>Ga0194130_10000299_pt1 | contig 98166 bp, 96 predicted proteins | sample TA2KigsurfametaG_FD_160084 | JGI IMG/M metagenome (GOLD analysis project Ga0194130, IMG submission 160084) | Freshwater microbial communities from Lake Tanganyika, Tanzania - TA2015050 Kigoma 12 surface | ecosystem: Environmental > Aquatic > Freshwater > Lake | place: Tanzania: Lake Tanganyika... | reverse complement strand
TCATAATTCACGCGCTTGCCTGGCGTTTGCACCACGGCTTCGATCATCGCACCGGTATTCACCGCGCGGATCATCACGCGGGTTTCGCCTTCTTCGGCTGGCACCAGCCCGCTTTCAATCGCGAAAGGCCCAACGCCCGCCAGCATATTCCCGCAAGTTGGCCCCCAATCCACGAAGGCGCGATCCACGGAAACTTGCGCGAACAAATAATCCACCTGCTGCGCTTCACCGGCTGCAGCGCGGGAGACGATGCAAACCTTGCTGGTGAGCGTCGTCGCACCCCCCAGCCCATCAATTTGCCGCGCATCCGGTGAACCCATGGCGGCGAGCAAAACGCGCCCCATGGCTTCCCGATCCTCGGGCAGATCATCGCGCAGGAAATAGGGGCCGCGGCTAGTGCCGCCGCGCATCAGCGTGCAGGGAATGGCTTTCTGCATGGTCTTATCCGTCAGCGTAAGGGCCAGGGGAGGTCGAAGAAATGCTGCAATAGCCCTTGCGGGAAGTCCAGCGTCAGCAATTGCGCCACCACGATCAGGCCAATGGTCGCAATGGACGTTAAAAATAATGTCATGCGCCAGGTGCAGCCCGCCGCATGGCGTAGGAAGGCCAGGAAGAAGATCGTATTCGCCAACAGGAATCCGACCAAGGCGGAAAGCCCGACCAGCCCGATCACCCAACCAAGATGCGCCCAGAAGCTGCCATCCTCGGGCTTTGCCTTGGCTTCCGCATCATGAAATAGCGAACCGCCGACGCGGCCGAAATTCAGCTTGAAGAATACCGGTACGCTGATCAGCAGCATGGCGCCGGCAATCATCATGGGGAAGACCGCGCCCAGGAAGCTCTTGCCCATCGCATCAATGAAGACGGCCGCAAAAAGTACCACCGGGATCACAGCAAAAATTGCCTGAGGCTGGCGCCGGCCCGTATCCGTGCTGCCGCCATCTTCTTCCGTATCCGCCAGGCGGCGTTGCCGAATGCCAAGCCCGGCGAATACCACGATCAGCGCGGCAATGATCAAAACGCCTGGCCGAGTCAGGAAATCCCAGCCATAGAATTGCACGGCCTGATACAAATAGGTTTCCATCGGCAGCGCCAGCACAAAGCCCACCACGAAGGGCGGGCGCGGCCAGCCGAAGCGGCGCATCAACAAGCCAAGCAGGCCAATACCCAGCAGCAACAACAAATCCGCTAATTCGCGGTTATTGTTGAAGGCGCCGAAGCACACCACCATCATCATGAAGGGCGCCAGCAACCCAAAGCGCACCGTGGTCAGCCGCGCAATCAAGGGCGATGTCGCGAAGCACAGCAGCGTGCCCATCACATTCGCAATCGCGAGCGACCAGATAATCGCATAGGTCAGATCAAGCCGGGAACCGACCAGCGCCGGCCCGGCTTCAATACCAAGCAGCGTCATGCCGCCCAAAAACACTGCCATGGAACCGGAAGAAGGAATGCCGAAGAACAAAGTCGGCACCAGCGCACCACCTTCGCGCGCATTGTTGGATGCTTCAACGGCAATCACGCCGCGCACATCACCCTTGCCGAATTGGCCGTTCTTTTCGGTTTGAATCGCGTGACCATAGACAATCCAATCGGTCACGCTGCCGCCAAGCCCCGGAATGGCACCCAGCACGGACCCGATCGAAGATGTGCGTAGCACGAGCCACCAATGGGTCATGATGTCGCGCATGCCCGTGATCCAACCGCGACCCAAATCCGCCGAGCGCGAAATCGTCCCACCACCGCGCGCCAGATCAATGATTTCCGGCAAAGCGAAAATCGCCAATACCAAAACGGGCAAATGCAAGCCGTCTGACAGATAGATCAGCCCAAAATCCAAGCGATATTCCGCCGTGGCCGGCGCTGTCCCCACCATGCCAAGCGCCAAACCCATGCCGCAGGCAATCAAGCCTTTCGCGAAGCTTTTGCCCGCCAGCACGCCCACCATGGAAAGCCCAAGCAGCGCCAACATGAATAATTCCGCAGTGCCCAAGGCCAGAATCAAGGGCCGCGCAATCAGCACCGCACCGGTCAAAATCACCGCGCCGACCAAGCCCCCAATCATGGAAGCCAGGAAGGATGCCGATAAGGCGCGCGCGGCCTCTCCTCGTCGGGCCATGGGGAAACCATCCAGGATCGTCGCCTGACTGGCCGATGATCCGGGTATGCCCATCAGGATGGAGCTGAAAGTATCCGCTGTCGCTGCCACGGCGACCAATCCAACCAGCATGGCAAGGGCCGAGACCTGATCAAGGCCGTAGATGAACGGCATCACCAGCGAAAGCCCGGCCAGGCCACCGAGTGCCGGCAGCACGCCAATCGCGTAACCAATCAAGACCCCAAGCGCCATATAGCCAAGGCGCTCAGGACTCGCGAGCGCGGTCAGCGCCATGAGCAGCGCGTCAACCATGCAACCTTACTCCTGTTTCCGTGCTGCCCTGGGGTGATCAGCCGAGGCGATGGTTGAAGCGGCGCAGCAACCACTCCTTGATCCATTCGCGCGTGGCGTCATTCATGACCGTACCTGCCGCATAGGCCTTCTCGGCAGCGTCTCCTGTGACCTCATCATATTCGCCAATCACCGTGCCGCGCTTTTCCTTGTATTCTGGATCGGCGAAAATGCGCGTGAAGGTGGCGCGATAAAGGTCTTGCACAGGCTTAGGCGTTTCCTTCGGCACCACCACGAATTTCTGCGCGGCAAAGCCCGCGACGAACATTGTGCGATAGGCATCCCAAGCCGGGCCAGAGGGGTCCTTGCCAGTGGCTGCCTTGAGAAATTCAGGGAAGCTCGGCAAATCCGGGAAATTCGGATCGCGCACGATATCGCCCGCAGCATTCAGGATACCGTAGGAAAACAGCGGCGCGGCCTTGCCTTCGCGCACCAGCGGCAGAACCTGGCTCGTATAGGCGGAAGATGTCTGGTAATCGATCGGCGTTTCGCCACGTTCAAAGGCAAGCCGCCCCTGGCCGCGGCCCTGCATGCCAAAGACGATCTGCACATTGAGGTTCATGAGTTCAAAGGCAAGCGCCGGCACGATATCAAGCGAGGTCGGGCCCTGGCTGCCAAATTTCAGCCCCTGCGCCGCTTGCAGCTTTGCCAGATCAGCCGGGCCACGCACGCCCAATTCCGGGCGCACATAAAGCACGCCGCCGGTTGGGCTTGCCATCAGCACGCTCCAGGCGCGGTAATCATAGCGCACGCGCGGATCGCCCATCAGATAGGGGAATTGCGTGGAACCGCTGGTGCCCATGATGGTAAGCCCATCGGGCCGTGTGCGCTGCGCGAATTGATTGGCGCCATTGATGCTGCCGCCGCCCGTGACATTGCGGATCACCACGGTCGGGTTGCCGGCCATGTGCTTTTGCAGCAGCGGCAAATGGAACCGCGCCCAAACATCCGAACCGCCACCCACCGCGAAGGGGATGATCCATTCAATGGTCTTGCCGGCCATATCCTGCGCGCGCGCAGTGCCTGTCGCGGCCAAGCCAAGGCCAAGCCCGCCAAGGGCCCGGCGCGTGATTGGGAATTGTGAAGCTTTGGTCATGAAACCCTCCCCGAATTGGTTTTCGTTTCTCATAAAGCAGAACCACGGCCGATGGAACCAACGAAATCGCGCCCAGCATTTGCCGCTTTCAGAACCGCGCCCCGCCTGTTACGGAATGTCATGCCTGTTTCTCTCCGCACCATCGCCCCGGCAGAAGCCGATATCCGGCTCGATCGCTGGTTTCATCGGCACTACCCGAACCTGACCCAAGGGGCGCTGCAGAAAATGCTGCGCACTGGGCAGATCCGGCTGGATGGTGCGCGGGTGGAAGCGAATGCGCGGCTCAAGCCCGGCCAGCAATTACGCATCCCGCCCCTGCCGGAAGCCGCCGCCAAGCCGGTCTCGGCCCGGCCTGTGTCAGAACGCGACGCCGCCGCCCTTGAACGCATGGTGATCTACCGCGATGCCTCGGTGATTGTGATTGACAAGCCGCAGGGCCTGCCGGTGCAGGGGGGGCCAGGCATTATCCGCCATGTGGATGGCATGCTGGATGCGCTCCGCTTTGGCTATGAAGAACGCCCGCGCCTGGTGCATCGGCTGGACAAGGACACATCGGGCGTTCTGATCCTGGGGCGTACCGCCGCCGCCGCTTCCCGATTGGCCGCGGCCTTTCGCGGCCGCGATGCGGAGAAAACCTATTGGGCCGTCGTGATTGGTCGCCCGCATCCGCTGGAAGGCCGCATTGACCTGCCGCTGGCCAAACTCGGCGGACAGCGGGGTGAACGCGTGGCAGGGGTTGCGGATGGCGAAGGCACGCGCGCTGTCACGCTTTATCGCGTAGTGGATTCCGCGCAGCGTCAGGCGGCAATGCTGGAATTGCGCCCGCTTACGGGCCGCACCCATCAACTACGTGTGCATTGCGCCGAGGCCCTACGCTGCCCGATCATGGGGGATGGCAAATATGGCGGCCAGGCCGCGCATCTGGAAGGTTTCGGCAATACGCTCCATCTGCATGCGCGCGCCTTGCGCCTGCCGCATCCGGAAGGTGGTATGCTGGAACTGGCCGCACCCTTGCCGGCGCATATGAAGGAAACCTTTGGCTTGCTCGGTTTTGATCGCCCGAAGACGCCGCCATGTCGGCATCTGCGCTGAGGCCCGGAAGACGCTGGCCACGCTACGCGGCGGGCGCGTTTGCGCTGCTTTTCCTGCTGCTGATTGGCGGCGTCCTCGCCTTGCGCGCTGCCCTGGAATCCGGGCGCTTCACACCGCGCATCCAGGCCGAAATCGAAAACGCTACCGGCTACCGCGCCAGCATTGGCGGTATTGGCTTGGCCCTTGGGCTGATCCCCAAGCTTGAACTGCGCGATGTGACCCTCAGCGCACCGGATGCGCCCGCGCCGGGCCTGGTTGCGCCAAGGCTGGCGGCAAGTATTTCGCTGCGCTCCCTGATGTCTGGCGGCATGGAAATCCCGAAGGTGGAAGCGGATGGGCTGAAGCTCAATCTTGATCCCGCGCTCTGGGCCTTGCCCGCAACCGAAAGGCCAATGCGTGCGGCAAGCCCCGCACCCCCACGCCCGCCCGGCAGCATGCCGCATATCGGTCTGGTCAGCCTGCGCGATGCTCACATTACGCTGGCCAGTGGGCGGGATATCGAAATCCCCGTACTTTCCATCCGCAATATCAGCGCTGTCAGCGCCAGTGATCTGGCCGCCGAATGGCGCTTCAAGGGCATAACCTTCACGCTCGCCGGGCAGGCCGGGCCTTTGCTCGGCGGTGCGCCCGGCAAGCTGCCGCCGCTCGGCGCGCTTAGTCTTAAGGCCGGCGCGGGTGATCTTGGCTGGCTGCTTCCGGGCCTGAGGCTTGATGGGCTGGAATTGATCGCGCCACCAGACGGCGAAGCCGCGCTGACCGGCGCGCTGACCCGCGCCGGCAATACTGCGCGGCTTGAGGCAAATCTGGGCGCGGTGGGCAAGCTGCTTTATGGCTTCACCGGGCCATTGCCGATGGAAGCCCGGCTTACTTCAGCCGATGCCAGCATGACGCTGAAGGGCGCCTTAGCGCGCCCGCTGGAATTGGCGGATGGCCAATTTGACCTGACTGTGGATGTGCCGGATGCGGCGGGGTTTTCCGGCTTTCCCGCCTTGCCCCCTGGGCTGCGCGGCACAGTGCGGTTTGAATGGCGCGATCCGCAGAATATCAGCCTGCCCCGCCTGCAACTCACCAGCCAGAGCTTGGCCGGAACGGCGGCACTGACCTTGGGCCTGGCTGATCGGCCGAACCTCTCTGGCCGGATTGATGTCTCGCGGCTGGATCTGGATGCGCTATCGGCAGCGCCCACACCAAGCGCGGCGCGCCCGGGACAGGCGGCCCCGGCGCCCGTGCCAACGGATGGGCGCGTCATCCCGGATATCGTCCTGCCGGTGGCCTTAATGAACGCATTGGATGCGGAATTGGCGCTCGCCTTCCGCGGCGTTACCTCCAGCAGCCTACCGCTAGTGGCGGTGCAGACGAACCTGCGCCTCAGGAATGGCGCGTTGACGCTGGCACCTTTCGCCCTGACCCTGCCTGCCGGGCGGCTTTCCGGGCAGTTCACCGTGAATGCGGCGGCCAATCCCGCGCAATTCGCCCTAAGGCTCCGCTCCGAAGGTGCAGGGCTTGATCTTGCAGCACTCAGCGGCGCGCTGGATGGGCTTGGCCTGCGCGGACGGGGAGAGCTTGCCGCCGATCTCCGCGGCGCCGGCGCCACCACCCGCGCGCTTGCTGCAAGCCTGGATGGCGATATCGGCCTTGCCCTGGTGAATGGCCGGCTGGAACAGGGCGCCGCCATGGATGCGCTTGGCGCGGTGCTTGCGCTGCTGGCGCCCAATGCACAAAGGCTCGGTGCGGTGGAGCTGCGCTGCGTGGCGCTGGCCTTCGGGGCGGCGCAGGGCATCGCGCAAAGCCGCGCGCTGTTCATGGATAGTGCCATCGGCCCGATCAATGGTCAGGCGGGTATCAATTTGCGCGATGAAAGCCTGAATGGGCGGCTGAATACCAATCTGCGCATCTTGGGGCTTGGGCTGCGCGCGCCGGTTAATCTTGGCGGCACGCTGGCAGCGCCGCGCATCGGCGTGCCCTCAGCGGGGGCGATCGGTCAAACGGCAGCGGGGGTATTGGCCGATACGCTTACCGGGCGCGTGGTGACTGACCCCATCGGCAATCTGCTGGGCGGGGCTGGCCGCAATGCCGAAGCGGATTGCGCCGAGCCCTTGCGCCTTGCCCGGCTTGGCGCGGATGGCCCGGCACCCACGCCGCGCGCCGCGCCGGAAGCGGGGCAGGAAGCGCCACGGCCAGCCATGCCTGCCCTGCCAGCACCGGTGCAGGATGTGCTGCGCGGCCTTGGCGGTATTCTGGGCGGCGGGCGGCGGTGATTTTGGGGCGTTTCAGCCCTCCACCTCATCCAGCGAAAGACCGAGCGCTTCCAGCCCTTCTTCGAGCATATCGCCCAGCATCTCGATCCCCAGCAAATAAGTCGCCGGGTCGCGCATATTGCGTTCGCGCGCCAGGTTGCGCGCTTCTTCCCAATCATCGGCCTCATAATCACCGCGCCCAATCCAGGCCAGCGCAATCAAGGACGCCTGTTCATCCTCATTCAATTCACTGATGAAGGCGCGCAGCGCATCCTCATCCATGTTTTCATCATCTTCGGCGTCGAGGCCTTCTTCATCCTCATCGTCGCGGGAAATTGCGCCGCTTTCCTCACCTTCCTGAACCGCGCGCGCCGCATCCACAATGGCGGCCACCGATTCCAGGCTGATGCCCAGATCGAATTCATCATCCTCATCATCGCGTGCGGCCATGGTTTTGCTCCCGTCTGGAAGCGCGCACTCAAGCACAGGGGCGCGGGGCTTTTCCAGCCCCGAACCGGTTGCAATTGCGTGTCAGAAAAGCGCGCGACCTTCAGCGCCGCGAAAGGTCCACCAGCCCCGCGAAACCGTCTTCCGTCCCGAAGGCGAGATGCGTGCCACCATCACTCCAGGTCAGGGCGGAAACCGCACCGCGCCCCGGTGCGGCCACGGGCACAATGCGCCCACTCGCGACCTCGGCAATCAGCACCAGCCCATCATTGAAGCCGGCGGCCACCACTTCCTGTTGCGGATGGCAGGCGACAGCGGTGCAGAGCGCCTGATCACCGCCCGCCAATTCTGTCGGCGCCTTGCCCATCGGCCCGCCACCAAAAAACGGCCACAACACCACGCAATCCGCACCCGAGGTCGCAAGCCAGCGCCCCTTGGCCGTGAAGGACAGCGATTTGGTCTTCGAAGGATACCCCGCCATGCGCATATGCTGCCCATCGGCTAGGCGCCAGCCATGCAAAGTGTTTTCCTGCATGGATGTCACCACATGCGTGCCATCCGGGCTGAAAATAACGCCGATATGGCTGCCCTTCCATTCCAGCGCGCGCGGCTTGTCTTCCTTCGCCGCGACAAACCAAAGCGACGCACCATTGTAATGGCTGGCCGCGATACGCTTGCCCTTGCCATCAAAGGCAATGCCCGTGACTGAGGTTGGATGCGCGAGTGACTTCACCGCCGCCCCCGCGCCATCCAGCAAATGTACAGCCTTGCCCACCACAGCAGCGCGCAGCCCGCTTTCATGCGCGGCAACATGTTCCACCCAACGGGTGCCATAACGCGCCAATTCCGTGAGCGTGCCATCGGCGCCAAGGCGCATCAGCCGCCCATCATCGCCGCCTGAGACCACGCCATCCTTGGCATCGGCAGCAAGCGACAATACCGCGCCCTGATGCGCTTCATGCCGCGCCCAGGAATCACTTGGGCTGGCAAGCAGGGCCTGATGCAAGACACCGTCGCTGGAGCCGAAGCTGCAGCTGCGGCCTTCATGGCCAAAGGCAATGCCCGCCACCCAAGCGCCGAGGTTTTGTGAAATGCCCCGGCTACCCAGCAAATAATCCGCGCTGCTCATGCTTCGGGTGGGCTCCAGCGGGCGATTTCGGCATTGATCTTCGCCTCATCCTCACCGGCCTGGCAGGCTTCAAAACCACGGCGCAGCCAGGGGCGATTCAAATCGCGCCCGATGAAAACCAGTTTTGAACGGCGCGGATCGCCTTCCTTCCAGGGGCCGATGAAATCACCATCGGCAATCATATGCACCGCCTGGAAAGCGAAGCGACGATCATCGCCCTCATAGGCCAAAATGCCCTTGGTGCGCAGCAAATCCTGCCCCTTACTGGACAGTACTTGCGTGATCCAGGCGTTGAAACGCTCCGCATCAATCGGGCGATCCACCTCAAACGAAACGCTGTTCACTTCGGAATCATGTTCGTGGTCATCCTCGCCCGAGAGGAATTCCGGTTCGCGTTCCAGAATACGTTCCAGGTTGAAGGCATCACGCCCGATCACAGCATTGATCGGCACATCGGATTTCGTGGCGCGGCGAATTTCGGCATAGGGGTTGATGGCGCGGATGCGCTTTTCAACTTCCGCCGCCTCCGCCTCACTCACCAAATCCATCTTGTTCAGCACAATGATATCGGCGAAAGCTATCTGTTCCTGCGCTTCCGCTGAATCATTCAACCGCGCCGGCAAATGCTTGGCATCCACCACAGTCACAATCGCATCCAGCTTGGTCGCACGCTTCACATCATCATCAACAAAGAAGGTCTGCGCCACCGGGGCCGGGTCCGCGAGGCCCGTGGTTTCCACAATAATGCCATCAAACTTGTCGCGCCGCTTCATCAGCCCAGCCAGGATGCGGATCAAATCACCGCGCACCGTGCAGCAGATGCAGCCATTGTTCATTTCGAACACTTCTTCATCGGCATCCACGACCAGGTCGTTATCCACGCCCAACTCGCCGAATTCATTGATCACGACCGCGAATTTCTGGCCGTGATTTTCGGTCAGGATACGGTTCAGCAGCGTGGTTTTGCCGGCACCAAGATAGCCGGTCAGCACGGTCACAGGCACGGGGGCGCGGGCAGTATCGCTCACCTGGGTTTCTCCATCAGCAAAGTTCAGCACCCTATATGGGGCGAAGCCGGGCAGAGGTCACCCTGCCCAGCGAGAGACTTAGGCCGCTTCCGCCATGATGGCATCGGAAAGCGTATTGATCAGCCTATCCACATGCGGCTTTTCGCAAATCAGCGGCGGCGACATGGCAATGATATCGGCCGTCACGCGGATCAGCACGCCCTCATCAAAGCAGCGGCGGAAGACATCCAAAGCGCGCTGCGTCGGCTTGCCGGGGCGGGGCGCCAATTCCACCGCGCCAATCAGCCCGACATCGCGGATATCAATCACATTGGGCAAGCCCTTCAGCGAATGCACCGCATCCTGCCAATAGGGTTCCAAAGCGCGGGCGCGGCCGGGCAAATCCTCTGCCCGGTGCAATTCCAGCGTCGCAATCGCCGCCGCAGCGGCCAGAGGGTGCCCGGAATAGGTATAGCCGTGGAAGAATTCGATGCCCGCGCCAGTGCCCTTCACGATGGCATCATAGATGTCGTTCCTGACCGCGACCGCCCCCATGGGCACGGCGGCGTTCGTCAGCCCCTTGGCCATGGTCATGATATCTGGCGTGACACCCAGGCGTTCCGCACCGAAATTGGCGCCAAGCCGGCCAAAGCCGGTGATCACCTCATCAAAAATCAGCAGAATGCCGTGCTTGGTGCAGATATCACGCAAGCGCTTGAGGTAGCCCACCGGCGGTACCAGCACACCGGTTGACCCCGCCACCGGTTCCACCATGACAGCGGCGATGGTCTCAGCGCCATGCAAAGCCACCAGGTTTTCCAGCACATCGGCCAGTTCCGCCCCATGCGGCGGCTCACCCCGGCAATAGGCGTTCTGCGCCGGCAAATGCGTATGCGGCAGATGGTCCACATAAGGCAGCAGGGCGCCGAATTGCTTGCGATTGGGCCCGATGCCGCCCACCGACATGCCGCCGAAACCCACGCCATGATAGCCGCGTTCGCGCCCGATCAAGCGCACCCGAGAGCTCTCCCCCCGCGCCTTGTGATAGGCAAGCGCGATTTTCAGCGCCGTATCGGCGCTTTCGCTGCCCGAATTGGTGAAGAAGACCCGGTCCAACCCCTCCGGCGTCATGTCGGCCACGCGCGCGGCGGCTTCAAAGGCAATCGGGTGGCCAAGCTGGAAGGCGGGCGCGAAATCCATGATCGCTGCCTGCTTCTGGATCGCCTCCACGATTTCCCGCCGGCCATGCCCGGCATTGCAGCACCAAAGGCCCGAGGTACCGTCAAGAATCTCCCGCCCTTCCGGCGTGTAGTAATGCATGCCCTCGGCCCGGGCGAGCATGCGCGGGCGGTCCTTGAAATACTTATTGTCCGAATAGGGCATCCAGAACGCGTCCAGATTATTCGGGCGCGGGACATTGATCTCATTCATCGGGGTATCTCCGGGATTCACCCCAATAAACCCCCGCTGGGGCGCGGGGGCAAGCGGGGGCTTGTTCAGGAATGGCGGAGTTCCGGGAAATCCTCCTCCCGATACTCGCCTTCGGGCCTGGTGCCGGCGGCGAAGCGCTTTTCTTCCAATTGGCGGAGTTCCACGCGGCGGATCTTGCCGGAAATTGTCTTGGGCAGCTCATGCACTTCCAGCCGCCGCACGCGCTTGAAGGCGGAAAGCCGACCGCGCAGATGCTGGAAGATGGACAGCATGGTGGCTGTGTTCGCCACCGCCCCTGGGGCCAGGGCAATGAAGGCCTTGGGCACCGCCATGCGCATGGCATCCGGCGCGGGCACCACGGCCGCTTCCGCCACCGCCTCATGCTCGATCAGCACGCTTTCAAGCTCAAAGGGCGAAATCCGGTAGTCGGAGGCTTTGAACACATCATCCGCCCGCCCGACATAGGTCAGGTAGCCATCCTGATCCCGATTGGCGACATCACCGGTGCGATAGAAACCCTCGCCCGCCGGCAGGGTGCTGCCATCATCAGCCTGATAGCCCATCATCAGCCCGGTCGGCGCGGGGTTGAGCGCGATGCAGACCTCCCCTTCCTCAGCCGGCTTGTCATCGGGGTCGAGCAGTACAATCCGATAACCCGGCAGCGGCTTGCCCATGGAGCCTTCCTTCAAGGGCACACCCGGCGGATTGCCGATTTGTGCTGTGGTTTCCGTCTGGCCAAAAAAGTCGCGGATCGTGAGGCCCCAGGCGTCGCGCACCTGTTCGATAATCTCAGGGTTGAGCGGTTCCCCCGCACCGGCCACTTCACGGAGTGACGTGCGGATGGCCTTCATGTCTTCCTGCACGAACATGCGCCAAACCGTGGGCGGGGCGCAGAGCGTCGTCACCCCATTGGCCGCAATCGCATCCAACATTCCGCGCGCATTGAAGCGGGGCTGATTGGCAATGAACACCGCCGCCCCCGCAATCCAGGGCGCAAACAGGCAAGACCAGGCGTGCTTGGCCCAACCAGGCGAGGAAATATTCAAATGCAGATCGCCCGGCTGCAAGCCCAGCACGAACATGGTGGAAAGATGCCCGACGGGATAGGATTGATGACTATGCAGAACCAGCTTCGGCTTGGCCGTGGTGCCTGAGGTGAAATAAAGCAGCATCGGGTCGCTGGCCTTGGTCGGCCCATCCGGGGTGAAGCTCGGGGCGCCCTGATGCAGGGTGTCATAGGCAACCCACCCCGCTGGCGCTGTCCCCACGGCAATGCAGGTGACACCCGCTGCCAGCCCTTCGAATTTCGGCGCATCGGCTGCATTCGCCACCACGAAACGCGCGCGGCCTCTGGTAAAACGGTCCTTCAAATCATCGCCGGCGAGCAGCGTTGTCGCGGGGATCACCACGGCGCCCAATTTCATCGCTGCCAGCATCACTTCCCATAACGGCACAACATTGCCGAGCATGAGCAGGATGCGATCACCACGCTTGACGCCAAGCGCGCGCAGCCCATTGGCCACGCGGTTGGAAGCGGCGGAGAGTTCGGCAAAGCTACACTCCGCCGCCCCATCACCCACAATGCGGAGAGCGGGGCGTACGCCATGCGCACCCGCAGCCAATTCAGCGTCAAACCAATCCAGCGCCCAGTTGAAATTATCCAGTTCCGGCCAGCGGAAATCGCGATAGGCCGTGGCGTAATCGCCGCGCTGCGCCAGCAGGAAATCCCGCGCGGCCTTGAAGGCGGAATGGCTCATGCGCTGATGCTCCCCATCCGCGCAGCGGGGCGCGGCGTTTTGTTGTCAAGCCAAGGCTAATCACGCTCATGTAGCGGGGCAAGGAGGATCTTATTCCACCTTGATTCCCGTGGCGGCGATCACCCGCTGCCATTGCGGCACATCAGATTCCAATAGCGTGGCCAATTCAGCCGGGCCGGTCAGCAAGGGCTTGGTGCCGGCGGCGGCAAAGCGTGCGCGCACATCGGGCAGGTCACGCAGGCTGCCAAGTGTTTCCGCCATGCGCGCGATGATGGCGGGCGGTGTGGCGCGCGGCGCGGCGATGGCATACCAATTGAGCGCAACATAGCCCGGCACAATCTCATTGATGGCGGGCGTATCGGGCAAGGCGGGCAGGCGCCGCTGCCCCGCCACACCCAAAAGCCGCGCGCGGCCGCCTTGCACATGCGGCAGGGTTTCCACCGTGCTGGCGAAAACCATGTCTATTTCGCCAGCGTAAAGCGCTGTCATGGCCGGCGCCGCCCCGCGATAAGACACATGGGTCAAATCAAGATTGGCGGCGAGTGCGAAAAGCGCGCCCGATAGGTGGTTGGAAGACCCAACGCCACCGCTGCCATAAGTCAGCCGCCCCGGTTCAGCCCGCGCCGCGGTCAGCACATCCTGCACGCTTTGATAGGGGGACGCCGCGCGCACCACCATGGCGGTTGGAATATCCGCGACCAGGCTGACGGGCGCCAAAGCTATGCGCGGATCAAGCCCACGATTGGGGTAAAGCGCCGGCACGCTGGCCAATGACGCGCTGGTCAGCACAAACGCCGTACCATCGGGCGGGGCCTGCAACACGGTATGAATGCCGATGCTGCCACCAGCGCCTGGGCGATTTTCGATAATGAAGGGCTGACCCAGCCTTTCCTTGAGATGCTCAGCCAGCAAGCGGCCCACCAGATCAATCGGCCCGCCCGCGCCAAAGGGGATGATGATGCGCACGGGCCGATCCGGCCAGGCAGGCTGCGCACGGGCGCATGTGATGAAGGGCAGGGCAAGCGCGGAACCGAGCAGCACTCGGCGCGAGGCATTGTTCATGGCGGTTCTTCCTCCGCCATCATTAAAGGCGGTTACCGCCTTCCTGGGAATATGCCGCGCTTATCCAAGCCGCGGCAGATGGGGCGGAATTGCCATGCCAAGGGAAAGCGGCACCGGCCAGACTTCCTCAACCGCCCGCAGCTTCCGAAAACCCGCCGCCAGATAGCTCGGCAAGGCGCGCGGATGGTCCGCATTGCAGGTGTTTACCGTGACGGCGGGCAGCCCAATGTGCCAGGCCGCATCCACCGCATGGCGCAAAAAGGCGGCCCCTAGCCCAGTGCCAATGGCCCAGGGCATCAGCCCGAAATAGGAGAGATTGGCGGTCTGTCCGGCGCGATGGTCCAGCTCATAAAACCCCGCCGGTTCGCCATCCCGCATCAGCACATGCACGCTGACCGCAGGATGACACAGCAAGCCGGCCAATTCAGCATCAGACGCCAGGCGCCGCATCCACCAAAGCCAGGGCGCGCCCACCGTGTCATAAAGGAAGCGATAGAAGGGCACTGAACAATGCCGCACCCTTTCCACCCGAACATCGCCCGGCAATGCCGGGGTGGGGCTCGTGGGTGGCGCGTCCATGCGCAGGAAGGTGACCTGCACTTTCAGTCGCGCAATGGGTTTGGCTGGCAACATACGAAAGGTGACTAGCGCAGAATAAGCGATGATGGAAACGCCACGCGACCAGCCTATAAAAAAACACGCGCCTCGGATGGGGCGCGTGCGACACGAAACAACCTAAGCTTGCGGCGAAATCAGTGTTCGACGTCAGCCCAAACCTTGCGCTTCACCGCATAGGTGAGCCCAGCCAGGATGGTCAGGAAGATAATGATCTTCACCCCAAGGGCGCGGCGCTGTTCAAGCTCCGGCTCGGCTGCCCATTGCAGGAAGGTGCTGACATCATGCGCCATCTGCTCGACGGTTGCCTTGGTGCCATCGGCATAGTCAACCTGATCAGGGTTGAGCGGCGCGCCCATGGCGATCTGATGGCCAGGGTAGTATTGGTTGTAATGCATCCCATCCATCAGCGTCACACCAGCCGGCGGATCAACATAGCCGGTAAGCAGCGCAAACAGATAATCCGCACCACCAGCCCGCGCCTTGGTCATGACCGAAAGATCGGGCGGCAGAGCACCGTTATTCGCCGCACGCGCTGCAGCATCATTTGCGAAGGGGCTGCGGAACCGATCAGCGGGACGCCCGGGGCGTTCGAACATCTGGCCCTCATCATTCGGACCATCCTTGACTTCAACCTGGGCGGCAATCGCCGCAACCTGCGCTTCGGTCAGCCCCAATTCGCGGAGATTGCGATAGGCAACCAACCGCATGCCGTGGCAGGCCGCGCAGACTTCCTTGTAAACCTGGAAGCCACGCTGTGCGCTGGCGCGGTCATAGGTCCCGAAAATTCCATCAAAGGAGAATTTCCGATCCGGAATTGGAATGGCTTCCCCCGCCGAATGGGCGGGGGCGGCGGCAAATAGACCAATAGCCAAAGCAAGAGCCTTGAAGGAAGTGCGCAACATGATCAGGCCTTCTCCATCGGCTTGGCCGCCGCGCCCATGGACAACGGCCCCCCACCCAGAACGGGGCGGGATATACTTTCTGGCAGCGGCAAGGGCCGCTCAAACTTCGCCAGCAGCGGCAGGACCACCAGGAAATAGGCGAAGTAGTAGGCGGTGGAAATCTGTGCGATCAGCACATAAGTGCCTTCCGCCGGCTTGGCGCCAACCCAAAGCAGCACAAGGAAATTCACCGCCCAAAGCAGGAAGAAGGGGCGCGCCAGGGGGCGGAAGCGCATGGACCGCACCGGGGACCGATCCAGCCATGGCAGCACGAACCAGATCAGGATCGAACCGAACATCAGCAGCACGCCGCCAAGCTTGTCCGGCACCGCGCGCAGGATCGCGTAATAGGGCAGGAAGTACCATTCCGGAACGATGTGCGGCGGCGTGACCAGCGGATTGGCCGGGATGTAATTATCCGCATGACCCAGATAATTCGGCGCGAAGAACACCAGCCCGGCGAAAACGATGAAATATACCACCAGGCCCACGCTATCCTTCGCCGTGTAATACGGGTGGAAGGGCAGTGTATCCTGCGCACCCTTGGGTTCAATACCGAGCGGGTTGTTGGACCCCGTGATGTGCAGCGCGGCCACATGCAGGAAGACCACGCCCAGGATCACGAAGGGCAGCAGGTAGTGCAGGCTGAAAAAGCGATTGAGTGTGGCATTATCCACGCTGAAACCGCCCCAAAGCAGTTCCACAATGAAATTACCCACCACCGGGAAGGCGCTGAACAGGTTGGTGATGACGGTCGCACCCCAGAAGGACATCTGGCCCCAGGGCAGCACATAGCCCATGAAGGCCGTCGCCATCATCAATAGGAAGATCGTGACCCCCAGCATCCACAGCAACTCGCGCGGTGCCTTGTAGGAACCGTAATACATGCCGCGGAAGATGTGGATATAGACCACGATAAAGAACATGCTGGCGCCGTTCATGTGGACATACCGGATCAGCCAGCCTGAATTCACATCGCGCATGATGCGTTCGACACTGTCGAAGGCAAGATTGGTATTCGCAACGTAATGCATAGAGAGGAAAATGCCCGTCGCAATCATGATCATCAAAGTGACCATGGCGAGTGCGCCGAAATTCCAGAAATAATTGAAATTCCGCGGCGTCGGGAAGGTCCCGTATTCCTTCTGCATCATGGTGAAGACGGGGAGGCGCTGATCTATCCAGCGCACCAATGGATTCGAAAATTCGCTCTTGTGCAAGCCTATTGACATGTTTTTCTATCCTCAACCGATTCTGATCTTGGTGTCAGATGTGAAGGCGTATTGCGGAACGTCAAGGTTCCGGGGGGCGGGACCTTTGCGAATTCTGCCAGCCGAATCGTAATGGCTGCCGTGGCAGGGGCAGAACCAGCCGCCGTAATCGCCGCGCGTATCGGTTGGCTTCTGGCCGGTTGGTACACAGCCAAGATGCGTGCAAATGCCAATCAGCACCAGCCATTCATCCTTCTGGACGCGGGATTGGTCGGTCGCCGGATCGGGCATGGAATTGACAGGGACGGCGCGCGCTTCTTCAATTTCCTTCGCGGTGCGGTTGCGCACGAAAACCGGTTTGCCGCGCCACATCACTGTAATGGCCTGGCCTTCCGTGATCGGCGCCAGATCCACATCCGTGCTCGCCAGCGCCAGCGTATCCTTCGCGGGCTGCAACGAAGCAATGAAGGGCCAAGCAATGGCGCCAACACCGACCGCGGCGAAAGCGCCGGTCACGAGTTTCAGAAAATCACGCCGCGGAGCGCCATCGGGCGCCGCATGAGCGGTATCAGCCATCCTCACCATCCTTTTGCGACGGGGAGCCCCCTTGCCGAGGGCCTCACTTCGCCGCACGATTTAGGCCTGCACCCCTGGGGTGCCAAGATCACAACGAAATGGCGGCGCCGAAGCATCGGCCCCGCCAAGACAGGGGTCTTATAATAGGTGGATTTGCAAGGTGTAAATGCGCCCCCGTGTAACTTTGGAAGCCTGCCATGGAAAAAACCGCCCCCGGTCCTTTGGACCACCCCTTTGTGGCCCCCGCCCGCGCCTGGTTCGAAGAATTGCGGGACCAGCTTTGCGCCGCCTTTGAAGCGATTGAGGATGATTTGGCCCAAGGCCCCCATACGGGCCTACCGCCGGGGCGCTTCACCCGCACCGCCTGGCAAAGGCCGGAAGGCGGCGGGGGTGTCATGTCCGTCATGAAGGGCAGGGTTTTTGAAAAGGTGGGGGTCAATGTCTCCACCGTTTTCGGCGAATTTTCCCCCGAATTCCGCAAGCAAATCCCAGGCGCCGAGGAAGACCCGCGTTTTCTGGCAACCGGTGTGTCTCTGGTAGCACATATGCAAAGCCCGCATGTGCCGGCGGCGCATATGAATACGCGCTTCATTGTAACGCGGAATGCCTGGTTCGGCGGCGGCGGGGATATCACGCCCATGCAGCCCGAAGCGCCCGAAGCGCAGGCCGACGCGGCGGATTTCCACGCGGCCTTCAAAGGCGCCTGCGATCCGCATGACGCAACCTATTACCCGCGCTTCAAAAAATGGTGCGACGAGTATTTCTTTCTGCCCCATCGCGGGGAACCGCGCGGGCTTGGCGGCATATTCTATGATTGGCTGGGGGATCGCACGCCAGGCAAGGGGATTGATGCCGACTTCACCTTCACCCGCGATGTTGGCCTGGCTTTCCTGCAAGCCTATCCGGCCATTATCCGCAAACGCATGCATGAAGCCTGGACCGAGGCTGAACGGGAACACCAGCTGGTTCGCCGCGGCCGCTATGTGGAATTCAACCTGCTGCATGACCGGGGCACGATTTTCGGCCTGAAGACCGGCGGCAATGTGGAAGCCATCCTGATGTCCATGCCGCCAGCGGTGAAGTGGCCGTGAAGCTTTAGCGAAAGGCGCGCAGCGCAAGCCAAGCGCCAAGCAGCCATAGCAGCACCTGCACCACCTGCCGGAACCGCGCCTCCGGCAGGCTGAAGCGCAGCTTTTGGCCAAGCAGCATGCCCGCGAAAGCCGGCGCCAGCGCCAGCAGGGACATGGCGCCGATATCGCCCGTGATGACCCCGCCAAAAGCCAAGGCAAGCGTCAAAGACGCATTGATCAAAAGCACGCAAAACCCATAGGCCTGCACGAATTGCTCCCTCGGTAGGCGAATGGCTTGCAGCCAAGGGGCGGCCGGTACCAGGAAACTGCCGGTAAAGCCGGCCATGATGCCAGACACCAAGCCCATCGGCGCGGCGAGCAGCCGTTCCAGCGCCCGGCTTGGTGCCGGCAGATTGGGGGCGGCCAGCGCCAGTGTCGCGGAAGCCAGCAGGCTCAGCCCCAAAAGCCCGGACAGGAAGCGCCCATCCACCCCAGCCAAATGCCAGGCGGCAGCGATGGTGCCGGCCACAGCGCAGGCCAAAAACACACCGATGCGCGGCACCACCGCGCGCAATTGCCCCCCAGCCAAACCCTGCCAGAGATTGGTCACAAAAGCCGGCACCAGCATCAGTGCAATGGCTTCCGGGATGGGCCGCAGCAGGGCGACAAGGGCGACACTCACGGTCGGCAGGCCAAAACCCGCAACACCTTTCACGAAGCCGGCCAGGATGAAGATCAGGCCAATCAGCAGCAGATCAGGCATGCCTTCGGCCCCGCAGGATAAGGGGCCAAAACAACATCGCCGCCACCGGCAATAGCCACATGATACGCGCGCCATAGCGCGGATGCGGCGCGGAAAGCCCGCCGCAAATCAGCGCATTGCCCAGCACCGCCGCCAACATAAATAGCGCGAAAGCAAGCCTGGGTCCCTGCCCGCGCCAGGCCGCCCAGCCCAGCATGGGCAGCGCCAGCAAAACCACCAGCAGATGAATTGGATTAAGCGGCGTCAGCGCATTCTTCAACACGCCTTGCGTCTGCCGTGACTGATCGAACGCCGCCAATTCGCGCGCAGAAAAACCCTGTTCGATGCGCGGACGAATCGCGACCGTGAAATGCGCATCGTCTAAGGTGTCACCAATGTCAAAGCTGCCGAGTTGTACCAGCGCATTGCCCGCCATGGCGCGGGCCACGCCTAACGGGTCGGCGCGGAGTGTCTCGGCAACAATCTGCCCGGCTTCTGGCGCCAGCATCATGCCACCCAGAAAGCGCGGCTGGCCGGTGGCGTCACGATTTACCGGGCTGTCTGACGCCCAGAGGAAATCATTGGCCGGCATGGGCAGACGGTCCGTAAAAGTGCAAAGATACCAGCCGGCATCAGGGCAACGTGCCTTCAGCAGCGCTGTCGCCGGCCCGTCTTCCTGCAAGCGTGCCAGCATGAAACTGGCGCCATAGGGCGAAAGCGCGAAGCGCCCATGGCCGATCGCATTCGTCACGAACAACGCCGCCATCGCCAGCACCACCGGCAGCGCCATGGCCAAAAGCCGCGCCGGATAACGCCAAAGGCAGAGCAGCAGTGCAACCCCGCATAACCCAAGCGCGAGTGGCAGATGCGCCAGATGCGCGGCAATACCAAGGGCAACCAGCGCCACCAGATAGGCCCGTTCAAGCCACCCCAGCACCGCGCCACCAAAGCCCAGCAGGAATAGCCCCAAAGCCACAATCGGCGCGAAGATATCAGGCATCAATAGCGACGCGCTGAAAGGGGCCGTTGTTGCCAACGCAGCAAAGCCGCAAAGCGCCATATGCCAAAGCGGCGAAGCCTGCCCCTGCACCACGCGCTGCGTCAGCCACAAAATATGCGACAGGATCACACCCTGCGCGATCACCGGCCCCCAAAGGCTGATGCGCCAGTGGAACGCGTGCAGGAATGGCCCGTAGATATAGGGCTTGTCCCACAACATCAGCGGCCCGAGCGTCTGATGCAAAAATCCGCCGCTATCGCTGAACAGCAAAGGATAGCCATTGAACAAGGCCGGCCAGATCAGCAGCGCCGCGCCAACCAATACCGCCGCGCCAGCCTTCACTCCGGTTTCGCCGACCAGCGCAGCGCGGCAGCGTCATCCTCATGCTTCGCCGCCACCCAGCGCGCATCGCCATCGGCGAATTCCTCACGCTTCCAGAAGGGCGCCTTGGTCTTCAGCCAATCAATCAGGAAAGCGCAGGATTCAAGCGCCGCAGCACGATGCGCGGAAGCCGTCAGCACCAGGACAATGGGTTCGCCCGGCAGAATACGACCAACTCGATGGATCACCGTGCAACCGGTCAGCGGCCAGCGCGCCTCAGCCTCGGCCGCGATGCGGCCAAGGGCGCGTTCCGTCATGCCGGGATAATGTTCCAGCACCATCGCGGCCAGGCCATCATCGCCACGACACACGCCAAGGAAACTGGCGACACCACCAACATCAACGCGCCCAGCGGTCAGCGCCGCGCTTTCGGCGGCCATGTCAAACAGCGCTTCCTGCACTTGGATGCGCGCCATGGCTCAGCCGCCGGTCACGGGCGGGAAGAAGGCAATCTCATCGCCTGCCGCCACGGGATGATCCGGCGTGGCGAAATCCTGATTGACGGCAGCGCGAATTTGCTTGGCGTCCGCAAAGGCAGCCGCATGGCCGGCGCTGCGGGTCGCGAGCCATTCGCGCAGTCCGGCGACATCACGGATTTCCGGCGGAGGAGCGACTTCTTCCTCCGCCACGCCAATCTTCTGGCGCAGCCAGGCGAAATACAAAATCCGCATGGCGTTTCAGCGCTGCGCGGGAACCGAGGTAATGCGCCCGCCCGGCCCGATAATGGTGGTGGTGCCGCCATCGCGCACCGCAATGCCGCCACCCGCCGTGCCTGGCTGGTTGAAGACCTGGGTGCGGTCATTGCCGCCGGCGACAATACCCGCCGGCTGGCCCGGCGTGGCGGGAATAACGCTGCCTTCAACCCGCGCCGGGGGTGGCGCTGGCATGGCGGAAGGTGTCGTGGCCGGCGGCGAGGGCGCGCGCGGCGGGACGGATGCCATGGGGGGCGGCGTTGAACTGCTGCTGCGCGGCGGGGCCGGTGGGGGTGGCAGGCGCAGCGCATCCTCCGGCGTCATTGGCGCGGGCGGCGTCGCGGGTGCGCGCATCGCGGCATAATCCAGATTTTCCGTCCGCAGCACTTCCGCGCTTGTATCGCCGCTGGTCACGCGCCGCAGCGTCAGGCTATCCATTGAAGGGATCGCGGCATTGCGGCTGGTATTCCAGCTTGGCTGCCAATTCGGCCCGCAGCCTTGCAGCACCAGCATTCCCCCAAGCAGCAGCATAGAATGTCGCATGGCTTTCCCTGCCTCTTCCCCAATTAAGATGCGCTGCCCGGGGCAGATACTCAAGACTGCCCGGGTGGTTTCGCCGCAGCATCACGGCTTGGCGGCGCTTCCGCCTGCGCCAGGGTCAGCCCCGCGCGCAGATAATCCCAACCGGTGATCAGCGTGAGCACCGCCGCCGCCCAGAGCATGCCCTCCCCAATCAGGGAAACCGGCAAAAAGCCAAGCCCGATCACCGGCGCACCAGTATCGCCCGCGAGCAAAGTGCCGAGCGCGCCCATCTGAAACCCGGTTTTCCATTTCGCGAGCGGCGCGACCGGCAGCCCCACCCGCAATTCCGCCAGAAATTCGCGCAGGCCGGAGACCAGGATTTCGCGCAGCATGATGACAATGGCCGGAAACAGCCCGGCGTCAGAAAGCCGGCCAAAGCCCGCCAGCAGCATCAGCGCCGCGGCGACCAGCAGCTTATCGGCAATCGGGTCCAGCATGCGGCCAAAGCCGGAAACCGCGCCGCGATCGCGCGCGATCTTGCCATCAAAATAATCCGTGATGGCAGCAAGGGAGAACACCACACAAGCCGCCATATCCGCCTGCGGCGTATTGATCGAAGCCAGCACCACCAGCAGCGGTATGGCCGCGATGCGCGAAAGCGTCAGCAGATTGGGCAGATCGGTTGGCATTGCCCCCCAATTAACCCGGAATTCGGAATTTTGGCACCCTTGTTCAGCAATATTCAACCAAGCGCCGCAGTTGGGTGGAAATGGTCGTGAATCCGCCTGGCCAAAGCGGGGCCAACCCCGGGGCAGGCTTCCAAATCCGCCAACCCGGCCTGCCGCACGCCCCGGGCCGAGCCAAAATGGTTCAGCAATTTGCGCTTCATTGCCGCGCCCACGCCCGGCACCTCATCCAATTCGGACCGCGTCAGCGCCTTGGAACGGCCGGCACGATGGGCGGAAATGGCGAAGCGATGCGCTTCATCCCGCAGGCGCTGCAAATAGAACAGCACCGGGTCGCGCGGGGGGAGTTGAAAGGCCTCACGCCCCGGCGCGTGGAACCATTCGCGCCCGGCATCGCGGTCCGGCCCCTTCGCCACAGCAACCAAAGGCAGATCATCCAGGCCGAGGCCCGCCATGATTTCCCGTGCGGCGGAAAGCTGACCGGCGCCGCCATCAATCAGCACCAGATCGGGCCAGCCCTCACCAGCGCGGGCCGGGTCTTCGCGCAAAGCGCGGCCAAAGCGGCGTTCAAACACTTCGCGCATCATGGCGAAATCATCATTGGTGGCGGCGGTCTTGATGGCGAATTTCCGGTAGCCCTGTTTCATGAAGCCTGAAGGGCCGGCCACAACCATCACGCCATAGGCATTCGCACCCTGGATATGGCTATTGTCGTAAACCTCGATCCGTTCCGGCGCGCCAGGCAGGCCGAAAAGATTTGCGGTGCCTTCCAGCAGCGCCGCCTGGGCCGTGCCTTCCGCCATGCGCCGTTCCAGCGCCTCCCGAGCATTGGTCGCGGCGTGTTCCAGTGCCTCGTGTTTTTCGCCGCGCTGCGGGCGGCGCAATTCAACGCGCCGCCCGGCCTTGATGGCCAAGGCTTCCGCGATCAGCGCCGCTTCGGGCGGGTCATGCGAGAGCAACAGCAGGGGCGGTGGCGGCAAATCCTCATAAAGCTGACCAAGGAAGGCGCCCATCACCTCCTCGGCGCTTTGGTCCTGCTTGGCGTGGCTCAGGAAAAAGGCGCGATTGCCGTTGTTGCGCCCGCCGCGGAAGAAAAACACCTGCACGCAGCTTTGCCCCGCCGCCTGATGCAAGGCGATCACATCCGCATCACCAAGCCCTTCCAGATTGACGCGATCCTTGCCCTGAATATGCGTGAGGCCGCGGATACGGTCCCTGAGTGCGGCTGCGCGTTCAAACTGCAAATCCGCCGCGGCCGCTTCCATCTCTGCCGCCAGGCGCTTTTGGATGGAAGGTGTTTCGCCGGAAAGGAATTGCTTGGCTTCCGCGACCAGCGCCGCGTAATCGGCCGGCGATATCCGGTCCACACAAGGCGCGGAACAGCGCTTGATTTGGAACAGCAAACAGGGTCGAGTGCGCGTATCAAACACCGTATCCCGGCAGGACCGCAGCAAAAACACGCGCTGTAGCGCCGCCAGCGTCTGATTGACCGCCCAGACCGACGCAAAAGGCCCCCAATAGGAAGCGCCCTTCCGCCTTTCCCCGCGATGCTTGGCAATCTGCGGAAAGGGGTGGTCTTCCGTGATCACCAGCCAGGGGTAGGATTTGTCATCCCGGAGCACGATGTTGAAGCGCGGCCGGAAGCGCTTGATGAAATTGGCTTCCAGCAGCAGCGCCTCGGCCTCCGATGCCGTGGTGACCACTTCAAGCGACCGGGTTTCGAACACCATGCGCCGAAGCCGTTCGGGCAGGCGGGCAAGCTGGGTATAGGAAGTGACGCGCTTCCTGAGCGACCGCGCCTTGCCGACATAAAGCGCCTCCCCCTTGTCATCCAACATGCGATAGACGCCGGGGGTGAGCGGCAGGGTGGGCAGGGCCGCTTCCAGCACCGCCAGACCCTGAAATGAGGGGTTCTCCGGGGCGGGTGGCGCGGGTTCGGTCATCGGGGTCAGCTTATGGCAAAGGGGTGGCGAACTTGTCCACGAAACCTGTGGATAAACCTGTGGGGAGCCGCCAAGACAAATCGGTTAAAGCTCTGTTACACAAAGATTCTAAGCGTCTGTTTGAAATTGCAACGACCGGCTTGTAAAATTTTAAGATATTGATTCAACTATATTTTCTCCTGAGTCGCACTCTGACTTAAGCGTCAAGAGGGAAAATCCCAGGGGTGCCCAGAAAGCGTTCGGGCGTGGTTTTTGGGCGGTGGACAATCCGCAGCGCGGTCAATGTCAAAATCGTGATCTTTCAATGACAACGCCGACGTTGATGCCACCGGGCATCGCCTCCGGCTTCGTAACACTGACCCTCACGCGCTGGATCCGGGCATCTCCCAAAAGGCTGATGGCGATGCGTTCGGCCAGGGTTTCGGCCAGGCGAACATGGGCGGAAGTGGCGATCCGCCGCGCGGTTTCAGCCGCCGCCGCGTAATCCACCACCCGGGCCAGCCGGTCCGGCCCTTCAGATGCGGGGGCCTCGGGGTCTTCCACCGCCAATTCCAGATCAAGGATCACGCGCTGGGGCCGCGTTTCCTCATGCGCATAAACGCCCAGCAGCGCCTGGACTTCCAGGTTGCGCACGAAAACCAGCCGCAGCCCCGCTGCGGCATCCGGGGCGAAGCTCATTCCAAAGGTTCCTGACCGAAGGAAGGCGACCACTGCAAATGCTGCCCGCCATCCAGCGCAATCATCTGCCCGGTCATGGACGGCAGCGACAGGATGGCCATGAGCGCACGGGCCACTTCCTCAGCGCTGGTCGGGCGCGATAGGGGTGTGGATTGGGCCTGCCGGTCAAAATGTTCCTGGGATTGGCGGGGGCTGGGCAAGGCCGGGCCGGGGCCGATCGCATTCACCCGAATGCGCGGCGCCAACGCCAGCGCCAGGCTTTGCGTCAGCGCCCAAAGCCCAGCCTTGGACACGGTGTAGGACACAAAATGCGGGGTCAGCGACCAGACCCGCTGATCCAGCATATTCACGACGAGGCCCTGCGCGGCTTGCGGCAGCGCCTTGGCGAAATCCTGCGTCAGCACAAAAGGTGCGCGCAGATTGGGTTCCATATGCCGGTCCCAGGATTCGCGCGTGGCATCCTGCCATTCATCGCGTTCAAAGGTGGAAGCGTTGTTCACCAGCACGCCAAGCGGCCCTAGCACCTTGGTCGCATCCGGGATCAACCGCGCCACTTCGGCTTCCTGGCCGAGTTCAGCACGCAGCGTAAGGGCGCGTCGGCCAAGGGCGCGGATTTCGGCCGCCGTTGCCTCGGCCGCATCGGCGCTGGCGGCGTAGTGGATGGCGACATCAAAGCCGGCTTCGGCCAGCGCAAGCGCCATGGCACGGCCAAGCCGCTTGCCGGCGCCGGTGACCAGCGCGGCGGGGGGGAGGTTGGTGGGGATCATGGGGGGCTGATAGCCGCAAAACGTGGCGGGGCCTATGCCCCGCGCGACAGAACGCTCTTGTCCTGCTAACCCCCGCCGCACCATGTCTGATACCACCATTCCCGCCGCCCGTATCGCCGAAGAAGCCGCCCGCAGGCGGAGCTTTGCCATCATCGCCCATCCTGACGCGGGCAAAACCACGCTCACAGAAAAACTGCTGCTGAAGGGCGGCGCCATTCAGCTTGCCGGCGCGGTGCGCGCCAAGGGCAATGCGCGGCGCACGCGTTCGGATTGGATGAAGATAGAACAGGATCGCGGGATTTCGGTGGCGACCTCAGTCATGACCTTCGAACGTGATGATGTGGTCTTCAACCTGCTTGACACACCAGGCCATGAGGATTTTTCCGAAGACACCTACCGCACCCTGACCGCCGTTGATGCCGCAGTGATGGTGCTGGATGCCGCCAAGGGGATTGAAAGCCAAACGCGCAAACTGTTTGAAGTTTGCCGTATGCGCGATATCCCCATCATTACCTTCATCAACAAGATGGACCGCGAAGCGCGCGAACCTTTCGAGTTGCTGGATGAAATCCAGAATTTGCTGGCGCTGGATGCCACACCTGCCGCCTGGCCAGTGGGCCGCGCCGCTGAGTTTGCCGGGGTTTATGATCTGGCAACTGATCGTTTTCTGCCGGTGGCGGAAGGCGCGGAGCCGATCCAGCTTGAATCGCCGGAAGACCCGAAACTTGCAGAGTTGGTCGGTGATGACAGGGCTTTGGCGCTTTCCGAGGAAGTCTTGCTTGCCCGCGCCGGGTATCCGGAATTCGACACCGAGCGTTTTCGGGAAGGGTCTTTGACGCCGGTGTTTTTCGGCTCCGCGCTGCGGGATTTCGGCATTGCGCATTTGCTGGATGGGCTCGCACGCCATGCGCCGCCACCGCGTGCGCGGCCGGCGGATCAGCGGCTTGTGACACCGGGCGAAGAAAAACTGACCGGCTTTGTCTTCAAGATCCAGGCGAATATGGACCCCAATCACCGCGACCGCGTCGCCTTCGTGCGGCTATGCAGCGGGCGGCTGACCAAGGGCATGCGGCTGCGGCAAAGCCGCACCGGCAAGCAGGTGCCGGTAAACGCGCCGCTGTTTTTCTTCGCGAAAGACCGGCAGGTGGCGGAAGAAGCCTGGCCGGGTGATGTGATTGGTATCGCCAATCACGGGACGCTGCGCATCGGTGATACGCTGACGGAAGGTGAGGCGTTGGATTTCCGCGGCGTGCCTTCCTTCGCGCCGGAAATCCTCCGCCATATCCGCCTGGATGATCCGATGCTGGCGAAGAAGCTTCGCACCGCGCTTGATCAATTGGCGGAAGAAGGTGTGGTGCAATTATTCCGCCCGCGTGATGGCTCACCACCCGTGGTTGGCGTTGTCGGGCAATTGCAATTGGATGTGCTGCAAAGCCGGCTGAAGGTGGAATATGGCGTGCCGGCAGGCTTTGACGGCACGCCCTGGGAACAGGTGCGCTGGATGGTCTCCGACGAAGCCGGCGCCTTGGATCGCTTCGCGGAAGCCAATCGGCGCGATGTCGCGGAAGATCATGATGGCGCGCTTGTCGCGTTTTTCAGCAGCGATTGGCGCCGCCGCCGCGCGGAAGAGGAATGGCCCATGATCCGCTTCCATGCCGTGCGCGAACAGCATGGGGTGGGCGGGGGGAAGTAATCCCCCCGTTTGTTTTTTACTTCACCGACGAGAAGGATGTCGGCTGAAGAATCTCATTCGTCACTTTCGTCAGCAGCGGGCCATTCGCTTCAGTTTCCGTACGCGCCTTGATCCAATCCGGATCGGCCTGGAACTTCGCCCATTTTTCTTCGCGTTCCGCCAGGGATTTCCACGCAACCATATAGGTCAGGCTGTGGTTCGAATCGCCGATCAGCGTGGTCCAGAAACCCGCCTGGCGAATGCCGTGCTTGTCCCAGAGCTTCAGGGTGATAGTGTCAAACCGCTTCATCAGATCGGGCAGGCGCCCGGGCTGGCAGTGATAAATGCGAAGTTCATAGAGCATCGTCTCTCTCCTGTTCGATGATTAATCCAATTTGGCGCCAGAGATTTCCACCAAGTCGCGCCAAACGCGATCCTGGCTGCGTACGTAATCGGTGAAGGCTGCTGGCGTATCATCCGAAATGGCGGTGAAACCAAGCGGGATCAGCTTTTCGCCGTACTCCTTGTCGCGCGCCGCGCCAATGGTGGCGCGATGCAGGGCTTGCGCGATCGGGGCCGGCGTGCCGGCAGCCGCCGAAATGCAGTACCAGAATTCCATATCCATATCGGAACCGGGGATAAGTTCTGCCATGCCGCGCACATTCTCAAGCCCTGCGACTTGGGGCTGGCGCTTCTGGCTGCCGACCGCGAGTGCGCGGAGCCGCCCTTCACGCACATGCGGCATCAGCGCGGGCATGCCATCAAAAATCATATCCACATTGCCGGCGAGCAGATCATTCAAGCCAGGCGCCAAACCGCGATAAGGCACGTGCGAAACCTCGATCCCTGCGGTCTTCATCAGCTTTGATATCGTCAAATGGCTGATGGTGCCGATGCCGGATGATGCGGAAGTGATGCGCCCAGGCCGCGCCTTCGCATCAGCCACGAATTCTTCAAAGGTTTTCCAGGGCCGATTGGCATTCACGACAAACAACGTCGAGCCGACCGAAACGCGCGAGATATGCGTGAAGTCACGAATGCCATCAAAGGGCATGCCCTTGTGATAGAGATACTTATTCGCCAGCAGAATGGTCGCACCACCAAGGAACAGCGTGTGCCCATCAGGCGCACTACGGGCCACGGCTTCGCCCGCGATATTTCCGCCGGCGCCAGGGCGATTATCAATCACCACTGTCTGCCCAAGCAGCGGCCCCATGCGTTCCGCGACCAGCCGCGCGGTAATATCGGCGGCACCAGCGGGTGGGAAAGGCACTACAAGGCGCAAGGGCCGGGTTGGAAACGCCTGCGCCCGCGCAATGGATGGCGCAGCAAGCCCCGCAATCAGCGCGGCACGGCGGGTGAGTTTGATCATGGTAACCTCCCTTTTTACTTCGATGGTTCGCGGTGCAATTCCACGACAATGCCTTCCTGCCCAGGCAGCGCCGGATAGCGGCGCATCACTTCCGGGTCATGGCCAGGCACAATGTGCTTTGGGCTGGGTGCGAGGGCGCGGAGCTTGTCAAAACCTTCCAGCATTTCGCCGATGTGAAACGCCGTGGTGAAGGGCCGCCCGGCTTCCATATTCTCATAAAAATGCGTGACATCGGAAGCGAGCACCACACGCCCGCGCGCGGTATTCACGCGCACGCATTGCAGGCCCCTGGAATGCCCACCGCAAGCATGCACGGTAATGCCCGGCGCCACTTCCGCATCGCCATTATGGAAGACAACGCGTTCAGCGAAATTCATCCGCACCATGCCGACTAAGTCTTCAACCTCAAAAGAATGGCGGAGCTTGGGGTATTTCATATAGCGCCCGGTCGCATATTGCATTTCCGGTTCCTGCAAATGGAACTTGGCCTTGGCAAATTTATGGAAACTGCCGACATGATCATAATGCAGATGAGAAATCACCACATCTTCGACCTTGTCCGGATCAACGCCGATCAGCTTCAGGCTTTCAATCGGGCAGCGCAGATAATTGCGCTTGCGCTTGGCGGCGACTTCGGCGGTGAAGCCGGTATCTATGATCACGGCGCGGTCTTCATTCACCGCCGCCCAGACGAAGTAATCCATCGGCATTGGCGCATCATGCGGGTCGCCGCCAATGAAATGTTCGGTGCGTTTGGCATCGCGCATGGCGTAGCGCAGCGCATAGACGCGGTATTCAGGTTCAGTCATGCCATATGCTCCTGCTTCACGGGCTGCATGCCTAGACCATGATCCGTTCTGGCGGATCATGGTCTGGTCTTGTTTGAGCGGCTGATTCACCGCTCCGGTCATTCGACCTACGCGGATCAGACGCTAGCGCGAGCCCAACCATGGAGGCATCGCGCAACACGGACAGAAAGTCACCGGGTTGATTGGCATCGCCCACTACGGTAAAGGGAATACCGCTGGCTTCCACTGCCGGGAGCGCATCCTGATTGGGCAAAGCGCCAATCGCGGCAATCACATGGGTCACGCCGGCAATCTCCCGCGCTGCGCCATCTTCGGTGAAATGCAGCACATCGCCAGCCAGCCGCGCATCGCGCACCTTGGTATGGAAGCTGGTGCCGGCTTCGCGCAGGCGGATCAGCAGATCGGTGCGATTGTTGCGCGCCATGGCGGGAGCGATGGCGGGGAGCGCTTCAAGGATTGAGATGCGACAGCCGCGTTGCACCAAAACATCTGCCACTTCCAGCCCGACAATGCCGCCACCAATCACCGCCAGCCGCGCGCCTTCCGCCACCAGCGTGGGATTCGCAATCACATCCCAGGCTTGCAGCGGCGCGGCCCCTGGCAGCGTCAGCGGGCGCGGCTTGGCGCCCGTCGCCACCACCACATGATCAGGCGCGAACGCCTTGATGGCATCTGACGTTGCGTCCACGCCATAACGCACCGGCACACCAAGCGCCTGCACCTGATCCCAACGCCAGGACCAGGCGGGGCGTACCTCTTCCTTATCTGGCGCTGCCACAGCCAAATGAATCTGCCCGCCCGCCCGCGCTGACTTTTCCCAAATCTCCACCTGATGGCCGCGTGCGGCGGCAAGGCGCGCCACTTCCGCGCCCGCCAAGCCAGCGCCCAGAATCAGCACGCGCTGTTTCACCAGTGCCGGCGCAAATGGCCCATCAATGAATTCCGGCGCTTCCAATTCCGTGCCCAGCATGGGGTTCACCACGCAGGCGACATCGCGTTCCAAAGTCAGCCGTTCAAAACAGACATTGCAGGAAATACAGCCGCGAATGGCGACCTTGCTTTCCCCAAACGCCTTGCGCGGCCAATGCGCATCGGCGGTCAGTGCGCGGCCGAGCGAGACATAATCCGCCGCACCCGAAGCCAGCACCGCTTCCGCATCCTCGGGTGAAAGAATGCGCCCGGCGATAATCGTGGGGATCGAAACTGCCGCCGTGATTGGCTTGGCATGCGGTTCCAAAGTGCGGCGCGGCATGGAAGGCGGCTGGATACAAAAGCGCGAAAGCGCCGGGCTTTCATTCGTGCCACCCGAAAGATCGAGCGCGGTCACCCCTGCCGCTTCCAAAAGCTTGGCGAGTTCCACCATTTCCTCAATCGGATAGCCATCATCGCAATATTCGGTGCAGGAAATTCGCACCCAAAGTGGGAAATCGGGTAGCGCATCACGCAGCCGATGCACGGTTTCCAACAACAGGCGCGCGCGGTTTTCAAGCGACCCGCCATAGCGGTCCGTGCGCTTATTGATCCGCTGCGTCAGAAACTGGTGAAACAGATACCCATTGGCGGCATGCAGTTCCACAGCATCATAACCCGCCTGCCAAAGCCGCCTGGCGGCCGCGACAAAATCCTCCTGGATTTCGGTGATTTCTGCCTGATCCAGCGGGCGCACCTCATCACCCGTATTCGGATTGCGCCAGGGCGAAGGCCCCACCGGTTCCATATTCAACACCATCCGGCGCAGCAGAGCGCCACGGTGATTGATCTGCCCAACCGTCACGCAATCATGCCGCTTGATCCCTTCCACCAACCGCGCCAAGCCGGGGATGAAACGGTCATGATAAATCCAGAGTGAGTTATTATGCGCGCGCCCACCAGCACTGACCGCCATGGCTTCGGTCACGATAGCGGCGACACCACCCTTGGCGCGTTCTTCGTAATAGGCGCGGTCGCGTTCAGTCGAAAGACCATCGCTGGTGCTGAAATTCGTGCCCATCGGCGCCATAATGAGCCGGTTTTTCATCCGGAGCGGCCCAATCCGCCCCGGTTGTTGCATCAGCAATGTCATCGGCTGTTACTTCGCCTTATCCGCATCCAACACGGCCTGCACTGCCGCCGGATCGCATTTGATCTGAACACCCGCGCGTTCCAATTGCAGCTTCATCGGCACACGGCTATCCAGGTTTTCCCAGCCGCGGTTCAGCGCCTCATTCATTTCTTCCAGTGCCAGATTGCAGAAACGCATCGGCACATTCAATTCGCGACCCATGGTCACCGCAAGCGTCACATCCTTATGCGCGAGCTTCAGCGCAAAGGCGGGCGGATCATATTTATCCACCAGGAATTGATCCGTGATGCGATCAAAAGTGCGCTTGCGCCCCAAGGCGCCCTGGCGCACGGCTTTCCAGAGATCAAGCGGGTCCATTCCCGCCTTCACGCCCATGGAAAACACTTCGGCCATCGCGGTCTGAATCGCATAGCCCGCCATATTATGCACAAGCTTCGCCACCGTCGCGGTGCCGATCGGGCCGATATAGGCGGCCTGGTCACCAAAAGCATCCAGCACTTTCTTGTATTTGTCGAAGACTTCCTTGTCGCCACCAACCCAGATGGCCAGCTTGCCCGTCTCAGCACCCTTTGGCCCGCCGCTCACCGGCGCATCAAAACCATAAGCGCCCTTGGTCGCGAGTGCTTCGGCCATGCGCTTCATCAGCGCCTGGGAATTAGTGGAAAGATCGAAATACGCAGCACCTTTTTGCACGCCGGCCAGGATGCCATCGGTGCCGAAAATCACCGGCTCCACTTCCTTCGGCCCGGGCAAGGACGTGAAAATCACCTCACATTGTTCGGCCACGGCTTTTGGGCTTTCCGCCCAGGTCGCGCCTGCGGCCAGCCGATTGGCGCCAGCTTCGCGGCGGATGTCATGCACCACCAGCTGATAGCCGGCCTTTTGCAGATTGGCGGCCATGAAGGCGCCCATGGTGCCAAGGCCAATGAAACCTACCTTCATCGCTTCAGCCCTTCTTCGCCTGATCCTGCGCTTCAAACACATCCACCGCGACATGCGCGGCGGTCATGGCGGAAGGCCAGCCGGAATACATGGAAAGATGCGTGATGATTTCGGAAATTTCCTCACGCGAAAGCCCATTGGTCAGGCCGCGGCCGATATGGCTGTTCAGCTGATCCTGCCAGCCCAGCGCAACAAGGGCGGCAATCGTCACCATGGAACGGTCGCGCTTGGAAAGCTGAGGGCGTTCCCAGACATCGCCATAAACATATTGGTGGGTCATCTCCACCAGCTTTGGGAAATCTGGGTTGATACGGTCGCGGCGCGCGGAAGGTGGGGCTGACATGGGGGTCTCCTTATTCGGTGTTCAGCACATCACGAGAAAAGGAATTCCAGCAACGGCCCAATCTTCCCCCATCTGTTCTGTGTTGCGCCCATCCTGCGACCAGTATCGCCGCGCCGCAAGCCTTCGGTCAGCTGTCCGCGATACGCCGCGCGGCAAGATGAAGTGCCGCCGCCACTGTTGCCGCGCGCACTGCTGCGCGATCCCCCGGAAAGACATGGCGTTCCACCACCGTTACAGCACCTTCCAGCGCGCAGCCGATGAAAACCAAGCCAACAGGCTTTCCCGGCGTGGCACCACCTGGCCCCGCTATGCCGGTGCAGGATAGCGCCAGAGAAACCCCCGCGCGTTCACGCGCGCCTTCCGCCATGTCGCGCGCCACTTCTTCACTGACAGCGCCATGCTGCGCCAGGCTTTCCTGCCGCACTCCCACCATCTTCTGCTTCGCGTCATTGGCGTAAGTGACAAACCCCGCCATCACCACGGAAGAAGAACCCGCAATCGCGGTCAGCGCCGCTGCAATCAACCCACCGGTGCAGGATTCCGCTGTCGCCAAGGTCATGCCCTTGGCATCCATCCGCGCCAGCAAGCTGCGCGCCTGATCAAGCGTTGCTTCGGGCAGCATGGGTCAGATCACTCCCGGCAAAAGGGGCCGCGCCAGGATCAGCGCCGCCGCCACCAGCACCCCCGCGACAAGATCATCCAGCATCACACCAAAGGCGCCCTTTTGCTGATCTGCCCATGAAATCGGCCAAGGCTTGAAGATATCAAAAATACGAAACAGCACGAAAGCGATCAGCACGCCCCAGACGCTGGCATGCGCGCTCAGGCCCGCCAACGCCAGCAACATGCCCGCAGCCTCATCCACCACAATCCAGCCGGGGTCTTGGTCGGGCGATTCGCGCAATACTGCACGGGCGGCGTAAAAACCGATCAGCGTCACCAGAAACGCCAGCACCAGGGCAACATCAGGCCCCAGCAGGGCGCAAGGCAGCACCACCAAGGAACCCCAGGTGCCAGGCGCCAGCTTCAGCCGGCCAATGCCGCCCAGTGTCGCAACCAGCAGCGCGGCCTTCATGCGTTCATCTTGCGCTGGCAAGCCAGCTCGCCATGGGGTGTGGCGCATTAGCCGGCGGATTCTGACGCGCGCGATAAATCACCGCACCTTCCACAATGCGCTGCACGTAATTGCGTGTCTCGGCGAAGGGAATCATTTCCATCCAATCCAGCAAGTCACGTTCCCCGCGCAGCGGATTGCCATAGGTGACAAGCCATTCATCAACCCGCCTTGGCCCAGCATTATACGCAGCCGCTGCCATCACGAGCGATCCTTCAAACCGCCCGAGCATTTCATCCAGATAGGCCGCACCCAGCTTGATATTGGTTTGCGGATCGGCGGTCAGCATTTCTAGCCTGTAATTCACGCCAATCCGGCGCGCGACAAGCTGCGCGGTAGAAGGCAGCAATTGCATCAAGCCGCGCGCATTGGCGCTGCTGACCGCTTCCGTATCAAAATTGCTTTCCTGCCGCGTGATGGAAAAGATGAAGGCTGGCTCTGGCGAATTCACAGGCACGCGGAAGGGCGTTGGCCAGCCTTCCGGCAACAGGATATCGCCTTCAATTGCCGAACGCCGTGCCACCCATACCGCGTGATCTGGTCGGCCGATATGATTGGCCAGCCGTGCCGTCAGCAGCCTGTCTTGCTGATCAGCTGAAACTGCCTGCAAGCGCAGCAGGAAAACCCGCGTACGGCGTGTTTCGCCAAGCTCGGCCAGGGTGGTCACCACGCGCGCCAATTCGCGCTGGGCGAATTCCTGCGCGCGGCGCTGATCAACCGGTGGCGTTTGCAATGCGCGCAAGCGCTGATCCAGGGCTTGCTGGCTCTCCCCCATCGTCAGCGCGGCGAGCTGACCATAAAAGGCTGTCGGCAATTGTGCGGCGGCGACGTAGCGTTCCCGCGCGGCACCCTGCGCGCCGCGTGCCGCCAGTGCCCGGCCTTCCCAGTAAAGGGCGCGCGCGCGGGAAATGACCGAACGCGTGCCAAGCGCCATGGCAACAAAATGCCGCTGCGCCAAAACGGGGTCGTTCAGGAAGCGCAGCGCGATGAAACCCGCGAGGAATTCGGCTTCCGGGCGCCCTTCACTCCCCATGGGCTGACCATGAAAGGCGGCGATGCGATGCGCATCCTTCGGGTTGTTCAGCCGCAGCAGCTTGCGCGCCAGGATTTGTCGTTCCGCCCAGACCGTGCGTGCAATTTCGGGGTTTAAATTTACCTGGAAAGGTTCGGCCACAAGCCAGCTTGCCGCCGCGTCGGAATCCTGATCGCGCCGCCGCAGCAACCGCGCCCTTTCATAGGCCCAGCCGAGGTCAAGCGGGCGGAGCGCGATTTGTGTTGGCCCAGGCTCTCCGGCCAGGACCATGCGAATTTGGCCGGAACCGCGCGGCACACCACCCATGCGTTCCAGGGCGCGCTGCGCGCCTTGCATATCGCGCGCGAAAAACAGCCGATCGAAACGCTGTTGATGATTCTCCTGGGTCAGAAGCCGGCTGAATTGCGACATGATGGCCGCTTCAGCCGCGGCGTCGCCGGGCGTTTCTTCCCAAGCACGGCGAAGGGTCTGTTGGGCGCCCGCTTCCCCTTGAAGATTCGGCACGGCTTCCGCACCAGGCCTTGGTGCAGCACCGGGCGCATTATCCGGACCGCGCCGCATCATATCCACCAAATTGCCGGGCTGGGCTTGCGTTGGCGTACCGCGCATCAGCGCTTCCGCATGGCGCAGCGCGGCAGAAAGGCTGCGCGGCGGGAAGGTGCTGAAATGCGCCAGCACAAGCGGATCATCGGCAGGGCCGCCAAAGGCAACCTCCGCCCGGCGCGTGATGGTATCCACCAAGGGCCAATCGGGATTGTCACGCAAAAAGCCGACAAGTTCCGTCGCCGTAGCAGGTGCGGTGCGATGCGTGAGCCGCATCCAAACTACGATCTTCGTCACCAAGGGATCAGCCGCGGCGGCATAGGTTTCTGCCTCAGCCCAGCGGGCGCCATTGGCCGCGGTGATCGCTGCCTTGCCGGCCGCGATGCGCGCGGCCTGGGATGAAGCGGCTTGTGCGATAGCCGTACCGGGAAGCAGCAGCGGCAGGCTCAAAAGCAACCGACGCGGAATCCTCATGACGCAGCTATCGCCTGATCAATACACGCGCGCCATGGCGTGTTTCAGAAGGCAGGCACAAAGCCGCGATGCCAGGCGCGACATCGGCGGGTTGGGGAATGGTAGCGGGGTCTTCCCCTGGCATGGCCGCAGCGCGCATTTTGGTGGCGACAATATCCGGGTCAACAAGATTTACGCGCAAGGGTGTGGCCTCCACCTCCTGCGCCCATGTCATCACCAGATGTTCCATGCCCGCCTTACTGGCACCATACATGCCCCAATAGGCGCGTGGGCGCAGCACGCGCCCGCTGGTGACAAACACCGCGCGCCCCGCATCGGATGCACGCAAAGGCGGATCGCAACTGCGGATCAGGCGCCAGCTTGCGGTCAAATTCACCGCCATCACTTCCGCCCAATCACGCGGTTCAATATGGGCAACCGGCGTCAGCTTGTTTAGCGCGCCCGCATTATGGACCAGAATATCCAAGCGACCGAAGCGTTCCACAATGGAAGGCCCGATCATATCAATATCCTTCTCGGCCTTTTGCAGATCAAAGGGCAAAAGGGTCGCAGGCTTGCCGCCGGCGCTGCGGATCGCGTCATCCACTTCTTCAAGCCCGCCCTGGGTGCGCGCCACCAGCACGCATTGCGCGCCAAGCCTCGCCAATTCCAGGGCAAGTGCTGCACCAATCCCGCGTGAGGCGCCGGTGATCAGCGCGACCCGGCCTTCCAGCGCCGCCATCGTCACTGCCCGGCCGGCTGCAGCAGGGAAAGCTGCCGGTCTGCATTATCCTTCCAATCCGTAAGCGGGATTGAATATTCGCCGGTAAAGCAGGCATCGCAGAATTGCGGCTTAGTGGCATCACGCCCTGGCTTGCCCAGGGCGCGATAAAGCCCATCGAGTGAAATGAAGGCCAGACTATCCACGCCAATGATGCGCGCCATCTCGGCCACATCATGCTTGGCAGCCATCAGATGCGCGCGTTCTGGCGTATCAATGCCATAGTAGCAGGAATGCGTAGTGGGCGGGGAGGAGACGCGCATATGCACCTCGGTCGCGCCCGCCTGGCGCACCATTTCCACAATCTTGCGGCTGGTGGTGCCGCGCACGATGGAATCATCCACCAGCACCACGCGCTTGCCTTGGATCATGGCACGATTGGCGCTGTGTTTCAGCTTCACACCCAAATGGCGGATCTGATCGGTAGGTTCGATAAAGGTGCGCCCGACATAATGATTGCGGATGATGCCAAGTTCAAACGGGATGCCTGATTCCGTCGCATATCCCATGGCGGCTGGTACGCCGGAATCCGGGACCGGCACAATCAAATCCGCCACAACACCGCTTTCGCGCGCCAATTCGGCACCAATGCGCTTGCGGCTTTCATAAACCGGTGTGCCTTCCATGACGCTATCGGGCCGCGCAAAATAGATATATTCGAAGATGCAGAAGCGGCTATCGGTGCGCGCAAAGGGCTTGATGCTGCGCAGCCCGCTATCATCAATCACCACCAATTCGCCCGGTTCGATATCACGCACAAACTCCGCGCCCACAATATCCAAGGCGCAGGTCTCAGACGCCAAAACCAACCCGCCATTGGCAAGGCGCCCCAGCACCAAGGGCCGCACCCCCAAGGGATCACGCGCGCCAATCAGCGCGCCATTATGCAAAGCGACCAGCGAATAAGCACCCTGCACCTGCTTCAGCGCATCAATCAGCCGATCAATCACGGTGGAATACAGGCTGATAGCGATCAGATGAATGAACACCTCAGAATCCGTCGTGCTTTGAAACAGGCAGCCGCGCCGTACCAGGGCGCGCTTCAGCGCATAGGCATTGGTCAGATTGCCATTATGCGCCACCGCGAAACCGCCAAATTCAAAATCGGCATAAAGCGGCTGCACATTGCGAAGCGCGGTTTCCCCCGTTGTGGCGTAGCGATTATGCCCCACCGCATGCGCGCCCCGTAGCGATGCAATAACCTTGGCTTCGCCGAAATTATCGCCAACCAGGCCAAGGCCCTTATGGGCGTGAAACAGCCCTGCCTCATCCAAGGTAACGATACCGGCAGCTTCCTGGCCGCGATGCTGCAACGCATGCAGACCAAGCGCAGTCAGGGCCGCGGCATCGCCGCCATTCCACACGCCAAACACGCCGCATTCCTCATGCGGCTTGTCATCTTCAAATCGCACGGGCAGCGGCATGGCAACCTCAATTCCGGCTGCGCGCGGGGGGGCGCAGCAATTCTTCAACCGTGGGGGCGCGCGGCAAGGGTGGTTCATTCAGGCGCGGGCGATATTCCGCCGGCATGACCTCAATCACCATATGGGCACCCTGGGACAGTAATGGCAGGGCGCGGGCTTCCAGCACCGGTTCCGGCCAGCGATCAACGGGCAGGAGCAACCCCGCGACGATATAGGTAATCACCAACAGAAAGGCACCGCGCGCTGCGCCGAACACCAGCCCCAATACACGATCAACGCCACCCAGCGCCGAATCCTGCACACGATCCGCGACCGCATTGATCATCAGCTTGAAGATGATCAGCGCAATCAGAAACACCACGCCAGCGCCAATTGCTTCCGCGAGCCAAGGCGGCGTGAAATAGGGATCGAGAAAGGGTTGCACTTCCTTCCGCGCCAGCAGGACCACCACCGCCGCGCCAACCCACCCCGCCACGCCAAGCGCTTCGCGCACCAGGCCGTGGAAAAAGGCAAGAACCGCGGACAGGGCAATCACCCCCAGCAGAATGACATCAACCCAATTCATCGTTGGTTCCTATAGCCCTGGCAGGCGGGCGCGTCACGCCTTGGCCTTTGGTGGCAGAGTCTTTTCCGCAAACCGCGCCACCAAATCCGCCAAATGGCCAATTTCCGAAAGGCCAAGCCCTTCCGGTGCCGCTGCTGCGCGCCCGCCGCGCGCAACCCGGCGCGGCAGGGTGGCGGCGGTGAAGCCAAGCTTCGCAGCCTCCCGCAGCCGTGACTCCGATTGGGAAACCTGCCGCACCTCACCCGAAAGCCCGACCTCGCCAAAATAAACCGCGCCTGAATCGGTCGGCCGATCTGTCGCAGCAGAGACCAGCGCTGCCGCGACCGCCAAATCCGCCGCCGGTTCGCTGATGCGCAAGCCGCCCGCGATATTCAGATAAACATCATTCTGGCCGAGGCTGAGGCCACACCGCGCTTCCAATACTGCCAGCAGCATGGAAAGCCGCCCGGAATCCCAGCCCACCACCTGCCGCCGAGGCGACCCGCCGGAAGATGGCGATAGCAGCGCCTGGATTTCAACCAGCACCGGGCGCGTCCCTTCAATGCCAGCAAAAACGGCAGAGCCGGAGACATTGCCGCGCCGCTCAGCCAAAAACAGCGCAGATGGATTGGCCACTTCCACCAGGCCGCGATCGGTCATCTCAAACACACCGATCTCATCGGTCGCGCCAAAGCGGTTCTTTACCGCGCGCAGGATGCGGAATTGATGCCCGCGATCGCCTTCAAAATAGAGCGTCGCATCCACCATATGTTCCAGCACGCGCGGCCCGGCCAGCGTGCCTTCCTTGGTGACATGCCCGACCAGCACCAACGCAAAGCCACGCGATTTCGCGAGCCGGATGAGTTCAGCCGCGCAAGCCCGCACCTGTGCCACCGTGCCTGGTGCGGAATCCAGCGCATCCAGCCAAACAGTCTGGATCGAATCCATCACCACCAGCGCGGCATCCGTTTCCTGTTCCAGGCTGGCGCCGATATCGCGCAAGGCCGAAGCGGCGGCCAATTCCATCGGGCTATCGGAAAGGCCGAGGCGCGCGGCGCGCAGCCTGACCTGCTCCACCGCTTCTTCGCCCGAGATATACAAAACGCGCCGCCCGCCAGAGGCCAAGCGCGCCGCCGCTTGCAATAATATGGTGGATTTGCCGATGCCCGGGTCGCCACCGACCAGCACGGCAGAAGCCGGCACAAAACCGCCGCCCAAAACCCGGTCCAACTCGGCAATGCCGGTCACAATACGCGGCGGGGGGGCGCTTTCCCCCTTCAGGCCAACAAATTCAACGCGGCGCCCACCAGCGGTTTTCGCAGCGGGGCCGGGGCCGCGCGGGGCGGTGGTTTCCTCGATCAGCGTATTCCAATCGCCACAGGCATCGCAGCGCCCCTGCCATTTGGGGCTGACCGCCCCGCAGGCCTGGCAAACAAAACGGCTGCGATCCTTGGCCATTCAGGCGCGCACGCGGATCAGATGATCTTTGTGCGGATGTCGCCCACACCTTCAACAAAGCCTTCCAGCACATCGCCGCGCACCACGGCGGCGACCCCTTCGGGCGTGCCGGTCATGATCAGGTCTCCGGGGGCCAATTCGACCAGTTCCGACAAATTGGCGATGACTTCGGGGACGGACCAGATCAGCTTGGAAAGGTCCGATGTCTGCGTGACCTTGCCATTCACCTTGAGCTCAATCTTGCCCTTGGCCGGGTTCACGCCGGCAGCCGGCACCAGCAGGCCCATGGGCGCGGATTTGTCGAAGCCCTTGCCCATATCCCAGGGGCGGCCGGTCTTTTTCGCTTCATTCTGAATATCGCGGCGGGTCATATCCAAGCCGGCGCAATAGCCCCAGACATGGGAAAGTGCGTCTGCCACCGCGATATTGCGCCCGCCGCGCCCGATGGCGACCACCAGCTCCATTTCGTGATGCAGGGATTTGGTGACGGATGGGTAAGGCATATCCGCACCATTAATCACCACGGAATCGGCCGGTTTGGTGAAATAAAAGGGCGGTTCGCGGGTTGGGTCGCTGCCCATTTCAATGGCGTGTTCGGCGTAGTTCCGCCCCACGCAGAAAATACGCCGCACCGGGAAAAGCGCGTCACTGCCCTTGATCGGCAGCGCGGCAACAGGCGGGGGCGGGAAGACATAGGACACCATCTTGGGCAACTCCTTCACTCACTTCCACACCCTATAGCGCCGTGCCGGGCGCGCCGGAAGGCGGGGCGAGGGCTTTGAGTCGCTTCTTAGGGTGATGCCGCATCTGTCTGAGGCGCCAAGATTCCACCCAAACAAAAACGCCCGGTCAGGGGGGTGACCGGGCGCTACTTTGTGTTTTCCGATCGGAAAGGTCGGGCGAGCCGGCAGGGGATGCCGGGATCGCGACCGCCGGCAAAGCTATAGCCAGCAAGGATTTTCTAGAACATTTGGCCGAAAAAGCAAAGCCCCAAAACCGACACGGCTGCGTGAAGAACGCGTTTCACTCCGCCGCGACGGGGAGCTTTGTGCCGGCATGGGCAGCAGCGGCGCGGCCAAAGGCTTCGAAGATCGCACGGCTATCGGCGTCTCGTTCCCAGTCATATTCGGGGTGCCATTGTACACCCAGCGCGAAGCCACGCGCGCCTTCAACGCGCACTGCTTCAATCGTGCCATCCGGCGCCCAGCCTTCCGCGACCAGGCGCGGCGCCAGGCGCTGAACGGCCTGGTTATGGAGAGAATTCACCGCAAGCTGTGCTGCACCACGAGAAGCCGCGGTCAGCGTTGCAGCCAAAGCCCCGGCACCATCAAACCGCACGAGGTGCGCCTTGCCAGTCCGCACCAGGGGGATTTTTTGATCGGATGGTGTGGAATGATCCATCCGGCCCGGCAAATCCTGCACGCGCTGATCCAGGCTGCCGCCCAGCGCCACATTCAATTCCTGCATGCCACGACAAATCGCGAGCAACGGGATACCCGCCGCAATGGCCGCGCGGATCAGGGGCAGGGTGGTGGCGTCGCGATCCTGATCCTCGGGCGTGCCTTCGGCATGGGGTGGGCCATCATAATGGCCGGGCCAGACATTGGACCGGCTGCCGGTCAGGATCAGGCCATGGATATGGCCAAGGTAATCCTGCGCCGCGTCCTCACCGGCTGCCGGCAGCAGCACCGGGGTGCCGCACACCGGGCCACGCACCACGCGCACATAGCTGTCGGACGCCGCGTGGTTGGGCGTGCCGAAGATGCCGAAGGGCTTTATGCAGCAGGAAATGCCGATCAGGGGTCTCATGAGGTGTTACAATTCCGCGACACCATGGCGGGATCAAGGCGATTCGGTTGATTTGCGTAGATTTTTTTGGGGTCGCGCCGCACGAGGCACCGCTTCATGTCAAGGGCGGCGCGATCCAACGCTGAAAGCCCGGCCTTTCGCCAAGCCTGGCATACCAGCGCGCTGCGTTTTGGAATTCCGGCATGCCCGGCAAGCGCACCTCAGGGCCAAACCAGCGGCGCGCGTAACACCCCAGCACAATATCGGCGATGGTCATGGTGGGGCCATCCAAATACGGCCCGCCATGGCGTGCGACCCAGGCATCAATTATCGCCCAGCATTCGCCGGCAGCCTTCGCCGCCGCTTCAATCTGCGCCATGTCGCGCTTTTCAGGCGGCGTGCGCACCAGGCCCCAGAACAGATTGCGCTCAGCGGGGCCGAGCGTCGAAAGCTGCCAATCCATCCAACGATCCGCCGAAGCCCGCGCCGCTGGGTCCGCCGGGTAAAGCGGGCTTTGGTATTTCATCGCCAGATAGCGCAGCACGCTGTTTGATTCCCACAGCACGAAATCGCCATCTTCCAGGGTCGGCACACGGCCATTCGGGTTCATGGCGCGGTAATCCGCATCATTCACCCGGCCATGTTCCATGCCCGCATCCACACGATCATATGGCTGCCCGATCTCATCGAGCATCCACAGCACCTTCTTCACATTGATCGAATTGGTGCGGCCCCAAAGCTTCAACATCTCAATGCCTTTTCGCTTCAATCGCGTCCCAAATGGCGCGTTCCAGATGCACACCATCAAACCGCGCCAATTCCTGCAAGCCGGTTGGGCTGGTGACATTGATTTCCGTGAGGTAGCCGCCAATCACGTCAATGCCGACAAAGATCATCCCGCGCGCCTTCAATTCCGGCCCGATGCGCGCGCAGATTTCGCGCTCACGCTCAGTCAGCTTCGTTGGTTCCGGCCGGCCGCCGACATGCATATTGGACCGCGCCTCACCCGCCGCCGGCACGCGATTGATACCGCCCATGGCGACGCCATCCACCAGGATGATGCGCTTATCGCCTTCCCGCACTGCGGGCAGGTATTGCTGGATCATCAGCGGTTCGCGCGTACGCTCCGTGAAAAGCTCCACTAGCGCATTCATGTTGGGATCATCGGCGCGGAGGTGAAACACGCCCGCGCCACCATTGCCGAAAAGCGGCTTGATGATGATATCGCCGTGTTCCGCGCGGAAGGCAGCGATGCGGCGGCGATCGGCAGTGACCAGCGTTGCCGGCATCAAATCCGGGAAATGCGTGACGAATAGCTTTTCCGGCGCGTTGCGCACCTGGGCCGGGTCATTCACCACCAGCGTCTTGGGGTGGATATGTTCCAGGATATGGGTTGCCGTGATGTAGCCCATGTCAAAGGGCGGGTCCTGGCGCATCAGCACAACATCGGCATCACGGCCGAGGTCCAATTCCACCTCAGCGCCGAAGGTAAAGTGGTTGCCGTATTCGCGCCGGAGGGTGATGGGCCGCGCCCAGGCAGTCACCCGCCCGCCGCGCAGCGCCAAATCCCGCACGTGGTAATGCCAAAGCTTATGGCTGCGGGCCTCTGCTTCCAGCATGAGGGCGAAGGTGGAATCACCATCAATATTGATGGTCTCAATCGGGTCCATCTGGACGGCGACGCGAAGGGAAGTTGTCATGCCATTGATCCTGATTTTGGCCTGTTAAAGGGTCTTGAAGCCGAGAATACGGCGCCGCGCCAGCCCGGGGCGGCCTGGGGCACCACGAAACTGGTTGCAATGGTCTCAAATCCTTGCCTAACCTATTCCAAGCGTTAACCGGACCCCGGTCCAGGAAGCCGCAAACAATGAATAACGGAGGAGGATTCGACCAATGACCGAAATCAAAAGGCGTACCCTGTTGCGCTCCGGCGCCGGGGTGGCGGCGGCGGGTGTTCTTTCAGCCCCTATGGTCCATGCCCAAGGCACGGGCGGCACGCTCCGCTGCGGCTTCTGGGACCATTGGGTGCCCAATGGCAATGTGGTGATGCGTGAGCTTTGCGCCGAATGGGGCCGGGCCAATCGCGTTGACGTGCAGATGGACACCGTCACATCCAACGGCAACCAGATCCTGCTGACCATCAATGCCCAGGCGCAATCGCGCACCGGCTATGACATCATGTCCTTCCCCACTTGGGAGCCGAGCAACCACCAGCGCATGCTTGAACCGGTGGATGATGTGATGCGCAACCTGACCCAGAAATACGGTGCTGTTAACCCAGCAGCCGAATATCTGGGCAAGCCTGCAGGCACCTGGGTGGCAATCCCCGCCGTGGCCGGCACGCAGTTGAAGCCCGCTTGTGTGCGTTTTGACCTGATGCAGCAGCATGCCGGCATTGATATCCGCGCCATGTGGCCAGCCAAGAATGAGCGCGGTCCGGGCGCCGATCAATGGAATTGGGAAACCTTCGCGAAGGCGGCGGAAGCCTGCCACAAGGCCGGCTTCTCCTTCGGTCTGCCAATGGGCAGCTTTACCGATGCGGTGGATTGGGTGGGTGCGCTTTTCGGCTCCTACGGTGCTTTCCTGATGGACGAAAAAGGCGCGGTGACGGTGCGCAACAATGCCAAGCTGCGCGCTGCGGTTGAAATGTGCGCGCGCATCAGCCGCTTCCTGCCCAATGATGTCTGGGCCTGGGATGATGGCGGCAATAACCGCGCGCTGATTTCCGGCCGTTCGGCGCTGATCTTCAACCCACCTTCAGCCTGGGCGGTGGCGAAGCGCGATGCGCCGCAGGTTGCCGCCAATTGCTGGACAGTGCCAATGCCAGCCGGGCCGGAAGGGCGCTATTCGGCCTATCTGCCCTTTTTCTGGGGCATCTGGAATTTCAGCCGCAGCAAGGGCGCAGCCAAGGCCTTCCTGGAATGGCTGTCTGATCGCGCCCAGGCGGAACGCCAGACCAATGGGTCCAATGGCTATGATATTCCGCCCTTCACCAGCATGTCGGACTTCAAGGTTTGGGAAACCGAGGGCCCGCCGGTCGGTTCGGTCTATAACTATCCGGTGCGCGCACATCACAATGCGCGGACCTCCATCGCGATGGCACCCGCGCCGGCAGCAATGGCGGTGCAGATGTATAATCAGGGCCTGAATACCAAGCTCATTGCCCGCATTGTGCAGGGCGGTGAATCGGTGGATCAGGCGCTTGGCTGGGTTGAGCGCGAGCTCAATACCATCCGCCGCGGCGGCTAACCGCGCATGACGGGCGGCCCCGCGCCGCCCGTCTTTCATTTCAGGAAAGGTTCAGACCATGGCCGCTGACGCCAGCACGGCGCCAATTATGCCTTCTGCGCCCAATTCAGGGCGCGCTTCCAGCCTGCAACGCTTGGCGCGTCGCCGTTCCACTATTGCCGTTCTGATGACCATTCCCTTGCTGGTGGTGCTGATCGGCTTGGTTGCCTATCCGGCGGGCTACGGGATTTACCTTTCCACACTCAATCGCCGCATGACAGGCTTCATGGAAGGCGAATGGCTGCCAAATGGTCTTGGCAATTTCGAGATTTTGTTTGAAAGCGAAACCTTCTGGGCGGTGGCCTGGCAATCCTGTATTTTCGCGATCAGCGCGGTGATCCTGAAGGCGCTGGTTGGCTTTTGGCTCGCGCATATGTTGCACCACATCCCCGCCAAGGGGCAGCGCAAATGGCGCGGCATGCTGCTGGTCCCCTGGGTTATTCCGCCGGCGCTTTCCACGCTTGGCTGGTGGTGGATGTTTGACCCTGCCTATTCATCCATCAATTGGCTGTTTCAGGTTGTGGGCATTCCGCAAGTGCCCTGGCTTGGCGAGAAATGGTGGGCACGGCTTTCCATTATCATCGTCAATGTCTGGTATGGCGCGCCCTTCTTCATGATCATGTATCTGGCCGCACTCAAATCCGTGCCGGAACAGCTTTATGAGGCCGCAGCGATTGATGGTGCGACAAGCTGGCAGCGGCTGCGCTACGTGACCCTGCCGATGATGGCGAATATCATTTCCATCACCGTGCTCTTCAGCCTGATCGTCACTTTCGCGAATTACGATATTGTGCGGGTGCTGACCAATGGCGGGCCGCGAGATCTGACGCATGTCTTTGCGTCCTACGCGTTCCAGGTGGGGATCCTTTCCGGCAATATTCCACGCGGTGCCGCGGTAAGCCTGTTCATGTTCCCAATCCTTGCCATTTGCGCCTTCTTCGTGCTGCGTGGCGTCACTCGTCGCAATAAGGAGCAGATGTAATGTCCGCGACCGTGGCAACCAACCGCGATATGCCGAGCCTTTACGGCAAGGCCGGTTCGCTTCGTTCGGAACGGCGCTGGGCGCTGGTCTGGGCCTATATTTCGTTGATCATTTCAGCGATCATCCTGCTGACACCGCCGGTCTATATGCTCATCACCAGCCTTAAGACCAGCGCCGAAATTGCCGATCAGAAGGGCAATCCCTGGATTGTCCGCAATCCCACGCTAGAGAATTACTGGGAACTGATCACCAATTCGCTGTTCCAGGGCTTCTTCATCAATAGCGTGATCGTGACCCTGGTGGTTGTGGCGCTGACGATGGTGATTTCCATCCTCGCGGCCTTCGCGCTGGCGCGCATGCGCTTCTGGGGCAGCCAGGTTTTGGCAACCGGGGTCTTCCTGACCTATCTGGTGCCAGATACGCTGCTGTTTATTCCGCTGTATCAGATTGTTGGCGGGCTTGGCTTGCTCAATTCCATCTGGGGATTGGTGCTGGTCTATCCGACACTGACGGTGCCCTTCTGCACCTGGATCATGATTGGCTATTTCGCTTCCATCCCCAAGGAATTGGACGAGGCGGCGCTGATTGATGGCGCCACTTGGCCGCAAATGCTGCTCAAAATCTTCGTGCCCGTGGCGCTGCCTGGCATCATCGCGGCCACAATCTTCGCCTTCACGGTTTCCTGGGCGGCCTTTGTCTATCCAACCGCCTTCATCACCACACCGGATCAAATGCCGCTTACCATCGGCGTTGTATCGCAGCTGGTGCGCGGGGATGTTTTCGTCTGGGGGCAGATCACCGCGGGGGCCCTGCTGGCCGCTCTGCCGCCCGTTATCGTTTATGCCTTCCTCATGGATTATTACATCGCCGGCCTGACCGCTGGCGCGACCAAGGGTTGATCGAAAATGGCTCAGGTATCGCTTCGCAAAATCGTCAAGGCCTATGAAGGCGGCGTCCAAGCCGTAAAGGGCATTGACCTTGACATCGACGATCATGAATTCGTGGTACTCGTCGGGCCTTCAGGCTGCGGCAAATCCACGACACTCCGCATGATTGCGGGGCTCGAGGAAATTACCTCAGGCGATATTTCCATTGGTGGCACGGTGGTGAATGACATTCCGCCGCGCGACCGCGACATTGCCATGGTGTTCCAGAATTACGCGCTTTATCCGCACATGAGCGTTTATGATAACATGGCGTTCGGCCTGATGCTGCGGAAGTTTCCCAAGGCGGAAATTGATCGCCGCGTGAAGGAAGCCGCGCGCATTCTGGACATCACGCCGCTATTGGACCGCAAACCCAAAGCACTTTCGGGCGGGCAGCGCCAGCGCGTTGCCATGGGCCGCGCCATTGTGCGCGACCCGAAAGTGTTCCTGTTTGATGAGCCGCTTTCCAACCTGGATGCCAAGCTCCGCGTTCAGATGCGCACCGAAATAAAAAAAGTGCATCAGACGGTGAATACTACCACCGTTTATGTGACGCATGACCAGGTGGAAGCCATGACGCTGGCTGACCGGGTGGTGGTGATGAATCACGGCATCATCGAACAGGTCGGACCACCACAGGAACTGTATCACAACCCAGCGACGAAATTCGTGGCGGGCTTCATCGGCAGCCCTTCGATGAATTTCATCCCTGCGAAGGTAGAACAGGCTTCCGGCGCGCTCCGCCTGCACCTGCCGCAGGGCATTGTGCTGGACGTGCCGGCGGCGCGCACGGCGCGCTATCAGGCGCATGCCGGCAAGGATGTGTTGTTCGGCATCCGCCCCGAACACCTGACGGATGACAAGCCCACGGATAAATCCAATACCGCGCCGATCACGTTGAAGCCTGACGTGATTGAGCCCATGGGCATGGAAACCCTGGTGCATTTCAAGCTCGACGGGACCGAAGTTTCCGCGCGGCTTGATCCCGCAACACCGGCCGCCGTTGGCGCGCCGCTATCCTTGATTGCGCATATGGATCAGATGCATCTGATTGATCCCACCTCTGATAAGGTTCTGTAATGAAACGTCTTGAAGGAAAAACCGCCTGGATCACCGGCGCGGGCAGCGGTATTGGCCGTGCGATTGCGATTTCATTTGCCGCCGAAGGGGCCAAGGTTGCGCTGACCGGCCGGCGCACCGCGCCGCTCGAAGAAACCGCGAAGATGATCGGCAGCGGTGCAGTGATTGTGCCGGCTGATTTGACCGATGAAAAACAAGTCGCCGCAGCGCTCGCCAAGGTGGAAAGCTCCATCGGTGGGCCGGATATTCTGGTGAATAATGCGGGCGTCAATCTGCCGAAGCGCTATCTGCATCAATTGACGCCTGATGCCATTCGGAGCCTCGTGGATGGCAATCTGACGGCGCCCTTCTTCACCTCGGTCGCGGTGCTGCCGGGCATGCGGAAGCGCGGCGGCGGGCATATCATCCAAATCGCCTCCATGGCGGGGAAGAATATCTCCTTCCTGTCGGGCCCTGGTTATACGGCGGCGAAGCATGGGTTTGTGGCGCTTTCGCAAAGCATCAATCAGGAAAACGGCATTCACAACATCCGTTCCTGCTGCATCTGCCCCGGCGAAGTGGCGACCGATATCCTGAAAAACCGGCCAGAACCCGTCCCGCAGGAAGATATTGAACGCCTATTGCAGCCGGAAGATTTGGCGGCCATGGCGCTGTTTGTCGCGACCATGCCGACGCGGGCCAATATCACCGAAATGCTGGTGACGCCGACGTATATGCGCCTGCTGGCACCACAGGCGAAGAAGATCGCCGCGATGTAATCGCGCCGCGCCGGCCTTCGTCCACGGCGCGTTTTTCCTTTTGCGGAGTTCGAGTAATGGGCAGCAATCCCTATGTGATGGTCAATGCCGAAGCGCTTGATGGCTTGGTCGCCAATGTGTTTCAGGCCGCCGGCTGTGATGGCCCGGAAAGCAAACGCATCAGCCGCCATTTGGTGGATGCGAATCTCGCCGGGCATGATAGCCATGGCGTGGTGCGCGTACCGCGTTACGTGGAATGGCTGGAAGCCGGCTATGTGCTGAAAGGCCAGAATGCCGATGTGGTGACGGATGGCGGCTCCTTCGCCGTGATTGATGGCAAATGGGGTTTTGGCCAAACCGTGGCGCCTCAGGCGGTTGCTTTCGGCATCAAGCGCGCGGTGGAAAATGGCGTTTGCATCACGGCACTCCGCAATGCCGGGCATATTGGCCGCGTTGGCGCCTATGCCGAACAGGCGATGGAAGCCGGGCTGATTTCGATCCATTTCGTCAATGTCGCGGGCTCGATCCTGGTCGCACCTTTTGGCGGTGTTGAACGGCGTTTCTCCACCAATCCGGTGTCCATCGGTGTGCCCTTGCCGGGCCGGCCGATCCTGCTGGATTTCGCGACATCGCTGGTGGCCGAAGGCAAGGTGCTGGTCGCATCATCCGGTGGCAAGGCGCTGCCAGAAGGCGCCTTGATTGAAGCCGATGGCCGGCTTTCGACTGATCCGCACACGCTTTACGGGCCTTATGAAGCCGTTGGCCCGCGCGATGTTTCCAAGGGCACCGGCGCCATTCGCGCCTTTGGTGAGCACAAGGGTTCGGGCCTGGCTTTCATGTGCGAAATGCTCGCCGGTTGTCTCACCGCGGGCGGCACCAGCGGCCCGGTTTCCGAACGCTCACGCATTGCCAATGGCATGCTGTCTATTTTCATCTCGCCCAAGCATTTCGGCACCCAGGCGGAATTTGAACGCATGGGCCTGGCCTATGCGGCTTGGATTTCCGAAACCCGCCCCGCCGATCCCGCCGCGCCGGTATTGCTGCCCGGTGAGCCGGAAGCGACGCGCCGTGCGGAACGGCTTTCGGATGGTGTGCCGCTGCCGCAGGATACCTGGGCGAATATTCTGGGCACCGCCAAGCGGCTTGGGGTGAATAGCGCGATCTGAACCAAACGCGGCCGCATCAAGGCGCTGAGCGATTGATCAGCGCCAGAACATCGGCAAGTAGCGCCGCCCGGGCCGCATCATCCGCACCAACGGATGCATGCGCCAACATGCCTGGCCATTGCATCATTTGCTGACGCAAGGGGCCTGCAAAAATCCCATGCGCGGCATTTTCATAGAACCACATCTCAACATCGGCACCTTGTGACTTTTGTGTCGCTGCCCAATCGGCGGGCGCCTGGGTAAGGCCATTGGGATTTAGATTATGATTGCAGGTGGCGGCATTGCCCGGCGGCCCATCAAATACGGCTAGATTCAACCTACAGGGTACGCGGCGCTGCCAACGCAGATCGTCAGCCGTGCGGCCGGCGTAATTATCCAACCTGCCAAAAATCGCCCTTAACGGGACACGCAACTGATTGGGCAAGCCAAGCCCCGCACCGGCCAATCCTTCCGCAAATGTGGCGCGCACATGCGCTGGGTCAACAACAGCGGCAAGATTCGCAACAACATCGGCGCCATTCGACAAACCATAGATATAGACTCGCGATTTATCGATGCTTGTTTGCGTGATGGCCCAGCGATAGGCACCCAAGGCGCTGGTATAGATCATGCGCTGGCGCGCTTCATAAGTCATGTTCTGCACCCAGAAGCGCCAAGGTCGTTCAAATCCGTTCATGCGATAGGCATCGAAACCAAGCACGGCGACACCCGCCGCATGAAACGCCGCCATGGCAGCAAGGCTATCGCGCATGCCGCCCCCACCATGCACAAAAATAATCAGTGGCGGCGCCGCGCGGCCCAATGGCAGGCGCAAATCAACGGATGGGTTATTCGGATCGAATGCCGCCACTGGACCCTGGAGCGTATGCATCCCCGGACTTACTTCGACCAATCGGCGCGTTTCGGATCCTGTGATGCTGGCCGCTGGATCAGCGGTGCAAGCGACCATTAAAAGCACAGCCCACAACACCATCAGGCGTTTGATCCAGGGTGCCCTTCGCGGCTTCATGGGTGCCGAACCAAAAGGGACATCAGCGAAGCTGCCGTATCCTGCGTTTTTTCCAGGTCGGTGATGGCGGCAACCAAAGCCCCTACCCGGTCCTCCGGCAGAATATCTGCGAAACAAGCCTTCACCTTGGCGATTTGTGCCGCGCGTGGCAGCGGGTTTTCCGGGCTGCCCAGGGCGGCCTCTACCCGCTGATCCAACACGGCGCCATTGCGTAATTCAATTTCCACACGCTGCGGCACCACGGCGTTTTCATCACCGTTGCCATCGCCGTGCAATGCAACCCGCGCCGCCAAAGCATGCGTCACCGGATCGCGCACTAAAGCCTCGGAGAAATCATGAAGCCCGACACTGCCCGAAAGCAGCGTCCGCGCTACCACATAAGGCAGGCAAAGCCGCGCGTAATTGCCGGTCAGATCGGGTTTGATGGGCCGGCCCACCAGGCGCATCGCGAGCGGCGGCAAATAGAGTCGCACCGCCGCGACATCCGCGGCCCGGACCTTATGCGCCGCCATCAGCCGCTGCACGCCATCAATCGCCGGATGCGTCAGCCGGCCTGATGGGAAGGGTTTATGCGCCAGCCGCGTCACCTGCCAGGTGCTACCCAGCGCGGCCAAACCGGGGGTCAGATCATGTTCCGGTTCGGTCAATTTCAGGAAGCCGAAGGGGCCGGTCAGCCATTGCGCCGGCCCCGCCGCGCCCACCGCCGCCAAATCCGCCGCACGCAGCCCCGCCATGGCGGCGAAGCCCATCTGGACCGGCAGCGCCATGGACCCTTCCGAATGCGCCTGCATGGTCCCCGGTATCTGCCCGAGCAAAAGCCCCGCACCCGCTGACGCCATGGCCAGGTCAAACCCGCGCAGCCGCGCCACGGCGCCAAAAGCACCGAACATCCCCGCAGTTGCCGGCCGGAAAAACCGCATCGGCCCGCGCGCCGCTGCGCCAATGGTGCAAGCCAGATTAAGCCCCAGGATCACCGCCGCCATGAAGCGCGCGCCAGACACGGGGCGACCCTGGCGGCCTTGATTTTCTGCCTCGGCCATTGCGGCAGCCACAGTCGGCGTCATGGCATGCACCACGGCAGCTTCGTGGATCGCGTCGAATTCCAACGCATGGGCCTGAAACGCATTCATGAAGGCAGCCTGAGGCGCCGGCAGCGCCGCACCATCGCCCCAGAGGCTCGCTTCTGCCCCAGCACCCCAGCCGCGCGCTGCCGCAAGCAAACCCGCGCGCGCGGTATGCGCCATGCCCGCCACACCAACCGCGAGGCCATCCAGCAAAAACACCCGCGCGGCATCCCGCGCTGCTTCGGGAATGGCGGCTTCCGATGTTTCCAGAAGGTGGCGCAGCAGGATGGTTTCAGTGGTGTCTGTCATGGCCCCCATGCTGCCCGCGTTATGCTCCCCGTCAAGCACCATGGCGCGTTGCACCGCTTCGTGCTGCGATATCCCGCAATGGAGGAGTCACTATGGCCAAGATCAAAGGCATCGTCGTTTGCCCGCAACCCCGCGCCGCGGATGTGGGTGCAGAAATTCTGCGCCGTGGCGGCAATGCCTTTGACGCCGCAGTCGCCACCGCCTTTTGCCAAATGGTGCAAGACCCCTTCATGTGCGGCATTGGCGGCATGGGCACGCTGCAATTCCGCGACGCCAAAACCGGCCGCCAGGGCATGATTGATTTCCACGCCCGCGCCGGCGCCAAGGTCAGCGCCGACATGTGGGCCGCCGATAGCAAGGGCAAATCCGAAATCTCCGGCTATGCGTTGTTTGAGGATCAGCGGGCTGAGCTTGGCTATACCGCCATCATGACCCCCGGCACGGTCGCAGGCTTTGCGCATTTCCATGCTCAGTTTTGCACCATGGATTGGGCCAATCTGCTGGCGCCCGCCATCGCCATGGCGCGGGATGGCGTGTTGGCGACACCCTTCTACCGTGATTTCCTGGAACGCAAACCGCAGCCCGGCCTGCCCAGCGGCATGCAGCGCGTGACGAAAACCAAAGCCTGCGCCGCGCTTTATCTGAACCAGGCAGCGCAATTGCATGATGTGGGCGATAAGCTCGTGCATACGGAAATGGCACGCACCCTTGAACGCATCGCCGCCAAGGGCGCGCAAGATTTTTATACCGGCGAGATCGCCGGGCAGATCATCAATGACTTCGCGCAAAACGGCGCCTTCATCATCGCCGATGATTTGCACGATTACCGCGTTCGCGAAAGCGCGCCCGTGATCGGCACCTATCGCGGCTACAGGATTTCATCGAACCCGCCGCCAGGATCGGGCGCGGTGCTGATCGCCATGCTAAATATTCTGGAGCAATTCGATCTTGGCGCTTTCCCCGCCGGCAGTGCCGGGCATTATGATCTGGTGGCGCGTGCCATGGCGGCGGCGCATCACGACCGGGATGAGGCTTTGGGCGATCCGGATTTTGTCTCGGTACCCACTGAATCGCTCATGTCGAAGGAACGCTCCGCCGCCTGGGCCAAGCGCATCCGGGATGGCTGGCTACCCGGTGGGCGGATCGGAGAACCCCCGTCCTGCACTACGCATCTTTCTGTTTGGGATGCGGCAGGCAATTGCGTATCCGTCACGCATACGCTTGGCACCGGGGCCGGCGTGGTGACACCTGGCCTTGGCTTTAATTGGAACAATGCCATGAAGCTGTTTGATATGCGCCCGGGCCGCGCCAATAGCATCGCGCCCGGCAAGGCGCGCACCACCGGCATGGTGCCCACCATTGTGTATAAGGATGATGAGCCCTGGCTCATTGTCGGCGCGCCTGGGGGCAGCGTGATCATCTCCGCCGTGCTCACCACCATCATCAATGCGATTGATTTCGGCATGTCGGCGGTGGAGGCGGTTTCCTTCCCGCGCATCCATTGTGAAGGCGGGCCGGTTTTCTGCGAGGCACGCGTGCAGGGCGATGTTGTGGCGGCGCTCAAGGCCCTGGGGCATGAGGTGCGCCATTCCCCCATTTCCTATGACCCGACCATGAGCCGCGCGCATGCCATTCTGCTGCGCGATGGCAAGCCCGCGGGCGGCGCCGATCCGCGCGGTGGTGGCGGTGTGGCGGTGGCTTGGTAGGCACTATTCCGGCGCCACCGCAGCTTGTGTAAAACCCAGCAACATCATCTTCTGAAAGACGGGAATATGACCACGCAACGCAAAACAGCTTTGATCACCGGTGCTGGCCGCAATATCGGCCGCGCCATCGCGCTTGATCTGGCGCGCATGGGGTTCAATGTCGTCATCAATGGCTCACGCAATCGCGATGCTTGCGAAAAAGTCGCCGCCGAAGCACGCGCATTCGGCGTAGAGGCCTTGGTGGCCATGGCCGATGTTGGCGTGGCCAATGAATGCGCGCGCATTGTGCGTGACGCCATTGCCAGCTTCGGCGCGGTGGATGTGCTGGTGAATAATGCCGCGCTTCGCCCCGATGGTCGTTTCCTGGAAATGAGTGATGCGGATTGGCGCCGGGTGATTTCGGTTGATCTTGATTCCAGCGTTTGGCTTTCCCGCGCCTGCCTGCCGGGGATGCTGGATCGTGGCTGGGGGCGGATTGTGAACCTGCTCGGCATGAATGCCATGCATGGCTATAATGGCCGCGCGGCGGTATCCGTCTCCAAGCACGGACTTTGGGGGCTGACCAAGGCGCTCGCGAAGGAATTCGGCGCCAAGGGCATCACCACCAATGCGGTCTCACCAGGCCCCATCGCGGGGGAGCGTGATGATGAAGCAGCACATCACCACATCGCCAGCATGGTAGCGCGCGTGCCGGTGGGCCGGCTTGGGCAGCCGCATGAAATCGCGGCGGTTGTCTCCATGCTGGTCTCCGAAGGTGGCGCCTTCGTCAATGGCCAGATGATTCAGGTGAATGGCGGCGCGGAGACGTGATTATGGGGGCGTAAGCCCCGGCGGCGGCAGCGCCGTGCCGCGCGGGCCAAAGGCGCCTTGGTTTTCGCTTTTCTCGCAGGCGGCCAGCGCCAGGGCCAGAAAGATGACAAACCGCAGGGCCATGCCGAGCTCTCCTTCACTCTAAAGCCAGGGTTAGCATGAAAATGCGGTCTAGGCTAAAGGCGCCGATGCCCCTGCCCTGAACGGAATGCCCGCCATGACACTGACCGAACCCAGCATCCAACCCATGATCGGCGTGATCGGCGGTTCCGGGCTTTATGATATGGAAGGGCTGGAAGATCGCCGCTGGGTCAAGGTTCGCACCCCCTGGGGTGATCCTTCGGATGAAGTCCTGACGGGCAGGCTGCATGGCGTCCCTTGCGCCTTCCTCCCCCGGCATGGGCGCGGCCACCCCGCGCCGCCATCGGCGCTGAATTACCGCGCCAATATTGATGCGCTGAAGCGCATTGGCTGCACGGAAATCATCTCCCTTTCCGCCGTTGGTTCACTGCGTGAAGATTTGCCGCCCGGCCATTTCGTGATTGTGGATCAGTTCATTGACCGGAGCTTCGCGCGCGAAAAATCCTTCTTCGGCACCGGCTGCGTTGCGCATGTTTCGGTCGCGCATCCGGTCTGCCCGCGCTTGGGTGATGCGCTGGAAGCGGCCGCGCGCAAGCTGGCGCTGCCGGTTACACGCGGCGGCACCTACCTGGTCATGGAAGGCCCGCAATTCAGCACCAAGGCAGAAAGTGAGCTCTACCGCGCCTGGGGCTGCAGCGTGATCGGCATGACGAATATGCCCGAAGCGAAACTCGCGCGTGAGGCTGAGCTTTGCTACGCGACGGTTGCGATGGTGACGGATTTTGATTGCTGGCACCCGGAACATGACGCGGTGACGGTGGATCAGGTGGTGAAGGTGTTATTTTCCAACGCGGATAAGGCACGCGCCTTGGTACAGCATGTGGTGCCCGCCCTTGGTGCGCCGCGCGGCCCCTGCCCCGCCGGTTGCGATCGCGCGCTGGAACATGCGCTGATCACCGCGCCGGAAAAGCGCGATCCGGATCTATTGGCAAAGCTGGATGTCGTGGCAAAGCGCGTGCTGGGCTAGAGCAGATCGCGTTCGGATGAAATCATCTGAACGCGTGAAGATGCTCGAAAAAACAGGGATCTGGAGCGGGTTGCGTGAACCGATGTGAACGCAACGCGCTCTAGCCCGGCACACGGATACGCGCCCTTAAGCCACCCATCGGGCTGTCTTCCAAAAAAACATCCCCGCCATGGGCGCGCGCAATATCGCGCGCAATGGCAAGGCCAAGACCGGTGCCTCCGCGCGTGAAGCTGGTGAAGGGCTTGAAGGCATCTTCGCGCGAAGCTTCGGGAATACCCGGCCCGTCATCATCAATGATGATATCAGCCCAGATACCATCCTGGCCGCGCGGAAGCCGCGCCAGTGTCACCCCTACGCGCTTGGCGTGTTTGCGCGCATTATCCAATAGATTGCCAAAGCAGCGCCCCATCGCCCCCGCGCGCAATTCCATCACCAACGCATCAGGCCCTTCAAAGGGAATGGCGATGCCGCCGCGCGATTGGCGCGCCACGCCAGCACGCAGCAGCGCGGCAAGGTCGGTTTGTTCTGGCTGTTCCACGCCTTCCCCGCGCGCAAAGGCCAAATAGGCGCCAATCAACCGATCCATTTCCTCAATATCTTCGGTCATGGCCGCGGCATCATCCCGCGCGGCCTCTGGCAGCATGGCAAGCCCAAGACGGAGCCTTGTGAGCGGCGTGCGCAAATCATGGCTGATGCCGGCCAGCATTTCCGTGCGGCTATCCACAAAGCGGCTGATGCGTTCTTCCATGCGATTGAAAGCGGTCGCGGCTTGCCGCACCTCAGCCGCGCCTTCCGGCTTCATCGGCCCCACCGTGCGACCCATGCCGAAGGCTTCAGCAGCGGCAGAAATCTTGCGCAGCGCGCGCACCTGATTGCGCATGAACAGCCCCGCCACCAGGAACAGCAATAGCGAAGACCCGACCAGCCAAATCACGAAAAGATAGATCGTGCCGCTGAACAGGCGCTTGCGCGCCACTTCGACATGCAGGACGCCATCATCCATTTGCACGCGAATGATCACACTGCGCGGATCGCTTTGCCAATCGGCATCAAAGGGCAGGCGCACGCGTTCCTGCATGGCGGCGGCCAAATCTTCTTCCAAGGGTAGCCAGGGCATAGAAGCTGGGCGCAAGCCGGTGATGGAAAGCCGCGCCCCTGCTTCATAAGCAACCGACAAATCAAGCCGCCAGGAAGCTTCGCGGAAAATCCAGCTGCGATCTTCGGCTTGCATTTCGCGTTCCAGCAAGCCGACCACCATCGCAATATCGCCCGCCACACCAGCGGCAAGCCGGCGCGAAATCACATCCAAATGGCTGCCATAGAAAAGCTGCAAGGCAATCGCTTGAAGGATCACCAGCGGCACCAGAATAATCAGCAGCGAACGCCCCAAAAGCCCGCGCGGCACCAGCCGGCGCAAGCCCTGGTTCAGCGGTGTCACGGCCCCGGCCTCAAGACATAACCGCGATGGCGCATGGTTTGGATGAAGCGCGGCTCACGCGGGTCTGGCTCGACCTTGCGGCGCAGCCTTGTCACCTGCACGTCAATGGCGCGTTCGCCGGCATCCGGCGTGCCAAGCGCTTCGCCAATATCCTCGCGGCTCAGGATTTCGCCGGCACGGCGGGCAAGGGCTTGCAGCAGCGCGGCTTCGCCACCCGTCAGGCGAATAATGCCCTCAGGGCCGCGCAATTCCGCGCGTTCAATGTCAAACCAGCGATTGCCGATCTGCATCGGTGCCAGGCTGTGCGGTGCGGCAGGCGCTGGCGCGGCGCGGCGCAGAATGGTGCGAATGCGCAGCGCCAATTCGCGCGGGTCAAACGGCTTCGCCAGGTAATCATCCACGCCTTGTTCAAGCCCCGCGATGCGATCATCCGGCGCACCGCGCGCGGTCAGCATCAGGATCGGCACTTCCTGCCCCTCGGCACGCAGCGCAGCGGTCAATTCAAGCCCGGTTTCGCCGGGCATCATCACATCAAGTACCAAAAGATCAAATGCCATATCGGCCAAGGCCGCACGCGCCGTGGCAGCATCTTCGGCAGCGCTGACCCTAAAACCCTGCTCACTCAAGAAACGCTGCAAAAGGGCGCGCAGCCGCGCATCATCATCCACCACCAGAATATGCGCGGGGTCTTGCTGTTCGTTCATCTCCTGATGCCCTCAGCCTCTGGCCCTTCCAGCCGCGCCAGGCTTGCTTGCGCGTCTTCACCCATCAGCCCGCGCATCACACGCCGAAAGCCTTCCACCGCGGCAGGGCCCGCTTCGCGATAGGCACGCATCACGGTCTCTCGCTGGCGTTCGAATAGGCGCCGTTCCAAAGCCACACCTTTTTCTGTCAGCGTCAGGCGTCTTTGCCGTCGGTCACTTTTGCCCGGCGCCTGGACCACATAGCCATCGGTCATCAGCGGTTGCAGCACGCGTCCCAGGCTTTGCTTGGTGATCCCCAGAATACCGAGCAATTCGCCCACCGTGATCCCAGGCCGCCGCCCGACAAAATGCAGCACCCGATGATGCGCGCGCCCCATATCAAGTGTCGCCAGGATTTCATCCGCACCGGCAGTAAAATCCCGATAGCCAAAGAACAGCAAATCCTGGGCAAGGCGGAGTTCTTCTTCCCGCAGGAACAGCAGATTGCGGCCAGCTGGCAGGGCGCGTGCCTCGGCCATTTCCGCGATATTCGTGCTGCCCCGTGTCGGCATTGCCCACATCCCTATTTGGACAGGATTATTGACGCATTCGCGCTGCCTGTCCAACCGAAAGGCGCGATATGCGCGGTCCTTGGCAAGGGGCCGGCAGCCTCTCTATATGATTCTCAGACCTTCCACGCCGGAGATAAAATCCATGATCAGCCGTCGCCCCTTGCTGGCCGCCGCCTTGCTCGCCGCCCCTTCCATCGCCCGCGCCCAGGGGGAATGGCCGGCGCGCCCGGTGCGGATCATTGTGCCCTGGCCCCCAGGTGGTTCCACCGATGTATTGGTGCGCATTTATGCGGAATTGATGCAGCCGATGCTGGGGCAGAATTTTATCATCGAAAACCGCGCTGGCGCCGGCGGGAATATCGGCATTGATGCCACCGCCAAGGCAACGCCGGATGGCTATACCATGGGCATAGCCTCGGTCGGGCATTTGGTCATCAATAACTTCATCTATGCGCGCCTGCCCTATGACCCGGCGCGGGACCTTATGCCGGTTGGCATCGCCTGGGATTTGCCGAATGTTGTCGTGGTTCCGGCGCAGCATAACCCTTCGCGCAGCCTGGCAGAATTCATTGCCTGGATACGCGCCAAGCGCGGCGGATTTAGCTATGGCTCACCCGGCGTTGGCACCACACCGCATCTGACCGGGGCGCTGTTTGCCTCACGCATGCAGGTGGAAGGCACGCATGTGCCCTTCCGCGGCGCGGCGCAAATCATCCCCGCCATGCTGTCGGGCGATCTCGATTCCGCGTTAGATAACCTTGCTTCCTATATTCCGGTCATTCAGGAAGGCCGGATGCGCGCCTTGGCGGTCACTTCTGCCACGCGCTGGCCGACCATGCCGGATGTGCCCACCATGGCGGAAGCGGGCGTGCCGGATTTTGTGGTTTCATCCTGGCAGGGCTTTGTCTTCCCGACTGGGACGCCCCGCGTGGCGATTGAACGGGTTAGCGCTGCGCTGCGGCGCATTGTCGCTGACCCCGCCGTGAAGGAACGCTTTCTGCGCATCGGGGCACAGGCGGTGTGGTCCACCCCGGAAGACATGATCGCCCGCGCCCAGCGCGAGCGCCCCATGTGGCAGGAAGCGGTGCGGATTTCAGGCGCGCGGCTGGAATAGCAACGCATGAAGCTTGGCTCGGCCTGGGGCAATGCACTTTTCATAGATCACGCCATCCTGCGCCTGGGTTGGCGCAATTGGGGCGTGGTGGCGCCGGGCCGGCTTTATCGATCCAACCACCCGCTGCCCTGGCAGATTCGCCAGGCAGCGCGGCATCATGGCATCCGCACCATCATCAATCTGCGCGGCAACCGCGCCGATTGCGGCGCCGATGCGCTCAGCCGGGCAGAAGCGGCGCGGCTTGGCTTGGCCCATATAGACGCACCTTTCGAAAGCCGTGGCGCGCCGCATAAGGACCGCATCCTGCGCCTGGCCGGAATTTTCCAGGATATGGAAGAACCGGCATTGATCCATTGCAAATCCGGCGCTGACCGCACCGGGCTCGCGGCCGGGCTTTGGCTCATGCTGCAAGGCCGCCCGGTTGGCGAAGCCTTGGCCCAGCTTTCGCTGCGCCATGGCCATGTTGCGGCGTCACGCACCGGCATTCTGGACGCCTTCTTCAAAAGCTTCGCTGCCTTCCAGCACAAAAACCCCGCCATCCCCTTTCTGGATTGGGTCCGCGACATCTATGCCGAGGCAAGCCTGCGCGAGAGCTTTTCCAGCAACCCCTGGGCGGATCGGCTGGTGGACCAGATACTGCGGCGGGAGTGATTTGGGCGGCCGCCTTGATTTTGCCCTTTTTTGGATTGCAGCAATTCAATTAAATCAATTAATTATGGTGAAACATGCAGAAACAAGGCTTGAATCGCTTTTGCCCGCACGTCATGGGAAAGTAACGATGGGTTGATGATGGCTGCGCTTCCCGCGCGCCTTCCGGCCCCGAATAGAAGGGCGTGATGGACGGTTTTCTTCCTGCGGAGCATGGTCGGCGCAAGACCCTCAAGGCCGCTATCGGCTGTGTGGGTGATGGGCTGCATTCCGGCCGCCGGATGTCCCTTACGCTGCACCCGGCCGCTGCCGGCGCAGGGATTCAATTCCGCCGCATTGATCTTGGCGTGGATATTCCGGCCCGCTTCGATTTCGTGGCCGATACACGGCTTTGCACCACCATCGCCGCGCCCACTGCACCGCAGGCGCGCATTGGCACCATTGAACACATCATGGCAGCCCTGGCGGGCGCCGGCATTGATGATGCCATCATTGAAGTGGATGGGCCTGAAATCCCCATCCTGGATGGCTCCGCGGCACCCTTCCTGTTTCTGATTGATTGCGCCGGCATCGCGACCAGCGCGGCACCGCGCCAAATGATCGAAGTGCTGCGCCCGGTGCGCGTGGAAGATGCCCAGGGCGCTTTCGCCGAATTGCGCCCGAATAGCGAAGTGGCTTTCGATGCGACGCTGGAAATTGACTACCCCAATACTGCGATCGGCCATCAATCGCTGAATTGCCGCCTGACGCCCGAAGCCTTCCGCGCCAATTTGGCGGATTCCCGCACCTTTGGCCTCAAGGAAGATGTCGCGCGCCTGCATCAGGCTGGCCTAGCCCTTGGCGGCAGCCTGGAAAACGCCGTGGTCGTGGATGGCATGACCATTCTGAACCCAGGCGGGCTGCGCCATGCGGATGAATTTATCCGCCATAAGGCGCTGGATCTGGTGGGTGACCTTGCCCTGGCCGGTGCGCCGCTGCGCGCCTGCTTCGTTGGAAGCCGTTCGGGTCATGCGCTGAACAACCAGGTGTTGCGCACGCTTTTCGCCGATGCCAGTGCCTGGCGCTGGGTTGGCGGCGCCGCAGCGCGGGGCCAAGCGGCCGCCCCGGCCAAGCAAAAGGCCCCGGCCCTCGTCTGATTCGGGGCAATCGGTGCGGGGCGATTTCACACGCGGCCAATCTGCCCTATATCAACGGCGTCTTTCTGTTGAACCGGGACCAATGCGCCGCTTCCTGACGATAGCCCTACTTCTCGCCCTGGCAGCCTGCGGCGATTCCGCGCCCAAGCCCAGTACCGGCGCGGACCCTTCGCTGACCCGGCGCGTCACCGCCAATGCGGCGGATGAAGAACCGCAACAGCTCTATGCTCTTGGCATGCAGAACCTGCGCGCACGCAACTATGCCCGCGCGGTCGAGTATTTCGATGCCATTGAGCGTGAACACCCTTATTCCACCTGGTCCACCAGCGCCAAGCTGATGGCGGCCTATTCGGAATATCTGCGCAACCGCTACACGGAAGCCATTGGTGCGCTGGATCGCTTCATTCAATTGCACCCCGCGCATCGCGACATTGCTTACGCCTATTACCTGCGCGCATTGTCGCAATATGAACAGATTACCGATGCGCAGCGCGACCAACGCCAGACCACCATTGCCATCGCATCGCTTCAGGAAGTCATCAACCGCTTCCCCGACAGCGCCTATGCCCGCGATGCGCGGCTGAAGATTGACTTGGGCCGAGACCATCTGGCCGGCAAGGAAATGACTGTCGGGCGCTTCTATCAACGCCAGGGCCTGCATCAGGCCGCGATTGGTCGCTATCGCCGTGTGGTGGAGGATTTCCAGACCACCAACCACGTGCCCGAAGCATTGCATCGGCTGGTGGAAATCTACCTGAACCTTGGCCTGCCGGAAGAAGCGCGGCGCAACGCTGCCGTGCTTGGCTATAACTACCCCGGCAGCGATTGGTATGCCGATAGCTATGCGCTTTTGGTAGCCGCCGGCGCCGAAGCCCGTGGTGAGCGTCCAGGCTTTGTCAGCCGGATGCTGAATAAGATTTTCTGAGCAGCGGGCGGCGCGCCGGTGCTCGCCTCTCTCGCCATCCGCGATGTGGTGCTGATCGAAAAGCTTGATCTCAGCTTCGATGCCGGGCTTGCGGTGCTGACCGGGGAAACCGGCGCGGGCAAATCCATTCTGCTGGATAGCCTGGGCTTGGCGCTAGGCCAGCGCGCGGAAGCGGGGCTGGTGCGCGCCGGGCAGCCGCAAGCCAGTGTGGCCGCCGCTTTCCTGCCGGCGCATGATCACCCCTGTTTCGATATCCTGCGCGACCAGGGCATCAGCGCCGAGGATGAATTGGTGCTACGCCGCGTGCTGCAAGCCGATGGCAAATCCCGCGCCTTCATCAACGACCAGCCGGTCAGTGTGGCGCTGCTGAAGCGCCTGGGTGCGACTCTGGTGGAAGTACAGGGCCAGCATGAACAGGTGGGCCTGGCTGATCCCACCACCCATGCTGGCTTGCTTGATGCTTTTGGCGCGCTTGACGCCGAACGCGGCGCCACCGCCAGCGCCTGGTCCGCCTGGCGCGATGCCACACGCCGTCTGGCCGCCGCGCGCGAAGCCATTGCCAGCGCGCAGCGCGAAGAAGAATGGCTGCGCCATGCCGTTGGCGAATTGAGCGACCTCGCCCCGGAAGAAGGTGAGGAAGATGCCCTCGCCGCCGAGCGCCAAAAGCTGCAACAAGGTGAACGCCGCGCCGAAGCCATTGCCGCCGCGCTTGGTGAACTCACGCCGCGCGACCGCCGTTCGGCATCGCCGGCCCGTGCGCTGCGCGAAGCAGCGCGCGCGCTGGAACGCCTGCCACCACCGAATGAAAAAGCACAACCCGCCATCCAGGCCCTTGCCGCCGCGCAGGATGCGTTGAGCGAGGCCGAGACCCTGCTGACGCGCCTGATGAATGAAACCGGCCCCGATCCGCGCCGGCTGGAACAGGTGGAAGAACGGCTTTTCGCGCTGCGCGCCGCCGGGCGCAAACATAGCGTCCCTGTCACCGAACTCGCCGCCTTACTCGGCAATCTGCGCGCCAACCTGGAAGCACTTGATGCCGGCGCGGGCGAAGTCGCTACGCTTGAAGCCGCCGAAGCCACGGCACGCGCCACCTATCTTGCCGCCGCAGCAAAACTGACCACCGCGCGGCGCAAATACGCTACGGCGCTGGAGCGGGCGCTGGCCGAAGAACTGCCACCGCTGAAGCTGGACCGCGCGCGGCTGGTCATTGATATCACCGCGCGCGAAGAAAACGCTTGGGGTGCCGATGGGCAGGACCGCGTCACCTTCCTGGTTGCGACCAACCCCGGGCAAACGCCAGGCCCGCTCGCAAAAATCGCCTCGGGCGGGGAATTGTCGCGGCTGATGTTGGCGCTGAAAGTCGTGCTCGCGCGCGGATCGCCAGTGCCGACGCTGATTTTTGATGAGGTGGATAGCGGCATTGGCGGCGCAACCGCCGCCGCCGTTGGGGAACGCCTGGCGCGCGTGGCAGACCGCGTGCAAGTGCTGGTGGTGACGCATAGCCCGCAAGTCGCGGCACGCGGCGCGCGGCATTTCCGCGTGGCCAAGCAGGTGAAAGGGCAGCGCGCGGAAACGCGGGTGGAACTCCTTGATCTCGCGGAAAGATACGAAGAACTCGCGCGCATGTTGGCGGGGGAGAAAGTCACCGAAGCAGCGCGGGCCGCGGCGCGTAGCCTATTGGGGGATGAGGCGTGACGCCCATTCCCATTGATGCCCTGACCGAGTTGGATGCGGCGATTGAATTGGCGGCGCTTGCACGCGACATCGCGCGCCATGACCGGCTCTATCACGCAAAAGACCAGCCGGAGATCACAGACGCCGATTATGACGCGCTGGTGGCGCGCAACCGCGCGATTGAAGCGCGCTTCCCACAGCTGATCCGGAGCGATAGCCCATCACGCCGCGTTGGCGCGGCAGTTGCTGAAGGCTTCGCCAAAAGCCGCCATGGCGAGCCGATGCTCAGCCTGGATAACGTGTTTTCGCCTGAGGAATTCAGCGATTTCTGCAAACGCATCCGCCGCTTTCTGGGGCTGGCAGAATCAGACGCGCTGCATTTTGTGGGAGAGCCAAAAATTGATGGGCTTTCGATCAACCTGCTGTATGAAAACGGCGTCTTCATTAAAGGGGCAACACGCGGTGATGGCGCGGAAGGCGAAGAAGTCACTGCCAATCTGCTGACCATCCCATCTCTGCCTCGGCACCTGACACCACCCTTCCCCGCCAGCATCGAAATCCGCGGCGAAGTTTTCATGGAAAAGGCGGATTTTCTCAGCTTCCGCGCCACGCAAGAGGCCGCCGCCGATGCGCGCGAAGCGCGCCGCGCAGCAGGTGAAAAACTTGGCGACGCCGTGGTGATCCCCGCCAATCCGCGCAATGCCGCCGCCGGTTCAGTGCGCCAGCTTGATGCGCGCATCACAGCCACGCGGCCACTAAAACTATTGGCCTATGCTATGGGTGCCGCGAGTGAAGCGCCGGCAGAAACACATCATGATTTCCTGGGCGCGCTACGGCGCTGGGGCTTTGCGGTGAACCCGCTGTCGCGACGGTTGGAAAGCGAAGATGCCGCCGAACATTTCCAGGCAGAGATTGGCGCAGGCCGCGCGGCGCTGCCGTATGATATTGATGGCGTCGTCTATAAACTTGACCGGATTGACTGGCAGCGCCGGCTTGGTTTTGTTGGCCGCGCACCACGCTGGGCGGTGGCATGGAAATTCCCTGCCGAACAGGCGGTGACGAAATTGCTGGATATCGAAATCCAGGTTGGCCGCACGGGCGCGCTGACACCGCGCGCGGTGATGGAACCGGTCAATGTCGGCGGCGTCGTGGTGCGCCATGCGACGCTGCATAATGAGGATGAAGTCACCCGCAAGGATGTGCGGATTGGCGATACCGTCATGCTGCAACGCGCCGGCGATGTCATTCCGCAAATACTGGGTGTGGTGCTGGAAAGGCGCCCGGCTGATGCAAAGCCCTATGCCTTTCCACTGAACTGCCCCGCTTGCGGCAGCCATGCGATCCGCGATGGGGAGGATGTGGTGCGCCGCTGCACGGGTGGGCTCACTTGCCCCGCGCAAGCCACCGAACGCTTGCGGCATTTCGTCTCCCGCCGCGCCATGGATATTGAAGGCCTGGGTGAGGAAAACATCCAAACCCTATTCGATGCCGGGCTGATCAAAAGCCCCGCCGATATTTTCCGCCTGCACCAGCAGCGCGATGCCCTGGCGCGCTTTGAAGGCTGGGGCGAACGCAAGATCGGCAAATTGCTGGAAGCGATTGAAGCGCGGTGCAGCGTGGCGCTGGAGCGATTCATTTTCGCCCTCGGTATTCGCCGCATTGGTGAACAAAATGCCAAGCTATTGGCGCGGCACTATCACAACCTGGAAGCTTGGCGCGCGGCGATGATCGCGGCGCATATCATCGGTTCCGAAGCGCGGGAGGAATTGGGCTCTATTCAAGGCATTGGTCCCGCCATTGCTGAGGAACTGGTCGAATTCTTCGCCGAACCGCGCAACCTTGCAGCACTTGATGATCTGGCGGGCGAAGTCTCGCCGCTGGCGGTGGAAGAAACCAACGCCGCCGATAGCGCCTTTGCCGGCAAGACCATGGTCTTCACCGGCACGCTTGAGAAAATGACACGTGATGAAGCTGAGGTACTGGCCGAACGCCTCGGCGCGAAAGTGACGAAATCGGTCTCGAAGAAAACCGATTTCGTCGTGGTCGGCGCGGATGCGGGATCCAAAGCCGCCAAGGCAGCAGAGCTTGGCGTGAAAATCCTGACCGAAGCTGAGTGGTTGGATTTGTCAGCACCTTAAATCGCCGCGCAAGCCGTCCGCAGCCAGGCGGCGGTTTCCGCATCCAATAACGGCGCCACTTCCGCCAGGACGCGCGCGTGGTACGCATTCAGCCAATCCCGCTCCGCCACCGTCAGCAGCGCGGGTTCGATCAGCGCGCGATCAAACGGTGCCAGCGTGAGCGTTTCGAATGCCAGAAACGGCTTGGCCGCGGCGGCGATTTCCGCCTTCTGCACCAGCAACAGGTTTTCCAGCCGAATGCCAAACTCGCCCGTTGCGTAATAGCCAGGCTCATTGGAAAGGATCATGCCCTCCGCCAAGGCCACCACGCGCGCCGCGCGGCTGAAGGCGGCCGGGCCTTCATGCACAGAAAGATAGGAACCGACGCCATGGCCCGTGCCATGATCATAATCCAGCCCCGCATCCCATAGCGGGCGCCGCGCCAGCGCATCCAAATGCGGGCCAGCAACGCCAGCCGGAAAGCGCAAGGTGGCCAGCGCAATATGGCCCTTCAGCACGCGCGTTACACATTCGCGCAGGCGTTGCGGCGCCGTACCCGGCCCGGTCCATAGCGTGCGCGTAATATCCGTGGTGCCATCCAGATATTGCCCGCCCGAATCAATCAAATAACATTCATTGGGATGAATGGCGCGGTGGTTCGCTTCCGTCGCGCGGTAATGCACAATGGCGCCGTTTTCACCCGCGCCACTGATCGCGGGGAAGCTTTCTGCCTGAAACAACGGCACTTCCCGCCGAAACGCCAACAGGCGCGCGGCGGCGGAGATTTCATTCAGCCCCCCCTTCGGCGCTTCTTCGGCAAACCAGCAGAGGAAGCGCGCCATCGCCACCGCATCACGCCTATGCGCGGCGCGCGCGCCTTGTTGTTCCAAAGCATTCTTGCAGGCGCGCGGCATGCGGCACGGGTCTTCTCCCGCGCGGATATCCGCGCCCGCTTCGCGCAGCCAATCCGTGAACCAAGCGGGTGTGGCTTCCCGATCAATCCGCACACGCTTGCCCTTCAGCGCATGCAGTGCCGCCGGCATGGCATCGCGCGGCGCGATGGAAACCGCATTGCCAAGATAGGCGCGCGTTTCATGGTCCAGCTTTGCGGGTTCCATGAACAGCGAAACCGCGCCATCGGCAAACAGCAACGCAAAGCCAAGCGCCAGCGGCGTATGGTCCAAATCACCACCACGGATATTCAGCAACCACGCGATGGAATGCGCATCGGCCAGCACCACTGCATCTTCGCCGGCGGCGCGCAATTCGCCGGCCGCTTCGGCGCGCTTTTCGGTGGATGGCTTGCCGGCATAGGCAAGCGGATGCGCGCGGGTCGGTGCTTCCGGCGCGCGGGGCCGATCCGCCCAAATGGCGTCAATCGGGTTGGCGGCCAGCGCGCGGAAAGTCACACCGGGGCGGCGCAGTCGCTCCAACGCCGGTTCGCTATGCAGCCAGGGATCATAGCCAATCACCAGGCCATCCGCATGGGCGGCCAGCCATTCGGCGGGCGGTTCTTCCGTGATGTGGCGTGGTTCCCAATGGGCCACATCAATCTGATTGCGGATTTGCAGCGTATAGCGACCATCGGAAAACACCGCCGCCTGGCGCGGCAGCACAATCGCCAGCCCCGCGCTGCCGGTGAAACCCGTCAGCCAGGCCAGCCTTTCAGCGGAACGCGGGACATATTCGCCCAAATGCTCATCAGAACGGGGGATCAGGAAGCCCTGCACCCCCATGCGCGCGAGTTCGGCGCGCAAGGCGCTCAAGCGTTCAGCCCGATTCATGAGCATCTCCTGACCAAATATTTCACAAATGTTGCATGACTTCCTGTGGAATCATGCGTCTGGCGCATATCTCGGCTGCGGTCTTTGCGCATCACCTGTGCCCCAGAAGCATCTATATCATCGCCCATCAGACAGCGATCCTGCCCTATCGGCGGGCGCCTCCGCAAAGGAAAGCTAAACATGAACCCGCATTTCGCCAATCTCGAAACCAGCCTCTCGGCCCGCACCGCGACAATTGAGGCTATTCACCGGGAAGTCGCCGCCGCCCGCGCCACTGCGCGCAGCCGCGCCTTGGGCCATGCCTTCAAAATGATCGGGGCCGGCATCGGCGCCGTGCTGACTGCCATCGCCACCTGGCCGACCCGCCGCGACACCTATAAGGCGCTGGACCAGCTTTCGGACAAGCAACTTGCTGATATCGGGCTGGATCGCGGTGAAATCAGCCGCGTCTTTGAACCGGGCTTTGCCCTGCAAGCCGCCAATGATGGCGCGCTGCCGGCGGGGCGTGCTGCCTAACCTTTGAATATCCTGCGGAGCCAGGATTTTAGGCCGCCCCCCTCGGGCGGCCTTTTTTTTGGTTGATGCGTCACATGCGGCCGCCGCGCTGGGGGGGCGAGGGCCGAGGCCATGCTGTGCCGCCCCATATCCTCTGCCGCAATCAGCCTTGCTTCCAAAGCCGTTACTTGCGCCACGGCTTCGGGCGGATTGAGCGCATCAAGCGCTTCCGCCGCCGCTGCCGCCTCAGCAAAATCCCCCGCACGGCGGAGCGCATCAATCACGCGTACGGATTGTTCAGCATCAAGCGCCGGACCACTCCGCCACAGCGCCACGGCTTCACGCCGCCATTGTCGCGCCAAGTCTTCGCGGTTGAGGTCATCCGCGACCCAAGCCGCATGGAGCGTTGCTTCGGCGGCGGCATGCAGGGCGCCAGTTTCTTCGAGCACATGCGCCCAGGCCAGAAAGCGCCGCGCCAAAGCGGGATGCGCGGTATCGGCAATCAGCGCGCGATAAGGTGCTGCCGCCACGGCCTCAGCGCCTGCCGGATGCGCTTCAGTAATGTCCGGCGCGGCATAGCCGCAATGCGGACATGCTTGCAGCCAGCGCGCCATGGTGGAGCGTACAGGCTCCCCCGGCCTTAAATCCAAATCGGGCGCCTGTTCCGGCAGGGGCGGGCGAAAGCTAGGTTGCAGGCTTTCGTGCCTACATACCCCGCAACGCTTTTCCCGCCCGGAGGTTTTAGGCGCAGCAGCCATTACGCGGTGCGATCAGCCCCGCCCGATTGCAGCGCTGCTTGCGCCGCCGCCAAACGCGCCACCGGCACGCGATACGGCGAACAGGAAACATAATCCAAGCCGACACTCTCACAGAAATGGATGGAGGATGGATCGCCACCATGTTCCCCACAAATGCCAAGCTTGATATCGGCCTTCACGCTACGGCCCTTTTCAGCGGCAATGCGTACCAGCGCGCCGACACCATCCGTGTCAATGGACACAAACGGATCCTTCGGGAAAATGCCCTTTTCGATGTAAAGCGGCAGGAACTTGCCGGCATCATCGCGCGAAAGACCGAAGGTGGTTTGCGTCAGGTCATTGGTGCCGAAGGAAAAGAAATCCGCCGTGCCGGCGATGGCATCCGCCGTGAGTGCCGCGCGCGGCAATTCAATCATGGTGCCGACGCTATAGACCACATGATAGCCGCTTTCAGCGAAAACTTCCTGCGCCACGCGGTCCACCAGGGCGCGCGTGATGTCCAATTCACGCTTGGTCGCCACCAGCGGAATCATAATCTCCGGCACCGGGGCTTTGTGCGTCTTGCGCCCAATCTCCGCCGCCGCTTCAAAAATCGCGCGCGCCTGCATTTCATAGATTTCCGGGAAGGAAATCCCCAAGCGACAGCCGCGATGGCCAAGCATCGGGTTCGCTTCCGACAATTCCTGCATGCGCCGCTGCATCGCCTCAACCTCCGTGCCGAGCGATGCAGCCACTTCCGCGATTTCATATTCGCTATGCGGCAGGAATTCATGCAAGGGCGGATCAAGCAGACGGATCGTGACCGGCAGCCCCGCCATGATTTCGAACAGATCAAGGAAGTCCTTGCGCTGGAAGGGCAGCAAGCGCGCAAGTGCCGCGCGCCGTCCCTGTTCCGTTTCCGCCATGATCATCTGACGCACGGCGCCAATACGTTCAGGGTCGAAGAACATGTGTTCGGTGCGGCAAAGCCCGATGCCTTCCGCGCCAAAGCGCCGCGCGGTTTCAGCATCCAAAGGCGTTTCCGCATTGGCGCGCACCCGCAAGCGGCGTACCTTATCGGCCCAACCCATCAGCGTGGCGAAATCGCCCGAAAGCTGCGGTTCCACCATGGCAACAGTGCCGATGAAAACCTCACCGGTTGCGCCATCCAGCGTAATGATTTGGCCGGCTTCGATCCGCACGCCGCCGGCGCTCAGATATTGGTTGTTGTAATCCACGGTGATGCCGCCGCAGCCCGCCACACAGGGCCGGCCCATGCCGCGCGCCACCACCGCCGCATGGCTGGTCATGCCGCCGCGCGTGGTCAGCACGCCGCGCGCCGCATGCATGCCGTGAATATCTTCGGGCGAGGTTTCAATGCGCACCAGAATAACGCTTTCGCCCTTTTGCGCGCGCGCCTCTGCCTCATCCGCACTGAAGACAACAATGCCACACGCCGCACCAGGTGACGCCGGCAGGCCCTTGGCCAGCAACTTGCGCGGCGCTTTGGGGTCAAGCGTTGGGTGCAGCAATTGGTCAAGCGCGGCAGGGTTCACACGCCGCACGGCTTCGGTGTGGTCAATCAGTCCTTCCTGCGCCATATCCACCGCGATTTTAAGCGATGCGGCGGCAGTGCGCTTACCATTACGAGTTTGCAACATATAAAGCTTGTTGCTCTGCACCGTGAATTCAATGTCCTGCATGTCGCGATAATGGCGTTCCAGCGTTGCGCGCACCGCCACCAATTCAGCATAGGCGCCGGGCATGGCTTCTTCCATGCTGCGTTCATTGGGCTTGGATCGTTCCTTCGCCATGGGCTGCGGTGTGCGAATGCCCGCCACCACATCCTCACCCTGCGCATTGATCAGGTATTCGCCGTAAAACACATTTTCGCCGGTGGAGGGATCGCGCGTGAAGCACACACCTGTCGCGCAATCCTCACCCATATTGCCGAAGACCATGGCTTGCACATTGACCGCGGTGCCCCATTCGGCCGGGATGTCGTGCAGGCGGCGATAGGTCACCGCGCGCTGGTTCATCCAACTGCCAAACACCGCACCAATCGCGCCCCAAAGCTGCGTTTCGGGATCCTGCGGGAAGGGCTTGCCGGTCACTTCCGCCACCATTTCCTTATAGCCATCCACCACGCGATGCCATTCCGCGGCGGTAAGTTCCGTATCCTCATTCTTCCCGGTGTCGAGCTTCACATGCTCGATAATTTCCTCAAAGCGATGATGATCAACATCGAGAACGACGGACCCATACATCTGGATGAAGCGGCGATAGGAATCCCAGGCAAAACGCGCATCGCCGGAAGCCGCCACAAGGCCTTCGACAGTTTGGTCATTCAGGCCAAGGTTCAGCACCGTATCCATCATGCCCGGCATGGAAACCCGCGCGCCGGAGCGGACGGATACCAGCAAGGGCCGGTGATGATCACCAAAGCGGTGGCCCACCGCTTCTTCCACACGCGCGAGTGCGGCGCGCACCTGCGCCGCCAGATCGCCTGGGTATTTCTGCCCATTGTCGTAATAGGCGGTGCAGACTTCGGTGGTGATGGTGAAGCCAGGTGGCACCGGCAAACCAATCGAGGCCATTTCGGCCAAATTGGCGCCCTTGCCACCCAGAAGATTCCGCATATCGGCGCGGCCCTCATTATGGCCGGCACCGAAGCTATAGACCCATTGTGTCATGGGGGGGTTCCTCAGGCTTCAATCTTGGAGAAATCCGCCACGGCATCCATGGCGGCACGCAGTCGGGCGAGCAGTCGCAGACGATTGCGGCGAAGTTCCGGCGCGGGATCGTTCACGATCACTTTTTCGAAAAAAGCATCAACCGGGGCACGGAGCCCGGCCATGGCTTCCATGGCGCGTTCAAAATCCTCGGCCTCGATATCCAGGCGGATGCGGCTGCCGGCTTCTTCCAGCGCGGCGGCAAGGGCGGCTTCTTCCAGCAGTTTCAGCAGATGGGATTCATAGCCTGTGTCAAAGGCGTGGCCATCGCGCTTTTCCTCAATGCGGAGGATGTTCACGGCGCGGCGATGGGCGGCGAGAAGGTTGGCGCCGGCCTCGCTTTCGACAAAACCGCGTACGGCTTCGGCGCGGGAGAGGAGGCGGCTCAAATCATCATCTGGTGTGGCACCAAAGACCGCCGCCACCACATCATGCCTGGCACCTTCGCCACGCAATTGCACGCGCAGGCGTTCGGCGAGGAAATCGAGCAAGCCCGCAGCAAAAGCCGCGACCAAGGGCGGGTGCGAACTGCTTGCCGGCGCCTGCCAGCCGCTGGCACGCTTGGCTTCCGCAATCTCCACGCCGAAATCGGGCGCCGCAGTTGCATTGGTGGCTTGCGGGAACAGGAAAAACGCCTCACCCAGCACATCTGCCAGCGACAGGCGTAATCTGTTGTCACGAATGATGCGGATCACGCCCAGAGCCGCGCGGCGTAAAGCAAATGGGTCACCACTGCCCGTTGGCTTTTCACCGACGGCGAAGAAGCCCACCAATTGGTCAATCTTATCCGCCAGCGCCACTGCAATGGCGATCGGCTCATTCGGCACCGCATCCCCGGCACCCGCCGGGCGGTAATGCGCGGCGATGGCTTCCGCCACGCGGGCATCCTCCCCCTGACCCAGCGCGTAATAGCGCCCCATCACGCCCTGCAATTCGGGGAATTCACCCACCATGCCGGAAGCAAGGTCAGCCTTGGCAAGCTGTGCCGCGCGCCTTGCCAGCGCCGCATCCGCACCCAGTTTTTCCGCAATCAGCCCGGCCAGAGCTTCAAGCCGTGCCACACGCTGCCCTTGCGTGCCGAGCTTGGCGTGAAACACCACGCTATCCAGCTTAGGCAGGAAGCTTTCCAGCTTTTGCTTGTGATCCAAATCCCAGAAGAAGCGCGCATCCGCCAAACGCGCACGCAGCACGCGTTCATTGCCGGCGATGATCGCGGCACCGCCATCAGGCGCGGCGATATTCGCCACCAGGGCAAAGCACGGCGCCGAGGTGCCATCCGGCTTGCGCAAGGCGAAATAGCGTTGATTGACGCGCATGGTGGTGCGCATCACCTCGGGCGGCAGATCCATGAAGGCGTCATCAATCCGCCCAAGCAAAGGCACCGGCCATTCGACCAAGCCCGCCACTTCGGCAATCAACGCCTCATCCGGCACCACCTCCAGCCCTTCGGCGGCGGCGAGTGCGGTAATGCCATCACGGATCATGCGCGCGCGGTCTTCCGCTTCCAGCACGACATGTCGCGCCGCCAATTTCTTTTGATAATCAGCAAAGTTGCGCACCGCGAAAGCGCCCGGCGACATGATGCGATGGCCTTCGGTGAGATCACCACTCGCCAAGCCATGCCCATCATCAGCACCTTGCGCCAGGGTGAAGGGCACCACGGCGCCATCCAGGACGCACAAGATGCGCTTCAAGGGCCGCACCCAAACCATGGAAGATGTACCGCCCCAGCGCATGGATTTCGGCCAGGGGAAGGCGCGAAGCAGCGTGGGCATGGCTTCCGCCACCAAGGCGCGCGCTTCCAGCGTGCGGCCCGGCTTGGAAAGCACCCAAAATTGTCCCTCTTCCTTCAGCGCATCGCGCGCCGCGCCGTGTTTTTTCAGAAAGCCTTCAATCGCCTGATCCGGCGCGCCGATGCGCGGGCCGCGTTCTTCCTTGCCTTCTGTCGTCACACTTGGCTTCAACTGCGCGGTCAGTCCGATGCGCCGCGCGCCATAAAAGCCGCGCGGTGGCGCTTCGAGCAATGCGGCGCAGGCATCGGCGAATAGCCGCGTTAGATCCTCCGCCGCGCGCGCCTGCATGCGTGCTGGGATCTCTTCACAGAATAATTCAAGCAGCAGTTCAGCCATGGGTTTTGATCGCCGGCTCTATATCGGTTGCGGCGAAATCATCGCCCTTGAACAGCAAAGCCTGGCCACGTTCCTTGGCCAGCGCATAAGCAAAACAATCGCCCAGATTGAGCCCCGCCTTATGGCGGCCCTTGCCGTAGCGGCGCCAGGCATCGCGCGCAATGGCCGCGTGCTGCGCCGTAAATGGCACGATCTCTGCACCCGCCGCCGCAATCAGCGCATCGAGCTTTTCAGCCATGCCGGGTCGGGTCCGACCTTCGGCGACAATCGCAGTCTCAAGCAAGGTTGGCGCGGAAATCGCCGTCGCATCCGCATCCCGGATCATGCCGGCCAGCCGTTCGGCCTCAGGCTCCTTGAACAGGATCGCGACGAGTGCTGAGGAATCAAGGATCATCGCGGCAGGCCATTTTCATCATACAGGTCGCGATGATCACTGGTCACACCCGGCGGGACAAGTTTGGAGGCTTCTTCCGCAATCGCCATGATGGCGTCGAATTTACGCTGCCGCGCTGCCTTCTCGCGCGCCAGTTTTTCGGCCACCGCTTCGCGCATCGCGCCGGTCGCTGTCGTGCCGAGCATGGCGGCCAGCTCCTTCGCCTCAGCAATCAGCGCGGCGTCTTTGATGTTCAGCTGGCCCATGGCGCACCTTTGGTAGAAGCCCCACCGGATATGGTAGAAAACCCCCGAAAGCGCAAGGTCAGCCTGCCTCGCCCGCCAACCAGGCCTCGCAACAGCCTTTCGCCAGCGTCCGCACCCGGCCGATATAGGCAGCGCGTTCCGTCACGCTGATCGCACCCCGTGCATCCAGCAGATTGAAGCGATGCGATGCCTTGATGCATTGGTCATAGGCGGGCAGCGCGAGTTTGCGTTCCAGCAGCGCGGCGCATTCAGCCTCCGCATCCTCAAAATGGCGGAACAGCATCTTCGTGTCGGCGGCTTCGAAATTATGGGCGCTATATTCGCGTTCCGCGCGCAGAAATACCTCGCCGTATTTCACGCCATCATTGCTGAAATCCAGGTCGTAAACATTCTCGACCCCTTGGATATACATGGCCAGGCGTTCCAGGCCGTAGGTCAATTCCGCGCTGGGCCTTTCGCAGGCAATGCCGCCGACTTGTTGGAAATAGGTGAATTGCGTCACCTCCATCCCGTCGCACCACACCTCCCACCCCAGGCCCCAGGCGCCAAGGGTGGGGCTTTCCCAATCATCCTCAACAAAGCGGATGTCATGCAAAGCGGGGTCAATGCCAAGCGCGCGATAGCTTTCAATCAACAGCGCCTGCGGGTCCGCGGGTGATGGCTTCAGGATCACCTGATACTGGTAATAATGCTGAAGGCGATTGGGGTTTTCGCCATAGCGGCCATCGGCGGGGCGGCGCGATGGCTGCACATAGGCGGCCTTCCAGGGTTTTGGCCCCAGCGTGCGGAGCGTGGTTGCCGGGTGAAAGGTGCCCGCGCCCACTTCCATGTCATAGGGCTGCAGGATGACGCAGCCTTGATCCGCCCAAAAGCGATGCAGGCGCAGGATGATGTCCTGAAAACTGGGGGGCTTGGCGGTCATGGCGGTTCCGGGCTCTGGCGCTGGGCTCGTGCGGGATGCTCTATAGGCAGGGGACCGAGACCGGGCAAGGAAAGCCAACATGAAGACCGCGCAAGATATCATCAGCGCCTATCTGGCCGCCTTCAATCGCGGGGATTGGCCGGGCATGCTGGCGCTGCTGGCCGATGATGTGGTGCATGACATCAACCAGGGCGGCGCCGAGCATGGCAAACCGCCCTTCGCCGCCTTTCTGGACCGCATGGCGCGCTGCTACCGGGAAGAATTGCGCGATATCGTGATCATGCCCAGTGCCGATGGCGCCCGGGCGGCAGCGGAATTTCAGGTGCATGGCGAATATCTGGCGCAGGATGCCGGCCTGCCGCCGGCACGCGGCCAGCGCTATGCCCTGCCGGCCGGGGCGTTTTATGCCCTGAAGGATGGGCGGATCAGCCGGGTGACGATGTATTACAATTTACAGGAATGGTTGCGGCAGGTTGGTGGGTAAAGCCTTGCGTTGCAGGGGCCGGCGGTGCTTTCTGGCGCGATGAAGCTGCTTTCCGGTCATGCCCGGCTCGCCGGGGTTTTCGGCCATCCGGTCACCCATTCCCGCTCGCCACGCCTGCATGGGTTCTGGCTGCAACGCTATGGCATTGACGGCGCCTATATCCCGCTGGGGGTACCGCCGGAACGCTTTGGCGCGGCGGTGCGATCACTGGTGGATCTCGGCTTTCGCGGCGCCAATGTCACCATTCCGCATAAGCTCGCAGCCTTTGAAATTTGTGATGAGGTCGCCCCCTTCGCGCGCCGCGCCGGCGCGGTGAATACGCTGATTTTCCGCGATGGCCAGATTGAGGGGTCCAACACCGACGGCTTCGGCTTTCTGGAAAGCATCCGCGAAGCCGCGCCTGGCTGGCGGGCGGATGCCGGCCCTGCGGTGCTGTTGGGCGCGGGCGGCGCAGCGCGGGCCATTGCGGCGGCCTTGCTTGATGCCGGCGCGCCACGCGTGACGCTGGTGAACCGCACGAGTGCCAAGGCCGAGGCTATGGCGCGGGACTTGGGCGGGCCGATCAACGTGGCCGATAAGCCGCCCTTGCAAGACGCGGCCTTGCTCGTGAATACCACATCACTCGGCATGCAGGGGCAGCCGGGGCTTGAGGTGGATCTCGCGCCACTGCCATCCAGCGCGGTGGTGGCGGATATTGTTTATGTGCCGCTTGAAACCCGCCTTTTGGCGGCGGCACGGGCGCGCGGCCTAGTTGCGGTGGATGGGCTTGGCATGTTGCTGCACCAGGCGCGGCCGGGGTTTGAGGCCTGGTTCGGCGTGGCGCCGCAGGTAGATCAGGCGTTGCATGATGTGGTGGCGGCCGATATCCCGAAGCGGGATGGGCCATGAAAATCATCGGCCTCACGGGTGGGATTGGCATGGGGAAATCCACTGCCTCAGCCACATTTCGCCGCCATGGGGTGCCGATTTTCGATGCTGATCAGGCGGTTCATGAATTGCAGGCGGTGGGCGGGCGCGCGGTGCGGCCGATTGAAGCGGCCTTCCCGGGCACCACGCGCGCCGGCGCGGTAGATCGGGAAGCACTACGTCGGGCTGTGCTGGGCAATCCGGCGGCGTTGAAGATTTTGGAACGCATTGTCCACCCGTTGGTGCGTAATGCCGAGAAGCGTTTTCTGGCGGCGGCGCGGCGGGCCGGAAAATCCTTGGTCGTTCTGGATATCCCCTTGCTATTGGAAACGGGTGGCGAGAAGCGGGTTGATCTGGTGCTGGTGGTCTCCGCCCCCGCCGCGGTGCAGGCGGCGCGCGTGATGCGCCGGCCGGGAATGACGGCTGAAAGACTGGCCGCCATTCGCGCGCGGCAAATGCCGGATGCGGCCAAGCGGCGGCGCGCTGATGTGGTGATGCATAGCGGGCTGTCGCGCCATTTTGCCGTTGCCGCCATTCGACGCTTGCTGGCCCGGCTGAGGAAGACCCCCTGATGCGTCAGATTGTGCTGGATACGGAAACCACCGGCCTTGATCCCTTAACCGGCGATCGCGTGATTGAAGTGGCGGCGGTGGAATTGTTCAATTTGCTGCCGACCGGTGAGGCTTTCCACTATGTGATTGACCCAGAACGCGATATCCCGGCTGAGGCTTCGCGCATCCATGGCTTCACCAATGGGGATGTAGCGGGCAAGCCGAAATTTGCGGAGATCGCCGATAGGCTTCTGGCGTTTCTGAGCGATTCGGACATCATTGCCCATAATGCGCCCTTCGATTTCGGCTTTCTTGATGCGGAGCTATTCCGCTGTAATCGCGCCGCGCTGGATCGGCGGCGGATGATTGACAGCCTGGCGATGGCGAAGACGCGCTATCCCGGTATGCCAAATAATCTTGATGCGCTGTGTCGCCGGCTTGGCGTGGATAATTCTATGCGCGGCAACCACAATGCCATTCTGGACTGTCAATTGCTGGCGCAGATCTATCTGGAAATGATGGGCGGCAAGCAGCCTGGTTTAGAATTGGCTGCCAAATCGGCGGCGCGCATCGTGACGTTGGACGTCGAAAAGGTTGAGCGTGCCGTATTGATAATAGCGCCGCCAGCCGAAGCACTGACGGCGCATGAGGCATTCATTAAAGGTAAGATCAAGGACGCGATCTGGTTGAAGCCGCCCTTCACCCCAGAAGAAACAGCCTGAGACCTTCTAGGCGCTGCGAATGATGCGCATCAGTTGCGCAACATGCTCAGGCGGTGTGGGTGGAATGATCCCGTGCCCCAGATTAAAGATAAAAGGCCGGCCGCGCATGGCGGCGAGGATGCTGCGTGCCTCGGCCTCCAAAGCTGCACCACCTGCAACTAAAGCGAGCGGATCGAGATTGCCTTGCAGTGGCATGGTCGCAGGTACCGCCTGGGCAGCCCAGCGCGGGTCCATGCTGGTATCCATGGCGATCCCATCCACTGCCGCGCGGCTTGCATAATCGGGCAGCATGGGGCCAGCCAGGCGTGGGAAGCCGATGATTGGAGTGTTTGGGCAGCGCTTGCGCACGGCTCGTGCAATGGCGGCGGAAGGTTCAATCACCCAGCGGCGAAATTGGCTCGGCGGCAGCAGACCCGCCCAGGTGTCAAACAGCATCAGCGCCTCGGCGCCGGCTTCGACCTGAGCGACCAAGTATTCGGTTGTCGCGTCCTGCAAAATACGGATCAGGCGGCCGAAGCTTGCAGGGTCGCTGAAGGCCATGCCGCGTGTGGCCGCAAAATCCTTGCTGCCGCGGCCTTCCACCATGTAGCAGGCGACGGTGAAGGGTGAGCCGGCAAAGCCAATCAGCGCGGTTTTCGGATGGTCCCGATTAAGCCCAGCCCGCGTCAGGCGCACGGTTTCGAAAATCGGTGCGGCTTTCCCAAGTAAGCCATCCAGATTGAGGGCGGAGATGCCCTCGGCCGTGCGGATCGGGTCCAGCAGCGGGCCTTCGCCTTCGGCAAAGCGTAAACCCTGGCCGAGCGCCCATGGCACGATCAGGATATCTGAAAACAGGATCGCGGCATCCATGCCATAGCGCCGGATGGGCTGGAGCGTGACCTCAGCCGCTAGATCGGGCGTGGTGCAAAGGGAAATGAAATCGCCTGCTATAGCGCGGGTAGCGCGATATTCAGGCAAATACCGGCCTGCCTGCCGCATCAGCCAGACAGGCGGTGGCCAGACGGGTTCCCCCGCCAAGACGCGCAAAAAGGGTTTTGCCCGGCTGGGCTCGTTTTCCGTTTCCATGATCCAAACCTAAGCATTGAATCTAAGATTCTGAAAGATGAGGTAGCTTATAGGTCATGTGAATCATGGGGAGGCATACTGTCCTGCTTTCATCCACAGACTTCTCCTAGCAAGAAGATATCAGTTTCTGGTGGGGCGGACAGGGATAAAGGGAATTGTGCGTGTCACCAGGCCAGCCTGGCTGAAATTATTCAGGCTTGCGTGATGGGGCTGTTTCATCCCCATTATGGGCCAGGGCGGGATCGGTGCCTGAATCCACCCCCGTTATCCACATTGATTCATGGAATTCTACCGCCATGCCCAACAGGCAAATTGATCTGCATCTGGTGTCGGATTCAACCGGTGAGACACTGCATTCCATCGCGCGGGCAACGCTGGCGCGCTTTGATGACCACCATGTTGTGGACCACCGCTGGAGCCTAATCCGATCCAGGCTGCAATTGGACCGCGTGTTGGAGGGTATTCAGCAGGAACCTGGGCCAGTGCTTTATACCTTGGTGGATTCCAGCTTGCGACATGTGCTGGAGGAAGCCTGCCAACGCATGGGGGTGACTTGTTTGTCGCCGCTTGATCCTGTCATGGCGCTTTTGCAGGAAGCAACAGGCGTGCGCGCGCGTGAAAAACGCGCGGCGCAACACGTTATGGATGCGGATTACTTCCGGCGCATTGATGCCATGCATTACGTATTGTCCCATGATGATGGGCAAGGCACGGTTGGCATCCGCAATGCGGATGTGGTGCTGGTTGGCGTGTCCCGCAGCAGTAAGACGCCCACCTGCTTCTATCTGGCCAATCGGGGCATCAAGGCCGCGAATGTGCCGATAGTACCAGGTGCAAGCCTGCCCGAGATTTTGAACGATCCGCCTTGCCCGGTTGTGGGGCTGCATATTGAAGTCAATGCGTTGATTGATATCCGCCGCCATCGCCTGAAAATTATTGGTGGCCAGGGTGTGCGCCAGAATACCAGCGAATACGTAGATCCTGAAGCAGTGAAGGCGGAAATCATCGCGGCGCGCCGCCTATGTACGGCGCAAGGTTGGCCCGTAATTGATGTAACAAGGCGGAGTATTGAAGAAACCGCGGCGACTATTTTGCAATTGATGGAAGCTTGGCATGCAAGGCGGAGGGAGGCCAAGGTAACCTCAGCACCGGAGGATCCAGCTGCTGCCGTGATAGGGAGGGCTTGAAGGTGGCACAGCGTACGGCACCCGATGTCATGGCTCTGGAGCATGCCTGTCTCACCGCCGTGCCGGCGCAGCGCATAGCATTCGATGGTAGTTTTGTGGTGCGTAGCTTTCTGGGCGGTACCGGACGCGCCAATTCGGCAAGCGCGCTCTGGCGGCAGGATGATGCGGACCTGGCCGAGCGAATTCAGCGTATCGAAAGCCGCTACGTTTCCCATGGCCTGCCGGTGCGTTTCCGATCAACCCCGCTTGATCCGCCTGGTTTGGCAGAAGCCCTGTCTACACGCGGCTATATTTGCAAAGATGAAACGATCATCTTCCTGGCGCCGATTTCGGGCGTAGCACGCCCCGATGAAGCTGTGCGTGTACTGGCGGCACCGGATGATGATTGGATGGCCGTGACCGCAACAGCCGAGCATCAAGTACCCGCGCGGCGCGCTGAAAAGCAGCAGGCGGCCGATATGATGTTGGTGCCTGCCGCCTGGCTAATGTTGTATGAAGGCGGCAAGCCTACGGCCTGCATATCCATTGTGGCTGATGGGAACCTCGCCGGATTTTTTGACTTGGCCGTGGTGCCTGAAGCGCGACGGCAGGGGCTGGCTGCCCGCATAACGCACGCAGCAGCAGATTGGGCGCGGAGGCAAGGGGCTAGTTGGCTATGGGCGCAAGTGGCTTCGGCTAATCAAGCGTCCTGCGCGGCGCAACGGAGCCTCGGTATGTTTGAGGCTTATCGCTACATCTATTTCGTGCGGCCTCAGGATAAGCTGGCAGGGATGAAGTTCGGATAGATCACCCCCCAACAGGGCTTTGATGCCTACATCAAAGCCCTGAAGGCCATGTTACGGGACGAGAATAGTGCTGCCCGTCGTCTTGCGCGCTTCAAGAGCGATATGAGCCGAAGCGGCATCTTTCAACGCGTAAGTTTGATTGACACGAATTTTGACGGCGCCAGAAGCCACAACTTCAAACAAGTCATTGGCGCGGGCCACCAAATCCTCACGCTGGGCAGTATAGGTCGCAAGTGTGGGGCGCGTAACATAGAGCGAGCCTTTGGCGGCCAGAATACCAAGGTCCGGAATGGCCACGGGGCCAGAGGCATTGCCATAGGAAATCATCAAGCCATAAGGCGCGAGGCAATCAAGCGAGGTGAGGAAGCTATCCTTGCCGACGCTGTCATAGACCACGGGCAGCATGGCACCCTTGGTAATTTCCTTCACCCGCGCGGGGATGTCATCAGTCGTAAGCAAGGCATGATCCACACCATGTGCCTTCACGAGTTCGGCCTTTTCTGCTGTACTGACGACGCCAATCACGGTGCAGCCGAGATGCTTCGCCCATTGGCTGAGAATAAGACCCACACCGCCAGCGGCGGCATGAATAAGTACTGTCTGGCCAGCCTTGGCAGCGTAGCATTTCTTGATCAGGAAAGCGGCCGTCATGCCCTGCAGCATCATGGCAGCACCTTGTTCAAAGCTGATCGTATCAGGCATTTTCACCAAACGATCGGCCTTTATGGTGCGTGCTTCGGCATAGGCGCCGATGGGACCAGTGGCGTAGGCGACACGGTCACCAACCGCGACCTCGGTCACGCCATCGCCGATTGCTTCCACAATACCTGAAGCTTCCATGCCGATGATGGCCGGCATGGTGGGGGCCTTGTAGAGGCCAGTGCGGAAATAAACGTCAATGTAATTGAGGCCAACGGCCTTGTGCCGCACCAAGGCCTCACCTGCCTTGGGTGAGGGAAGGGGCACTTCTTCCCAAACCATTTTCTCCGGGCCGCCGGTTTCATGGATGCGGATGGCGTGATTCATGGGGGTGTCCATCAAGGGCGCTTATTGGGCGCAGGGAGGTTGAGGGGGAGTTGGAGGGCTCGGCTTTCAAGATCCAAAAGATGCTGCTTTGTAGCCGGTCCGTCGCCGCCGGAATAGCCGCCGAGCGACCCATCCGCCGCCACGACGCGGTGGCACGGGATGATGATGGGGATGGGGTTGGCGCCATTAGCCTGGCCGACAGCGCGTGGCGCTGAGCCGATGGCGCGCGCAATATCAGCGTAGCTGCGCGTTTCGCCAGGCGGGATCGCGCAAAGCGCAGCCCAGACACATTGCTGAAACGGGGAGCCACGGGGTGCCAGGGGTAGGTCGAAGGTAAGGCGCTTGCCGTCGAAATAATCCTGCAGCTGATCCTTGGCGCGCCGAAGCAGGGGTGTTTCTTTTTGGTCCCGGCCGCGGCCCCAATCAAGCGCAACAACAGTGCCATTTTCTTCCGAGATGGTGAGGTCGCCCAAATTGGTCAGGAGTGAAATTTGCGGCATGACGCAAAGGCGAAGTGGCATTATGGCAGGGCAGCGTCAAGCGGTGGCGTCTTGGACGAAGCATGAAAGGGGAAGCCTGTGGGTGGAATAGGAGCGGAAACGCAAGAGGTAGTGGACCCACCGCCATATTTTCAGGCGCATATTTTCGTTTGCTGCAATCGCCGCCCAGATGGCCATAAGCGTGGTTCCTGTGCGGCGCGGGGCAGCGAGAGCCTGCGGGATTACATGAAGGCGCGTGCCAAGGAGTTGGGGCTGGCCGGGGTGCGGGTGAATATGGCGGGTTGCCTGGATCGCTGCGAATTCGGACCCACCATGGTAATTTACCCCGAGGGTATTTGGTACAAAATCGAAACGAAAACCGATATTGATGAAGTGCTGGACACGCATCTTCGCCAAAAGGGTCGCGTAATACGGCTGATGCTGACGGAACGCGATGTCCCGCCTGCCAAGGCTTGAGGTCCATCGAGTGTTTCACGTGAAACGAGGCCATACATGAGCATGGCCGACACGATTTATTCCTTGGCAAGCGGCGCCGCAGTCGGCGCGGTCGCGGTGCTGCGCCTATCAGGACCTGGTTCTGCTGGGGCGATCAAGCTATTGGCCGGCAGCCTGCCGCCCCCGCGCCATGCCAGCCTGCGGCGGCTGCGCGCGGCTGATGGCGAAACCTTGGACCATGCCCTGGTGCTTTGGTTCCCAGGCCCCGCTTCCTACACTGGTGAAGATGCCGCCGAACTGCATCTACATGGCGGGCGCAGCGTTATTGCTGGTGTGATGGAAGCATTAACCGCGTTTGGCCTGCGAAAGGCAGAACCCGGCGAATTCACCCGACGCGCCTTTTTGCATGGTAAAATGGATCTGACGGCGGCCGAGGGGATCGCCGATCTGATCGCTGCCGAAACCGCGGCACAGCGCCGCCAGGCCCTGCAACAGGCTGATGGTGGCCTGGCCAGGCTTTATGGTGGATGGACCGAGCGTTTGGCGCGGTTGCTGGCGCATCAGGAAGCTGCAATTGAATTTGCCGAAGACAGCCTTCCCACAGATTTGGATGCCAAGGCGCGGTTCGGCGCTGGTAAGTTGCGCATGGAAATTGAAGCGCATTTGGCCGACGCAAGGCGTGGTGAATTACTGCGCGAGGGTCTGGTTTTTGCCATTATCGGCGCCCCGAACGCCGGGAAATCATCACTTCTCAATGCCTTGGTGGGCAGGGAGGCAGCCATTGTTTCAGCCCGGGCGGGCACGACGCGCGATATTGTGGAAGCGCGCCTTGATCTGGCGGGCGTCCCCGTGACCCTATCCGACACCGCTGGCCTGAGAGAGGCAGTTGATGAGATTGAGGCAGAAGGCATAAGGCGCGCCGAGCGCCGGGCAGAAGAAGCGCAGCTTGTTATGACCGTTTTTGCGGCTGATCAGATGCCCGATGCCGAGACGCTGCGGTGGGTACGCCCAGAAACACTCGTGCTGGTAAATAAATGCGACATTAAGGTTCCGTGCGGCGAGATTTCCGGCATTCCAACCATGGCCGTTTCAGCGCGAGACGGTACCGGGTTGGAAGGCTTAAGGGCCCGCCTTGCTGAAGTGGCGCTTCGACTGACCGGCGCGGGCGAGGGCAGTCAACTGACCCGCCCACGGCACCGCGCCGCCCTGACCGAGGCGGTGGCGCTACTGGCCGAGGCCGAGGCAGCGACCCTTCCAGAACTGACTGCCGAAGCGCTGCGCGCCGCGCTTTTAGCGCTTGGCCGGCTGACAGGGCGCGTCGGTGTGGAGGAAATTCTCGATATCGTCTTCCGGGACTTCTGTATTGGCAAGTAATGCTGATATAGGCGGCGCATGACGGGCACGGATTTGACCTTTGACGTGGTGGTGGTGGGCGGTGGCCATGCCGGGTGCGAGGCCGCGGCAGCGGCGGCGCGCTGTGGTGCGCGCACGCTGCTGCTGACCCATAAGATTGAAACCATTGGCGAAATGTCCTGCAACCCAGCCATTGGCGGGGTAGGGAAGGGGCATCTCGTTCGCGAAATTGATGCGCTTGATGGCATCATGGCGCGCGCTGCTGACGCTGCCGCCATCCATGTAAAAATGCTCAACCTGTCCAAGGGGCCGGCGGTTCGGGGACCGCGCGCTCAAGCGGATCGGCGGCTGTACCGGGAAGCGGTGCAGGCGCTGCTGCGTGCCCAGCCGGGTCTCACCATCGTGGCTGGCGGCGCTGAGGGGCTTGAGCTTGATGCGACAGGCGCGCTCGTTGCGATTACGACTGCTGACGGCCAGCGTATCCGCTGCGGTGCGGCGATTATTACCACCGGCACATTCCTGCGCGGCGAAATCCATGTTGGAGAAAAGCGCTTCCCAGCTGGTCGGGTTGGCGATGCGCCTGCGATCGGCTTGGCTTTGGCTTTTGAGGGTTTGGGCCTGCCACTAGCGCGCCTCAAGACCGGAACGCCGCCCAGGCTTGATGGGCGTACGATTGACTGGGCGGTGCTTGAAGCCCAGCCCGGGGATGATCAGCCTGAGCCGCTTTCCTGGCTGACCGAGCGCATCACCAATCGCCAGGTATCTTGCGGGATCACCGCGACAACACCCGAAACCCACGCCATCATCCGGGCTAATCTGCAATCAAGCGCGGTTTATGGTGGGCGGATTCAGGGTGTTGGCCCTCGCTATTGTCCCTCCATCGAAGACAAAGTGGTACGCTTTGCTGAGCGTGACCGGCATCAGATTTTCCTTGAACCTGAAGGGCTTGATGACCCGACAGTCTATCCGAACGGCATTTCGACCAGCCTTTCTGAGGCGGTGCAGGAACAGGTGGTGGCCTCAATCCCCGGACTTACCAAAGCACGCATCCTGCGCCCCGGTTATGCGATAGAATATGACCACATAGACCCCCGCGCCCTGACCCCCTCGCTGGAAGTACGCCAGGTGCCGCGCTTGTTCCTTGCTGGTCAGATCAATGGGACAACAGGGTATGAAGAAGCAGGCGCCCAAGGGTTGATGGCCGGGATCAACGCGGCGCGGCGTGCCTCGAGCGGTGAGCCTGACGCCATTTTCACTCGCAGCGAAGCCTATATTGGCGTGCTGGTGGATGATTTGACCCTTCAGGGCGTGTCCGAGCCCTATCGTATGCTGACGGCGCGTGCGGAACATCGCTTGTCGCTTAGGGCAGATAATGCGGGTCTGAGGCTGACTGAGCGGGGTATCGCCTGGGGCTGTGTGGGGCGTGAACGCGGGGCGCGGCATCGTGCCTTTGCTGAGGCGGTTTCAACGGCTTTGGCGCGTGCCGCCAGCGATAACGCGACCCCGGCCGCACTCTCTGGCTTTGGGATTGCGGTTAATCAGGATGGGCGCAGGCGTTCAGTTCTGGAAGTGCTATCTTTGCCTGGGGTGGCCATGGACCGCGTCGAAGCCGCCTTCCCCTGGTTGCGGGAATTGGCGGGGCCGATCCGCACGCAGCTGGAAGCTGAAGCGCTTTATGCCCCCTATCTGCGCCGTCAGGAGGCAGAGCGGCGCCTTTTGGAACGCGAGGAAAAAGCCACCATCAACGCTGCATTGGATTTCGACGCGGTGGACGGGCTTTCTGCGGAAATGCGCCAGCGCTTCAACGCTGCGCGCCCGGCGACACTTGGCGCCGCCGGGCGGATTCAGGGCGTGACGCCCGCAGCTTTGGCGGCGCTTGCGGTGCATCTGCGGCGCGATGGTCAGCGTTTCACGTGAAACACTCGCTAGAAGCAGTGGGGCGGTTCGACGCCTATCGGGACCTCCTGCTGCGCTGGAATGATCGTATCAATCTGATTTCAGGCGAAACTCTCGCTGATATAGACCAGCGGCATATCGCGGATTGCGCGCAATTGGCGCCGCTTTTGCCGCCGGACGGTCCAATCGCTGATCTTGGCTCTGGCGCTGGGCTGCCCGGTATCGTGCTTGCTATCCTGCATCCAGGGCGCGAAATCCATTTGGTGGAGGCAGACAAGCGCAAAGCCGCCTTCTTGGTGGAGGCTAGCGCCCAAGTGAAGTTGCCTATGGTGCGCGTGCATGCCTGCCGTATCGAAAATGCGAAGCTTCCACCCCTTGTCGCCATCACCGCGCGCGCGCTTGCCCCCTTGGTGTCCCTGCTGCCTTATGCCGCCAAATTCTTGGCGCCAGATGGTGTTGCCGTATTCCCCAAAGGCAAGACTGCCGAGAAAGAGTTGACGGAAGCCGCACAGGACTGGCACTTCATGGTTGAACGTTTTCCGAGCGCCACCAATCCCGAAGCAACCATTCTGCGCCTGAGCAATATCCATCGTGTCCAGCCCTAGCCCTGCCAGGCCGAAAATCATCGCCATCGCCAACCAAAAAGGCGGGGTGGGCAAAACCACGACTGCGATCAACCTAGCCACCGCGCTTGCCACGACGCGCAAGGTTCTGCTGATCGACCTTGACCCGCAGGGCAATGCTTCAACCGGGCTTGGCTTGCCGCGGCATGAAAGGGGGCAGGGCAGCTATGCCCTGTTGGTGGGTTCCGCGTCTTTAGCCGAAGTTATCAAGCCATCCCGTATCCCGCAGCTTAGTTTGGTGCCGGCTGACGCCGATTTAGCCGGCGCCGAGATTGAATTGATTGATGTTGATGCGCGCGAAAGGCGCCTGCTGAACGCGTTGGAAACGCAGGTGGATGCCCTGGATGGCACGGAACTTATCATCATTGATTGTCCGCCTTCGCTCGGCTTGATCACGCTGAATGCTTTGGTTGCGGCGGATGAAGTTTCGGTGCCGCTGCAATGCGAGTTTTTCGCGCTTGAAGGTGTCTCCCAAATCACGCGCACAATTGAACGTGTCAGCAAAGGCTTGAACCCAAAGCTCAAGCTTGGCGGCATCGTACTGACAATGTTCGACAAACGCAACAATCTCTCTGAGCTTGTGGCCGCTGATGTCCGTGGATTTTTCGGCGATAAGGTCTATGAAACGGTGATACCTCGAAACATTCGCATTACTGAGGCGCCGTCGCACGGCTTGCCCGTGCTGGTTTATGATCATCGCTCAGCCGGCGCGGAAGCCTATGTTGCGCTCGCGCAGGAATGGATACGCCGCGAAAAACAATCGAAGGAAACGGCGCAATGAAAAAGCCCACCAGGCTAGGCATGGGACTCTCGGCCCTGATGGGCGACGCACCGGCCCCCAGCGCGCCCCAGGCTGGCCCGCCGCGTAACCTGCCGATTGCCTCCATCGAACCCGGCCCCTTTCAGCCGCGTAAGGAGCCGGACCGGGAGGCGCTGCAGGAACTCGCGGCCTCCATTACCGAACACGGCATTTTGCAGCCTTTGCTGGTGCGCCCGAAGCCAGGTGCGGCGGGGCGCTATCAGATTATCGGTGGTGAACGTCGCTGGCGCGCGGCTCAAATCGCCAAACTCCATGACGTGCCCGTGGTTATTCGCGATTTCGATGACCGTATGGCGATGGCCGCTGGCCTGGTTGAAAACCTCCAGCGCGAAGACCTGAACGCGATCGAAGAAGCGGAAGGCTTTGCCCGGCTGATCGAACAATTCGGCCTTAATCAGGAAAGCTTGGCGCGCGCGGTCGGCAAATCGCGTAGCCACATTGCCAATACGCTCCGCCTGCTCAACCTGCCGCCCGCCATTCGCGAACATCTCCGCGCGGGACGGCTCAGTGCCGGCCATGCCCGCGCATTGCTGGGGGCGGAGGAGCCGGAAAAACTCGCCACGCAAATCCTCACGCGCGGCCTTTCCGTGCGCCAGGCCGAGGCGATGGCCGCAGCGCAGCCGAAAAACCCGGACCAGCGGCGCAGCAATACCAAGGATAGCGACACCCTGGCCCTTGAACGCCGGCTTTTGGAGCGGCTTGGCCTGCAGGTCGCGATTAAGCATTTCGGCAAGGGCGGCCAGGTTACGATCAGCTATAATGATCTTGACCAGCTTGATGGCCTGATCCGCCTGCTGATGCCAGAAGACTGATGCAGCCCTTTCCCGCGGGAGGCTACCTTGTCCAAGCTTAATGATCTGGATGCCACGGACCTTGCCATTCTCCGCCTGATCCAGGCGGATGCCTCCCTCTCGCTCGGCGATATCGCGAAGGAGGTCGGGCTGACGCAAACCCCGTGCTGGAAGCGTATCCGCCGTATGGAGGAAACCGGCATCATCACCGGGCGCGTCACGCTCGTGAATGCGGAAAAGCTTGGCCTTGGCATTTCAGTTTTTGTCGCCATTGAAACCGGCGATCATTCCGCTGGGTGGATTGAAAGCTTTGCCAAAACAGTCGCTGAGATCCCCGAAATCGTTGAATGCTGGCGCCTTGGTGGCGATGTGGATTACCTGCTGCGCGTCGTGGTTTCTGACATGACCGCCTTCGATGGCTTCTACCGCAAGCTGACGGCCCGCGTTTCCAGCCTGCGCAAGGTGACATCCCGCTTCGCCATGGAATGCGTGAAATCCACCACCGCGCTGCCCCTTTAACACCGCGCTGCCGATTGACCCGAAAGGGACGGCGCCCTAGCTTTCACCCATATCATCAAAAGAGGGAGGATATGCCGGCATGACCGTGCATTTCTGTGTGCATGACGAAGGCGATTCCGTCGGCGTCGTGGTTGTCGAAGGGATCAAATCCGGCCAGGCGCTGAATGGCTGGATCATGGATCAGGACAAGATGATCACTTTCAACGCCAAGTCGGATATCCCGATCGGGCATAAGCTTGCCATTCGCGCCATCTCTGCTGGTGATACCATCATCAAATACGGTATTGATATCGGCAAGGCAGTGAAGGAGATTTCGGCCGGCGAGCATCTTCACGTCCACAACGTCAAAACGAAGCGGTGGTAAGCGCCATGGGCATTAATCTGAAAAACGCTTCCTTTGAAGGCTGGCGCCGCGAAAATGGCCGCATGGGTGTGCGCAACCATGTGATCATCCTGCCGGTTGATGATCTTTCCAATGCGGCCTGCGAAGCGGTTGCGAATAACATCAAGGGTGCGCTTGCGATCCCACACGCCTATGGCCGCCTGCAATTCGGCGCCGATTTGGATTTGCATTTCCGCACGCTGATCGGCACCGGCACCAACCCGAATGTCGCCGGCGTTGTCGTGATTGGCATTGAACCGGGCTGGACCGGGCGGATTGTTGAAGGCATCGCCAAATCCGGCAAGCCGGTGGAAGGCTTCGCCATTGAACAGAATGGCGACATCAACACCATCGCCAATGCGTCCCGCGCCGCCTATCGCATGGTGAAGTACGCATCGCGCTTGAAGAAGACCCGTGCTTCGATGCAGGAACTTTGGGTTTCCACCAAATGCGGTGAAAGCGATACCACATCGGGCCTCGCTTCCTGCCCCACAGTTGGCAATTCCTTTGATAAGCTCTGGGAAAACGGCAATACCCTGGTGTTCGGTGAAACCACCGAACTGACAGGTGGCGAACATCTGGTGGCAGAGCGTTGCCGCACGCCGGAAATCCGCGCCCAATTCCAGGCGATGTTTGACCGTTACCAGCGCGTGGTCGAAACCAATAAGACCAACGATCTTTCCGAAAGCCAGCCCACCAAGGGCAATATCGAAGGTGGCCTTACGACCATCGAAGAAAAGGCACTCGGCAATATCCAAAAGATCGGCAAGAAGTGTCTGGTGGATGGCGTGCTGGACAAGGCGGAAGAACCAACCCATTCCGGGTTGTGGTTCATGGATTCCAGCTCCGCCGCGGCTGAGATGGTGACCCTTTGCGCCGCTTCGGGTTTTGCCGTGCATACCTTCCCGACCGGGCAGGGCAATGTCATCGGCAATCCGATCCTGCCGGTGATCAAACTCACCGCCAATCCGCGCACCCAGCGCACCATGTCTGAGCATATTGATGTGGATGTGACGGGGCTCTTGCAGCGGCAGATGAACATGGATGATGCCGGTGAGGCTTTGCTTGATTGCATCATCCGCACCGCTGATGGCGAATTGACTGCGGCCGAATTGCTTGGCCACCGCGAATTCAGCCTGACGCGGCTTTACGAAAGCGCGTGACAAGATTGGGCGGCGCGCGGGTTTCCGGCGCGCCGCCCTACAAATCTACTGCCGCTTGGCCAGCGCCAAGCCGGCCCCCAAGGCAATCATTGATGCGCCGGAGGCCTCGCGCAGCCGCCGCATCAAGCCAGGCCGGGTCGCGGCGCCTTCCCGGATGCGGCTTGCGCCGATGGCGACCACAATATCTGCCAGCGTATTCAGCACCACTGAAATCGAGCCCAACAAAATGAAGGGCAGCGCAACAGCGCCCGCGCTGGGGTCAAGAAACTGCGGAATAAAGGCCAGGAAGAATGCTGCGGTTTTGGGGTTCAGCGCCTCCACCACCACACCTTCCCGAAAGGCGCGCTGCACCCCCATGGCTGGGGGTGGGTCGGCGCCAGCCAAAACCTGCGTCGCATCGCGTCGGGCGGCGATGATGGTGCGCAGGCCAAGCCAAACCAGATAAGCCGCGCCAAGCCATTTCAGCACCGTGAACAACTCGGCACTCGCCAGCACAATCGCGGAAACGCCAAGCGCCCCGGCCAACACATGCACCAAGCCGCCAAGGGCAGTGCCAAAGCTGGAGGCAATACCTTCAGCCCGCCCGCCCGCCAGGCTGCGCGCCGCGACATAGAAAATCCCTGGGCCGGGTGTCACCGCAAGCAGGAAAGCTGCGGCGAGATACAGGACGAATTGGTTGATATCTGGCATGGCGCTTTCCTACGCCATGCCAGCCCCTATGCCGAGGGCTAAAGTCTCAACCCTCCCCCGGATCAATCCAGCCGATATTCCCATCGGCGCGGCGATAAACAACATTGAGCCCGCCGCCCTTCTTATTGCGGAACATCAGCGCCTGCGCCTGGGCCAGATCAAGCCGCATCACCGCCTCACCCACACTGAGTTTTTCGATATGCGCGGGGTTCTCTGCAATGATGGCGCCATGGTCGCCATGCTCGGGCGCTTCCTCATCGGCCGGGGCTTCGATCACATAGCGGCGTCCCCGCGGCGCTTCCTCTGCCGCCGCTTCCCGTTCACCGGCGAACGACCGCGCATGTTCATTCACGCGCCGGCGATAGCGGCGCAAGCGCTTCCCCAGATGCTCGGCCGCAACCTCAAAAGCGCGGTGGGCATCGGCACCCTCACCTTCGGCGCGCATCATCAGCCCGCGCCCGGCCTTCAGGTTGATGTCGCAGCTGAATTGGCTTCGATGCTTGTGGAAGGTCACATTGGCTTCAAGCGCGTGGTCAAAATACTTGGCGGTAATCGCCGCCAGCCCGTCGCTCACATGGGTCTTCAGCGCTTCACCGGTTTCAACCTGTTTGCCGGCAACCGTAATATGCATGGGGCTATGCCCTCCCTTCCTGAAAGCGGAGGGGCCGCCCCGAGGCAACCGGGCGCGCGGCCCGCTGCCTCCTAGCCGGGCCGCATATCTGTCCGGATCAGGCCGAGGCGGCCTTCTCCCGTTTGCGCTGTACGGATGATGGAATGCGCAGCGCGTCCCTGTATTTGGCCACAGTTCGCCGGGCAATGTCCACGCCTTCTTCACGCAACCGGACCACAATCGTATCATCGGACAGGATGTCATCCGGGCTTTCGGCATCCACCATGGCCTTGATGCGGTAGCGCACGGCTTCCGCGCTATGTGCCTCCCCGCCGCGTGTCCCGGCAATGGCGGTGGTGAAGAAATACTTAAGCTCAAATGTCCCACGCGGGGTGGCGATAGCCTTGTTCGATGTCACGCGCGACACGGTGCTTTCATGCAGCGAAACCTCATCCGCTACATCGCGCAGGATCAGCGGGCGCAAATGCCCAACGCCATGATGGAAAAAACCATCCTGCCGGCGCACAATCTCCGCGGCCACTCTCAAAATGGTATTGGCGCGCTGTTCAAGCGACTTCACCAACCATGACGCGGTCTGAAAACGCTCGGCAATCCAATTCTTGTCATCCTTGCCGCGCGCGCCGACATTGGCTGAGGCGAAGAAGCCCCGATTGACCAGCACACGCGGCAGGGTTTCCAGATTGAGCTCCACAATCCAATCATCATTAGGCCCGCGGCGCATCAGCACATCAGGGACAAGTGTGGGCGCCGGCGGCGCATCAAAGGAAGCGCCTGGTTTAGGGTCCAGCCGCCGTAATTCCGCGACCATTTCCGCCATGTCTTCCGCATCCACGCCGCAGATTTGCTGCAAGCTCCTCAAATCGCGCTTGGCGAGCAATTCCAGATTGGCGAGCAGCGCCGCCATAGCGGGATCGTAACGGTTGCGATCCTGCAACTGCACTGCGAGACATTCAGCCAAATCATGGCAAAACATGCCAACCGGATCGAAGCGCGCCATGGCAAGGCGCACGCGTTCCACCAGCGCATCCTCACAACCCAGCGCATCGGCAATGACTTGTGCGCGCGCATGCAGCCGCCCGGCGGGGTCCACCAAAGCCAGTAAATTACCGGCGATCAACCGTTCCTGCGGAGAGGTGAAGTTCAGCCTGATCTGTTCCGCCAAATGATCGCGCAGGGAACGTTCCGGCGCTTCCATGGCTTCAACGCCGGACAGATCATCTTCAAAATCGCTGCGCCCGCCGCGGCCAATGGGCGGCATGCCGTTATCATAAACATTGTCCCATTCAGCATCGAGCGGCGCGGCATTTTCCGAAGGCAGCGCATCCGAAGCGGCAGCGCTGGCGGCATCTGCGTGTTCGGCTGCTGCCGGCAAGGGATCAGTGCTGCGCCCGGCATCCGGGCCCGCGATGGGGCGTTCATCACGTTCCAAAAGCGGGTTGCGTTCAAGCTCTTCCTCGACAAAAGCCGAGACTTCCACATTGGAAGATTGCAGCAGCTTGATCGCCTGGCGCAGCTGCGGTGTCATCACCAGCTGCTGTGATTGCCTCAGATCAAGACGCGGGCCGAGAGCCATCAGCCTTGCTCAATTTCTGTGGCGCGGGGGAAGGCGGGGAACATGCAGCGCCAGTTTCGCACTACAGGCTGAATTTTTCGCCAAGATAGACGCGGCGTACATCCTCATTCGCCACAATTTCCTGCGGGCTGCCTTCCATCAAAACCTTGCCATCATGCAGGATATAGGCGCGGTCAATGATCTCCAGCGTTTCGCGCACATTGTGGTCGGTGATCAGCACGCCAATGCCGCGATCCTTCAAATGCTTGACCAGATCGCGAATTTCGCCAACCGCGATGGGGTCAATACCGGCCAGCGGTTCATCCAACAGGATATAGGAAGGGTGGGTCGCCAAGGCGCGCGCGATTTCGCAGCGCCGGCGTTCCCCACCGGAAAGCGCCAGCGCGGGGACGCGGCGCAAATGCGCGATGCCAAATTCCGCCAGTAATTCATCCAGCATAGCGGCGCGCCGATCAGCTTCCGGTTCCACCACTTCAAGCGCAGCGCGGATATTCTGTTCCACCGTCAAGCCGCGAAAGATGCTCGCTTCCTGCGGCAAATAGCCAAGCCCAAGCCGCGCGCGGCGATACATGGGCAGCATGGTGACATCATGCCCATCCACCATCACACGCCCTTCATCGGGCTGCACCAGGCCGGTGATCATGTAGAACGTGGTGGTCTTGCCGGCGCCATTCGGGCCGAGCAGCCCCACCGCTTCGCCACGTTGCAGGGAAAGCGAAACATTGCGCACCACAGGGCGCTTCTTGTAGCGCTTGCCAAGCCCGGTGGCGTGAAGCCCGCCACTGCCGGGCACCAGCTTGATGGGCGGCCTGTCGTTCATCGTGCCGGCGCCCCTGGTGCGGGAAGACCCTGGCCCTCGCCCGGCACGATGATGCCGCGCACCCTTTCATTCGGGCACGCAACAAGGCGGGAAACGCCCGTGTCCATATTCACAATCGCCTCACAGCCTGTCAGCGTATTGTCGCCGCGCACAATGGAGACATTGCCCAGTAGCCGCGCCAGCCCATTGGGCGGCGTATAGACGCCACTATCCCCGCGCACGACTTCGGTTGGGGTGCGGATTTCCACCCGGCCATAGGCTTCCACCTTGTCCAGATTGCTGCCCGAAGCAGGCGCCGCTGCGGCGGCCGGGCGCGTGGTGGCGCTTGCTTCCGTTGGTGCTTCGCGGAAATAGGCAACAAGCACATCAGCGCGCACGCGCTTATCATCCTTTGTCACCACAACGGCATCGCCACGCGCCACCGCCATGCGGCGCTGCGGCCAATATTCCACGCTATCGCGCGCGGTCAGCACATTATCGGGCGAGGTCAGGCGCAGATTGCGCCCGGTCAGCACCATCACCGCCTGATCCATATCGTAAATCGCGCGATCACCTTCGGCACGATCTGTCGCGGTGGTAATCACCACGCTGCCTTCGGCTTCCAGGCGCCAAATCTCACTCGCGCCGCTGGGGCCTTCACTGGCGGGGCGCGTTTCCACCGGCGCGCCGCCGCGTGGGCGATAGCGTGCCAGCAGCACATCAGAATCAATCGTGACACCGCCGCGCACCGCCCGTGCGGCACCGCGCGCGATCACCAATTGGTCATTCTGGCGCCATTCAATGCCATCACGCGCCGTGACCTCAATCGGCCCACCCTGATTGAGGTCCACGCCCTGCGCGAAGGCGGCACCTGCCAGCAATGCACAGGCAAGGGCAAGGCGGCGGATCATTGCGTGCCTTCCAGCAAAGCGCGGGATTGGCCGGTGAAGACCACCACCGCGCCCTTGTCATAAAGGCGGAAGCCTTCGCTGATCAACGTGCCGAAAGGGCCTTGTGCGGCAACGGGCTTGTCGCCGGAAGCAGCACCTTCCTTCAATTCAATCGCAGCTTCTTCGGTCACCAGCAGATTGCCGCCATCATGCCAAAGCGTGACTTCGCCGCGCAGATCGAGATGATTGCGCGCCTTGTTCAAGCGCCCTTCGCGCGATTCCAACAGCACCCAACCATCGGTCATCATCAAATCTGCGCGCGGCGTTTCAAGATCAACAATGTCCTGGTCGTGCCCCTGAACCGCAACCGATGCCGTGACGGTATACGGCCGGTTCTGTTCATCCACGCCTTGATAGCGGGGTGCGACGATCCGCACCGCATCAGGCGCGGTTTGCGCGACACGGCGGAAGGAAACACGCGCGCGTTCTTCCGCGCCTTCCAATTCCGGCCAGATCGCAATGATCAGCAGCAGCGCCAGGCCCGCCCCTGGCACCAGCCACTTCAGCGCGCTGACCACCAGCCGCCGCCGCTCCATTTGCCCTGCGGAAGGGGACCAGCGTTCGCGCGAAGGCGGTGTGATGCGCCGTGGCGCGCGCGGCGCCGCCATCACCAGCGCATCAGGCGCCCGGTTCTTCACGCCACACCTGCGCGCAGCAAATCATGGATATGCAGAATGCCAATCGGCCGGCGCGCTTCATCCACCACGAAAAGCGCAGTGATGCCGTGCTTGTTCATCAGCCCAAGCGCTTCCGCCGCCAGCGCATCGCCGGTGATGGCCCTTGGATTGCGCGTCATCACCTCACCTGCCGGGCGCGCGAGCAGCGCCGCCCCGCCGGAGGCTTCCAGCGCGCGGCGCAAATCGCCATCCGTAATCACGCCGGCCAGTGCGCCATCTTCGCCCACCACGCCAAGGCAGCCAAAGCGCCGCGCGGTCATCGCCAAAATTGCGGCTTCCATCGGCATATCGGGCGGCGCCAAGGGCAATTCCGCCGCGCCATGCATCAAATCCCGCACGCGCGACAGCCGCGCGCCGAGCTTCCCACCCGGATGGAACACGCGAAAATCGGATGCGGTAAAACCCCGCCGCGTCAGCAAGGCCACCGCCAAGGCATCGCCCAGCGCCATTTGCATGGTGGTGGAGGTTGTGGGGGCGAGCCCCATCGGGCAGGCCTCAGGCGCTGCGGGCAAAACCAGTGCGACATCCGCAGCGCGTGCGAGTGTACTTTCCGCGCGGCCGATAATGCCAATCAGCGGCAGGCTGAAACGGCGGGAATGCGCGATCAAATCCGCCAATTCCGGCGTTTCCCCGGAATTGGAAAGCGCCAGCACCGCATCCCCAGCCAGGATCATCCCCAAATCGCCATGGGATGCTTCGGCGGGATGCACAAAAAGCGCGGGCGTGCCGGTAGAAGCCATGGTCGCCGCAATCTTGCGCGCCACATGGCCCGACTTCCCCATGCCGGAGACGACAACCCGCCCCGTAACACCTGCCAGCCAGCCAACGGCGCGCACAAAGCCATCATCCAAGCTATCGGAAAGCGCACGCAGCGCATCCGCTTCCAGCGCCAGCACGCGGCGGCCTTCGGCAAGGTCTGGATGGGGGTTTAGAGTGTTCACGCCACCTTGTATGAGGCGGAGGCCCTCAAGGGTCAATAAATTCCGGGGTTGGCCTAGCAAAAAAAATGCCAGAGCACCTTAATGGTGGAAAATATCCGGGTCCTCATAGCCCAGCAGATCAAGCCGCCCGCGCGCCGGCAGGAAGCGGAAACAGGCTTCCGCCAAATCCAACCTGCCTTCGCGCTTCAACAAGCCTTCAAGCTTGGCCCAGAGCGCATGTAGATGCAGCACATCAGAAGCCGCATAGGCCATTTGTTCGGTGGTGAGTTCCGCCGCACCCCAATCTGAGGTTTGCTGCTGCTTGGAAATCTCCACCCCCAGCAATTCCCGGCATAAATCCTTGAGCCCATGCCGATCAGTAAAAGTCCGCACCAGCTTGGCGGCGATTTTGGTGCAAATCACCGGCGCGGTGATGACCCCCAGCGCATGATACAGCACCGCAACATCAAACCGCGCAAAGTGAAACAGCTTGGTGATGGCCGGATCAGCCAAAAGTTTCTTGAGATTGGGCGCATCCGCCCCACGCCCGCCAAGCGAAGTTGGGCTGATCTGCACCAGATGCGCCGACCCATCGCCGGATGATAACTGCACCAGGCAAAGCCTGTCCCGATGCAGGTTCAGGCCCATGGTTTCCGTATCAATCGCGACCACCCGGCCCAAATCCAGGCCATCCGGCAGGTCATTGCGATGAAGCCGGATAGTCACGCCGGCATGGGAGAAAAGGGTTGTGCCCATGAATCGCGCCGCCTTACAAAGAGAAAAACTGGTGCCCAGGAAAGGACTCGAACCTTCACAGCCTTGCGGCCACAGGTACCTGAAACCTGCGCGTCTACCAATTCCGCCACCTGGGCAAAGGGGGCCGGCGCCTTGCGGCGAGACGCGCGCATTTACGCGC
>Ga0194130_10000296_pt1 | contig 98654 bp, 81 predicted proteins | sample TA2KigsurfametaG_FD_160084 | JGI IMG/M metagenome (GOLD analysis project Ga0194130, IMG submission 160084) | Freshwater microbial communities from Lake Tanganyika, Tanzania - TA2015050 Kigoma 12 surface | ecosystem: Environmental > Aquatic > Freshwater > Lake | place: Tanzania: Lake Tanganyika... | reverse complement strand
TGGGTCCCTCAGGTCCTCGAAGTGTGAACGAATTACCGGCGTCGTTGAAACAATCACAAGTCGTCCTCCGTGACACAGGCGAAACGACGTGCGGCCACCGCCGCCCGCTTGCCTTTCGACGACTCACAGCAATACTTGTGCCGCTCTCAGAAGATGCGATTGCCCTGGGGGCGGGCACCGAATCGAAGCAGATCCCGACGGCCGTATTCGTCTGCGATCGATTCCGCCAAGGCACGAACGGTGATGCCTCGTCCGGAGCAGACATTCACGGCACCGGAACGGTCGGAGTTGATGATCGCGGCGATCCGGCACCCCGCCTCTTCAATGTCGAGAAAGTCACGAATCTGGGTGCCACTGGTCAGGTCGACCGCTGCACCGCGGGAGAGTTGACCACGGATGGCCGCCGTCAGCCGTCGGGGGTCCTCGCCCTCGCCATAGAGGTAAAACAGCCGACACCAGCAGAATTCGACTCCGGCAGCGGGTAGCGCCTGTGACAGCGCGAGAAACGTCGCAGCCTTCGCTGCCGCATGGAGTCAACGGCTTGAGTGGTGTCTCGGTGGAAAGATAGCCACCGGTGAGATCGTACTCAAAACAGGTGCCGACACCGAGAAACCGTCGCACGCCGGCCGCGATCGCCCCTTCCGCCAGCGCGATGGTCCCTGAGAGGCATGACAGGTTACGGGGCGAGATCAGGTAGCGACCCGGCTCTGCGTACCATGCCAAGTGGGCCACGGTGTCGATGCCGTCACAGGCATCCCGCCACCACTCGGCACTCTCGCCGAACAGGTCGTCTGTCTCGATGACTTCGACTTCAGAAGACGTTGGCGATAGGCGGGAAACCGTACCCCGTCGGATCACTACCCTCAAGGCGCGTTGAAGGCATCGTAAGACCTGCGTCCCGACGAACCCGGTGCCACCGGTAATGAGGACACGTCCACTCATCGGTCGACTGCCAGCCGTGGGATCGCGGTCACCGTCGCTACCGGGGCAATCCGCGTCACCACGGGCAACGCACGGACTTCAGTGGCGAGATTCCATGGCAGGATGAGAATGGTTTCGGGTCTGAAGGGGACCAGTGCGTCCGGATGGACGACCGGAATGCGACTCCCAGGGAGGAATCGCCCTTGTTTGGCCGGAGCGGCGTCGGCGACCAGCGGGAGCAGGTCGGGCTTCACCCCGGCGAAGTTGAGCAGCGTGTTGCCCTTTGCTGCGGCGCCGTATGCGGCCACCTTACGGCCGGCGCGCTTCTCGCCGATGAGGAAGTCGAGGAGATCGTCCTTCACCCGCTCGGCGCATGCCTGGAAACCGATGTATGGGGCGAGGGTCTCGAGCCCCGCCGCCCGTTCCGCCTCCATGATCCGGGCCACGGCGGGGGTGGCCGGCCGCGGGTCGGCTGCATGGCAGCCGTAGACCCGCAGGCTACCGCCGTGGGTCGGGAGTTGCTCGATGTCCCACACCCGCAATTCGGCCGCCGCGAAGATCCGTGCCACCGCGCCGAGCGAGAGGTAGGAGAAGTGTTCGTGGTAGACGGTATCGAACTGGTTCTCTGCGATCAGACGGAGAAGGTGGGGGAATTCGAGGGTGATCGTGCCGGTTGATGCGAGGGCCGCAGCGAGGCCGCGCGTGAAGTCGTTGATGTCGGGCACGTGGGCATAGACGTTGTTGCCCGCGATGAGGTCGGCGCGCCGGCCTGCTGCCGCGAGTTCCCTGCCGAGGGATTCGCCGAAAAACTCCTGTCGTACCGGAATCCCCAGTGCCTCCGCCGCGGCCGCGGTACCGGCGGTCGGCTCGATGCCGAGGCAGGGGATGCCGGCCGCGACAAAGTTCTTCAGGAGGTATCCGTCGTTGGATGCAACTTCGATCACCAAGCTGTCACGGCCCAGACCGAGGCGATCGATGATCATCTTCGCGTAACGGGCGGCATGCTCGAGCCAAGTGGTGGAGGTACTCGAGAAATATGCGTAGTCGGAGCGAAACAGATCCGACGCCGCCGTGTAGTCCTGCGTCTGGACGAGCCAGCAACGGTCACAGACCATCACCCGGAGCGGAAAAAAAACCTCCGGTCGGTCGAGGTCTTCTTCCGTAAGGTACGCATTCGACGGCGGCGCCACGCCAAGGTCGAGGAAGGTATGCACCAACGGAGTCTTGCAGTGACGGCAGTTCATCGCGGGATAGCGCTTTCCCGATGGTTCACGAGGACGATACCGGGGAATCCGCCCGTCAACGGCGGGTGTGCTTGGTCGCGGGTGGACAGCCCGACGATCGGCAGAGGCCATTCGATCGCGAGTGCGGAATCGTCGGGCCGGATTCCCCCCTCGGCCGCCGGCACGTAGGGGTGGGAGTGGGCGTAGACCAACTCGCAGTCGTCGGTGAGGGTCTGGAAGCCGTGGGCGAATCCCTCCGGTATGAGAAGAGCCCGACGGTTGGTGGCGGAGAGCCGCTCGGCGTGCCAGCGCAGAAACGTGGGCGAATTACGTCGTAGGTCGACCGCTACGTCCCAGACCTCGCCGCGGATGCAGCTGACGAGTTTGCATTCCGCGTGCGGGGGCCACTGGAAATGCATTCCTCGCACCGTGCCACGGGCCGCCGTAAAGGTGTGATTGATCTGCGCGACCGGAACGACAAACCCTGATGCCGCAAGCGCGTCGGAGTCGAACAAGCGAGTAAGAAAGCCGCGGGCATCGCCGTGGAGCCGCCGGGTGACTCCCTTCAGGCCGGGCAGCGGCAGTTCGGTAATATCCAGCCCGCTCACCGCAGCCTCTGGAAAGCGCTGATGTCTTCCTCGCACAGGCTTCTCGCCGACGTGCCGGCATGAAACCGTCGGTACCACTCGATCGTCATTCGCACGGCATCAGCCAGCGCCAGCCGAGGCGTGACCCCGAGTTGCTCGCGGGCCCGCGCCGTCTCAAGGGCCAGCCAGCCGGCCTCGTGCGGTCCCGTCGGAGTCTCGGCATAGTTCACAGCCGCCCCGGGGAAGGCACGGCGCGCCTGCTCGATCACGGTATGGACGGTCGCCGCCTCGTGCGGCGGTGGGCCGAAGTTGTAGGCACTTGCCACTTCGTCGCCGCGCTCCCACAGCGCTTGGGCGAGCGTGAGATAGCCCGACAGGGGCTCGAGCACGTGTTGCCAAGGCCGGGTACTCATTGGCCGACGGACCTCGAGGGGAACCCCCGCGCCCCACGCGCGGATCGCGTCGGGCAGCAGTCGGTCCTCCGACCAGTCTCCTCCGCCGATCACGTTTCCGGCTCTGGCGGTGGAGACTGCGACACCCCGGTCGATGAGGAATGCGCGGCGGTAGCATTCGACGATGACCTCGCTGGCGGCTTTGCTGGCGCTGTAGGGATCATGTCCGCCGAGCGCATCGTCCTCGCGGTAGGGCCACGGCCACTCGTTGTTGCGGTAGACCTTGTCTGTCGTCACGACGACGACCGCTCGAATTCCGTCGGTCTGGCGCACGGCCTCGAGCACGTGGGCGGTGCCTTGTGCATTGGTCGAGAACGTGCCGAGTGGATCTCGATAACTGGCACGTACGAGGGCTTGGGCAGCGAGATGGAAGACGATCTCGGGGCGGGTAAGCGCGACGATCCGACGGACCGCCTCGGCATCACGGATGTCGGTGACGTGCGAATCGCAACAGCCGTCGAGTCCAGCGGAGGTCCAGAGGTCGGGGCTCGTCTGCGGCGCCAGGGCGATCCCGGTGACGGCAGCACCCTGGCGTGCAAGCCACAATGCGAGCCACGATCCCTTGAAACCGGTGTGACCCGTGAGGAGCACCCGCTTGCCCGCCCAAAACGCCGGCCGGAAAGAGTCGTGCGGGGCCGCCACCGACACAGTCATCCCCATGACTTCCACGGAGCCCGACCCGACGCCCACAGGTGCTCGAGATGAATGCGGTCGCGGATCGTGTCCATCGCCTGCCAGAAGCCGGTGTGGACGAATGCGGAAAGTTGGCCGTCAGCAGCAAGCCTCGTCATCGGTGTGCCTTCGAAGCTCGTTTGATCGCCGGCGACGTACTCGAGGACCCGGGGCGAGAGGACGAAGAACCCGCCGTTGATCAACCCACCGTCTCCCTGCGGCTTCTCCGTAAACCCGGTGACGGTCTCTCCGTCGAGCGACAGTGCGCCGTAACGGCCCGGGGGGGCCACGGCGGTGACGGTGGCGATCTTGCCATGGGATCGGTGGAAGGCGACCACCCTGCCGATGTCGATGTCGCTCAGGCCATCGCCATACGTGAAGCAGAAGCAATCCTCATCGCGAATGTGATCGGCCACGCGCTTCAATCGCCCTCCGGTGAGCGTCTCTTCGCCGGTATCGACGAGCGTCACACGCCACGGCTCGGCTTTGCGCTCGTGGACCGTCATCGAGTTGTAGGCGATGTCAAACGTCACGTCGGACATGTGGAGGAAGTAGTTGGCGAAGTACTCCTTGATCACGTAGCCCTTGTAGCCGCAGCAGATCACGAAGTCGTTCACGCCATGAGCGGAGTAAAGCTTCATGATGTGCCAGAGAATCGGCCGGCCGCCGATCTCGACCATCGGTTTGGGTTTGACCGAGGTCTCCTCGGAGAGCCTCGTGCCGAGCCCGCCGGCGAGGATCACGGCCTTCATGAAACTTCGACCGCCGTGCCGAGCTGCTCGACTGTCCACTCGAGTCGCGGGCGGATCGTTCCCGGCATCGGCCCGGCATAGCCGACGCGTGTCGTGTCGAGGGTGACGGACATGTCTTCGGTCACCTGGAACATCAGCGCCCCGCGCTCGAAAAACGCCACATCGAGTCCGGGGTTCATCGACGTCACCGCGACGCCGATCGTGAACGTGCCCGTATTGAGCAGCCGGGGAGGGATCGTGCAGTGACAGGTCCAGCGACCGGGGCGATTGAGGCGCTCCACATTGCCCGGCGTGATACCGGCCGAGACGAAGAGATAGTTTCCGAGCTCATCGAAGAAGTGGAAGTTCGGGTAGGTCTGCCGAACGCCGGCTTTCAGGACCGTGTATTCCATCCAGACCTTGACCGGTTCGTCGAGGTCGAAGGCGCTGGCCGGGGTGCCGTCGGCGCGGGTCAGCCAGGCTTTATGAAGGCGGGCGTATGAATTGCCGATCACGCGGCCTTCCTCATCGGCGTCGAGCATCGCGCTGCCGCCGACCCCGCCGTGCGAGAGGTAATGCATGACGGCGTCGGGTGTCGAGCCGTCGAACGCGATCTCGCCGCGCTTGAGCACGATCCCACGATCGCACAGCGCGTTGATCATGCTCATCTGGTGGCTGACAACGAGCACCGTCCGGCCTTCGGTGTGCATCGATCGCATCTTGCCGAGACACTTCTTCTGGAAGTCGGCGTCACCGACGGCGAGGACCTCGTCGATGACGAGGATCTCCGGCTCGAGATGGGCGGCCACCGCGAAGGCGAGCCGGACGTACATCCCGGAGCTGTATCGCTTGACCGGGGTGTCGAGGAACTTCTCGACTTCGGAGAAGGCGGCGATCTCGTCGAACTTCGACCGGATCTCGGCCTTCGTCATGCCGAGGATCGCCCCATTCAGGAAGATGTTTTCACGGCCTGTCAGCTCCGGGTGGAACCCGGTTCCCACCTCGAGTAGACTGGCGATCCGTCCGCGAAGCCGGATCCGCCCAGTGGTCGGCTCGGTGATCCTGGAAAGCACCTTGAGGAGGGTCGATTTTCCCGCGCCGTTGCGGCCGATGATCCCGACGACCTCGCCCGGCCGAACATCGAAGGTGACGTCGCGCAGGGCCCAGAAGTCTTCCTGGTCCGGCTCGGAAGAGCCGGCGACCGGTCGGCTGCCAAACAGTCGCCGCGCCTTGTCGGCGAGCGCTTCGCGAAGCGACCCGCGCGGTTGGACTGCATGGCGGAGGCTGTAACGCTTGCCAATCTGCTCGACTTCGATGATCGGAGATGCCATCGGTCCCGGGTCAGATGATGTCGGCGAAGCTGCGTTCCGTCCGGCGGAAAAACGTGATCCCCGCCCACAAGAGGACAAAGGCAGTGACCAGCGAGACCGCCAGCGAGGCGGCGTGGAAGCTTTTCTCGACCCCGATGCACCAGCGGAACCCTTCGATCACGCCGACCATCGGATTGAGCGAGTAGATGAGCCGCGGCAGCAGGCCGAGCTTGGCCTCTATGAGGTCGGAACTGAAACCGACCGGCGAGACGTACAGCCCGAACTGCACGAGGAACGGGATCACGAACCGGAAGTCACGGTATTTGACGTTGAGGGCGGTCGCGATGAGGCCCGGCCCGAGCGCCGCGACGAGCGCCAGGAGGATGAACACAGGCAGGAAGACGATCCGGACCGGCGGAACATAGGCATACCAGACCATCACCGCGGCCATCATCAGCAGCGTGATCGCGAAATCGATCATCGCCACGATCACGGCACTGGCGGGGAGGATGATCCGTGGAAAATAAATCTTCGTGATCAGGTTGGCATTGGCGACGAGGCTGTTGCTTGATTCTGAAAGTGCGGCCGCGAAAAACTGCCAGGGGAGCATGCCGCCAAGGACGAGGATCGGATAGGGCACGCCGCCGGAAGGGAGCCCCGCGACCCGGCTGAAGATGACGACGAAGATCACCATCGTTAGAAACGGCCGCAGTACAGCCCACAGGACGCCGAACACGGTCTGCTTGTAGCGGACGAGGATGTCACGCCAGGCGAGGAACGCGAACAGATCGCGGTAACGCCACAGGTCGCGCCAGTAATTCGCCTCGGTGCGCCCCGCCTCGATCACCAACTCGGCTGGTGGGGGCACCGCGGCCGTGTCGCGACGGTTTTCGACGATGGTCGCCATCAGATCGCGTCGGCCAAGCGGGGGGCGGGTAGGAGCCTACCCGACTCGACTCGGTACACCACGTCGCACTCGGCCACGGTCGACAGGCGATGGGCGACGATCACGAGCGTCTTCACGCCGTGGAGGGCGTTGACGGCTGCCATCACCTCGGCTTCGGTGGCGGTGTCGAGCGAGCTGGTGGCCTCGTCGAGCACGAGCACCTCGGGGTCGCGATACAGCGCCCGGGCGATCCCGATCCGCTGTCGCTGGCCGCCGGAGAGGCGCACGCCGCGCTCGCCGACGGTCGTGCACAGCCCCTGCGGCAGCCCGGCGACGAAGTCTTCGAGCCGCGCGGCGCGGAGCGCGCGGGCCACGGCGGCATCGTCGATCAGGCGGTCGGGCACGCCGAAGGCGACGTTGCGGCGGATCGTGTCGTCGAAGAGGTGGATGGCCTGCGGCACGTAGCCCACCAGCGATTGCCAGCCGGCCAGGTCGGAGGCGATGTCGATGCCGTCCACCGTGATCCGGCCGGTCGACGGGGCGAGAAGACCGAGGATCAGGTCGACCAGCGTGCTCTTTCCCGCGCCGCTGCCGCCAGCGAGGCCGATCGCGCTGCCGTGCGGGATCGACAGGTCGATGCGGTCGAGGGCGCTAACGGCCGAATCGGGATAGCGAAAAGACACCGACTCCAGGCGAATCGCATCGCGAAACGCCATCCGCCGCGACGGCTGCGGTGCCGGGGTGGCGGGTTCGTCGGCCAGCTCGCGGCGCAGGCTGTCGATCGCCGGGGTCAAAAAGGCCACCGTCTGCAGCCCGATCGCGATCCGATTGATGCTCGGCAGCGTGCGGAATGCCGCCGCGGCGAACAGCCCCAGGGCCGGCAGCAGCGCCTCGGTCGGTTTGCCCTGGGCGACAAGCACGGCACAGAGCGTGGCCAGCGCCACCACCGCAGCCAGCTCGTACCACAGCCGCGGGATCTGCACGAGAAATGCCTGGTCGCGCCGCGCGTTGGCAAGACCGGCGGCGGCCGCGGCATATTCCGCCTCGAGAGCCGGCGCACAGCGAAGGAGGAGGATCTCTTTCATGCCGGCGCTGGCCTGCTGGAGCTTCCGCACCCCGGCCGACGTGAACGCTTGCACGCGATCCCCGGCATCGAACAGGTGCGGGCGCGACAGCACCACGAGGAGCCATGTGCAGGCCGCCGTGAGCAGGCCGACCGCGACCGCGCCGACCGGCTCGAACCACACGAGCAACCCCACGACGCCGACGAGCACGAGCACCTCGGCCACCGCCGACAACAGCGCCGTGCAGGCGGTGGCGAGCTTGTCGATCTCGCCGATGCTCCGCACCAGATCGGCGGAATTGGCAGAGAGATGACTGGCCCAGGGACGCGCCAGGGAGGCCGCGAACAGCCGCCGAGACAAGGTTTGCTGCACATCGGCGACGAACGCCGTCTGCACCCGTGCCACCCAGACGAGATAGCCGGTGCGCAGCAGCCAGAAGCCGATGACGGCGCCGATTCCCCAGCAGACGAGCGCCGCCGGCGCGGGTGTGCCCGCGAGCCTCGCAAACGGTTCGACCCATCGGGCAAGCGCCGGCGGAGCGTCGGCCCCGAGCCCGGTCGCGACGACGGCGAGGATGGGAACGACGATCCCCACGCCGATCATTTCCAGGACCATTGCCAGCACGAGACACATTCCCAGCCACGTGGCGCGCCGCCGCTGGCGAGGCGAGAGCAACCACCACAGTCCGCCGATCCCGGTCACGGGGAGGCGTCTCCCGGGGCCATGCCGATGTCGATCAGCGGAGTGGGACGCCCGGGGACGCCGACCACGAGCCGGTCGGCTGCAACGTCGGAAAGCGTTGCGGAATTGGCCGCCACCTTGCTGCGGTCACCGACGCGCCGGCCCGGTCCGACCGATGCCGACAGGCCGAGGAACACGTCGTCGCCGAGGATCGCATGGCCGCCGAGCGCGGCGTTTGGCGACAGCACGCAATAGTCGCCGGTCGCCGAATCGTGGCCAAGCGAAGCGTGGTAATTGACCAGCGTGCAGCGGCCGGTGACGACGCGGTCGCTGACCACGGCGAGCGGGCAGACGATCGTGCCGGCGCCGAGGCGGGCCGACCTGGCCAGCAGTGCCGTGGGGTGGACGAACGTCACGAACCGCCCCCCACGCGATTCGAGGTCGGCAGCGACGCGCCGGCGGACAGCGGGGATCCCGATCGCCAAGAGGAGGCCGTCGCCAGGTTGCGGCAGGTATCTCGCCGGGTCGGCGAGCAGGGGTGGGGAGTCAGGATCGAGGGAGCAACGCGGGTCGGCATCGAGGAAACCGGCGATCGGCGGCGATCGTCCGCCGCCCGAACGGATCCACTGCCAGACCTCACGCCCGAAACCACCCGCACCGACGATGACGACTCGGTCGCAATCCAACGCAACGGGCACGACTGCAGAGTGGAAACGACGGCAAAACACACACGGCGGATCCTGCCCGGATCGCGCCCGCGGCCGACAGGCTCGGCGCGCACTCCGTTCCCGTGGGTGGCATCGGAGTCGATCGCCAGCCCGGGAACAAAGGCGTTGCATTCCGCTCAGGAATCAGCTGCGAGCAACGAGTATAGCGATGCAAAACCCGCTTTCATCGGGCTTCCGACAAACGGGGGGGCACGAGCGAAACCGTGCTCTTGGAGCCGTCCTGGTGCCGGCTCTTGCGGCAGGTTCTCGGGAGAGAAAGATCAAAATCCCCCACCGCCGTCGACCGTGATCGTCTGCCCGGTGATGAACGCACTGCGCGAGTCGGTGAGAAAGTCGATCGCCCCGACGACGTCCTCGGGCATCCCGAGCCGGCCCAGGGGCGTGCGGCGCACGAGGCGCGCGCGGTCGCCGACCGACAGGCTCGCCGACAGGTCGGTCTCGAGGAATCCCGGCGCGACAGAGTTGACTCGGATCCCGCGGCTGCCGACCTCGCGGGCGAGGCTCCGCGCGAAGGCCTCGAGGGCGCCTTTGGTGGCCGCGTAGACCGCCAGCCCGGGGCTCCCGCGCGCCGCCACGCTGCTCGACACCAGGACCGCCGAGCCCGCCCCGTCGGTAGTGCCCGAGCGCGGTTGTACGAGCCACTGGCGCACACACTCGCGCACCAGCACGATCGAGCCCTGGACATTGACTGCCAACAGTTCGGCGATCGTGGTGTCAGGCATCGTCGCCAGCACCCCTTCGGCTGCGATCGCGGCGTTGGCGACGCAGGAGTCGATTCTCCCGAAGCGCGCGATCGTCGCGCCGACGAACGACGCGACCGCGATCGGATCGCCCGCGTCGAGAGTCGCGGTGAACAAGCGCTCGGGGTGCCGTGACGCGAGGTCGTCGAGACGCCCGGACCGCCCGCGCGAGAACGTGGCAACGCGGTCGCCGCGCTCGAGAAGGCGCTCGACGACCGCGTGGCCGAGGCCGCGCGATCCCCCCGACACGATCGCCACCGGCGCGGCACCGTCGACCGGGCTCGTGGGGGAGGGGGCCGTCGCCACGCGCAGGCCTCAGATCCGTCCGACCGGGCGCCTGGGCACCTTGCCGGCCGCGGTGGTCGCGATCCGTTTGACGATGTCGAGCACGCGTGGCACCGCCGCCGGCTCGCAGGCCGACCGGCAGGCGGCCAGCGCCGCGGCCCGGACCTGTTCCGGCGTGACACCGGCGGGGAGCGGATCGGCGAGCACGATCTCGGCGGCCACCAGCTCGCCGGTGATGGCGCTCGGCATCCCCCACACGCGGGCGTCGGCGATACCGCTCACCGCCCGGAGCACCTCCTCGACCCGCCGCGGCAGCACCTTCGCACCGCCGACGACGATCACGTCGCTGCGCCGGCCGGTGAATTCGTAGCGCTCCCCGCGCCGTTCGACGAGATCGCCGGTCGCGACCTGCGCCGTGTCGCGCGACAGTTGCACGAGCAGCTCGCCGTCGCGCCGAACGGCAAGGCGGACGCCGCCGGGCAGTGTCTTGCCGATCCAATCCGCCGGGAAGCCGGCATGACCGTCGGCGACGCGAAACACCTCGCCGAGCTCGGTCGTGGCGTAGACCTGCGAGATCCGCGCTGCCGGGAACGATGCCCGGATCTGCTCGAGGAGGGCGCCGTCGGCCGCCTCGCCGCCGAGCGTGATCCGCTCGGGGTGGGCCCCACGCAACAGCGCGCGGTCGGCAGCGGTGACGAGCCGACGCAGCAGCGTGGGCGTGCCCGGCAGGACAGCCACCCGTTCGTCGCCGAGCGCCCGGGCGACCTGGTCGGGGTCGCGCGAGGCAGGGGTCACGACCGTTCCCCCGGTGAGCAACGCCTGCAGCCAGACCTGGATGCCCGCCCACCGCGTCGCGTCGTAGACCAGCAGCCAGGCCAGCGCGTGCCATTGCCCGGCCAGGCGGGCCGCCGAGAGGAGCGAATCCCAGGAGTGCTCGACGAGCTTGGGCGGCCCGCTCGTGCCGCTGGTGGCGACGACGACCGGCGCCGGCAGCGAGCGGTATTCACCATGCCGCCCGTCCGACGCGGTGACCGCGAGCGAGTCGTCGACAACCACCCAATCCGACAGCGTCCCCGTCAGGTCACGCGAATCGTCACCGAGCAGCGCCAGCGGCACGTGGAGGCGGCCGCAGGCGGCGGCGATCACCGCCAGCGTGTCGATCCTGCGCGAGCGGGCGATGACGCCGATCGGGCGCGCGGTCTCGAGCCGTTTCGAGAAGGCCACCAGGCGGGCGGCGAGCTGCCGGTAGTCTTCCGTCGCTCGCTTGTCGGTCCCGGCGGCGGAAACGACCGCGACCCGGTCAGGATGCTCCGCGCCGATCACGGTGATCGCAGTCGCCAACCGGTCGGCCGGAGGTGTGTCGGCGATGGCAGCGAGAGCCGGGGAATCGTTGGTCGTGGTGTGCATGGGCTGTCACGGATCCTGACGGACGGAAGGCTCGAGGGCGGCGGTGTAAATGGTGATCAGGTCGCCAACGGCCCGCAGCGGACCTCCGGACGCCCCGCTCCTGAACGGGTCGACTCCCAGCGCACGTTCCAGCAGCACCACCGCCTGGGCGACATCGAGGGAATCGAGCCCCAGGTCGGCCCCGAGGAGCATCGGCGGGGCGATCTCCCGGTCGGCTCGCCCCGTGTCGATCAACACGGTGCGCAGGGCCGAGACGACCGCAGCGGCGGGATCGGCGCTCACGGGAAAAACTCCGGCATCGACGCGTGTCCTTCGGCCGCGGCACCCTTTCCGGTCAGCGCCTGGCGGATCACCTGGAACCCCGTCAGCAGGACGATCCAGCCATCGATCAGCGGAGCGTACCAGCGCGACGACATTTCGACGTACCGCGCGTCGAGTTCGAGGCGTCCGGGCCAATCGACCTGGTTGCGACCGTGAACCTGGGCCCAGCCGGTGAGCCCGGGCCGAACGAGGAGGCGCGTGGCCTGACGCGGGCTGTAGCGCGGAAGATACCTCATCGGGAGGGGTCGGGGGCCGACCAGGCTGAGGTCGCCGGTGATCACCGCGGCAAGTTGTGGCAGTTCGTCGAGGCTCGTGCGGCGGAGGAGTTTTCCGAACCAGCCGAGTCGGGCCTCGTCGGCAAGCAAGGCGCCGTCGGTGTCGCGGTCGAGTGTCATCGAGCGGAACTTGACGATCGTGATCGGCCGGCCGCCGCGGCCGGCGCGCTGCTCGCGGTGGAACACCGGGAAGCCGAGGACCATCACGACCGCGGTGGCGACTGCCGCAGCCAGCGGAGCGCACAGAACCAGCAACACGACCGCACCGACGATGTCGAGCCCACGCTTCAGGACGCTGGAGTACACGCTTCGTCGCGGGCTGCCCGCGCCAGGGGGCCGGTGGCGATCCGCAGCCTGGCCGCACCACGGCCGGAACCTATCGCCGCTGGTTGGCTACTCCTTCGGATTGTGGAGCGCCGCTCCCGTCGGTGCCAGCGTCCGCCGGGCGCAGTGCCATTCGACGCCGGCGGTCAGCAGGCAGGCCAGCGTTAGCGGGGCCAGAGCCATCGCGGACCGGATCTCGACGGGCACCCGGTCGTCGACGGTGGCGACCCCCGCCAGGCCGCCGAGCAGCGCCAGCACGGCGTAGAGCAGCGAAGTCGCGGCGTGGCTCCAGCCGCTGCGCACCAGCCGGTGGAAGAGGAACTCGCGGTGGGGCACGAGGGGATTGTGCCCGCCGGCGATCCGCCTCAGGACCGACAGGAAAGGATCGAAGATATACGGCCAGAGGGCCATCGCCACGGGCAGAAGGACCACCGCGCGGTAGCGCTCCGGGAACAGCAGCGGAACCGCGGCGAAGAGGATCCCCAGGAAGGCGCTGCCCACATCACCCATGAAGATTCGCGCGGGCTGCCAATTGAAAACGAGAAAACCGCCGGCTGCCGCCGCGACACAGGCGCCGAGGATGATGCACGGCGGCGACCAGAGCAGCCACGCGATGAACCCGACCAGACACCCGCCGATCACGGCACCGGTCGCGGCCATGCCGTCGATACCATCCATGAAGTTGAAGGCGTTGGTCAGCCCGACGATCCACAGGATGGTCACCACCCATGACCACGCACCGAGGGGGACGGTGAACACCCCTGGGAGGGAGACCTGCGAGAACGATCCGAGCACCAGCCCGATCACCACGGCCATCGCCACCTGCAGCGCGAGGCGGAACTTGGCGTTGAGAGGGCGGACGTCGTCGACGATCCCGATGACCCCGATGGCGACACTCGGGAGCAGCACGCCGACGAGCAGGGGAACCGCCATTCTGGGCCAACGCATCGCGATCGCGGCGATCGACACGATCACCGTGAACATGATCGCCAGACCGCCGCCCCGGGCGGTGGGAAGGGAGTGGGCACTCCGGCGGTTGGGGAGATCGACGAGCCGGAGGCGCGTGGCGAGGATGATGATGATGTCGGTGATCACCCCGCTGACGACGAACAGCAGCATCACGAGCCCGGGCCAGATCACCGGCTCCAATTCATGGAGCGGGGGGAAGTGATCGACGGGCATCGTCGAAGGCTGCATCATGGCGATCATGGCCCCGACCCCGCACCGGAGGCCAGTCCCGCCGCGCTGCGCGTGATCACCGCAACCACCTCGGCGGCAAGCGCCTCGGTCATCTGGCCCCCCATCGGCAGCGAGAGACTTGCGGCGGCGAGCCGCTCGGTGACGGTCATGCCGCCGGCCACCCGGTGGTGTCGGAAGGCCGGCATGGAGTGGCACGGGGGATCGTAGTACGTGCGCGAATCGATGCCGGCGCCCGCCAACGCCCGCCGCACGGCGTCGCGGTCGGTGCCGAACAGGTCGGGATCGACGAGCACCGAGTAATCCTTCCAACTGCTCTCCGTGGAGGGATCGATGTCCTGGAGAGTGAGGCCCGGCACCCCCCCCAGGCCACGGGTGTACGCTGCGGCGATCGCGGCGCGGCGGGCGGCAACCTCGGGGAGCCTCGACAGCGAGGCCCGCCCCAGCGCGGCGGCGGGTTCCGGCATGCGGCCGTTGAGTCCGGGAACGAGGCAATCGTAGGTCCCGTCGTTGCCATACTCGCGCAGGTCCCGGAGCGCGGCGGCCAGTGCCGGGCTCGACGTGGCCACCAGGCCGCCTTCGCCGGCACAGACGAGTTTCGTCGGCGACAGACTGAACACCTGGGCGAGTCCCTCGGCTCCCACCTGCTTCCCGCGCCGCCGGCTGCCCAGGCCATGGGCGGCATCGACCAGCAGGGGCACACCGGCGTCGTCGCAGATCGCCGCGAGACGGTCGGTGTCACATGGGCAGCCGAACGTGTGGCAGCCGAGCACCGCCAGCGTGCGCGGGCCAAGCGCGGCGGCGACGGCGCGGGGATCGATCGTCCAGGATGCCGGATCGACGTCGACGAAGACCGGCTCGAGGCCGGCCCAGACGACGGCTGCCGGGGCTGCCAGGAAGATGAAACTCGGCAGGATCACCTCGACGCGTCCGACGGGATCAGGGCCGCCGCGTCCTGCCCGCAGGGCGCGCATCACCAGCGCCAGGCCCACCGAACAACTCGACACCGCGACGACGTGCTCGCTGCCGAGCACCCGTGCCGCCTCGGCCTCGAACGCGGTCAACTCGCTGCCCTTGGTGAGCAGCCCCGAGGCGTGGATCCGTCGATACGCGGATTCGACGGCCTCGAAGGGCGGCAGGTCGGGACGGACGAACGGCACCCGCCACTGGATCGCTGCCCGAGGAGGGTCGCTCATGCGCCACCTCGTGCCCGCCGCGGCAGCTTCGCATCGACGGCCGCAGTGGCCAATTCCTCGCGTCCTGACGGTCGCCCCGAGACGGGCACCGGGGCGACCGCCCGGTCTGAGGCGTTGCAGTCGGCCGCAGCGATCCGCATCAGCGTCTCCCGGGCCGCGGCGGGACCGCGGCCGGCAGCCTCGCGCAGTTCGTCGAGCCAGCCACGGACCTCGGCGAGCGACCGCTCCGGACGCATCGCGCAGGTGACCCGTTCGTCGGTGGTCGGCGTCCGCACCTCGTCGGCGAAGAACAGTTCCTCGTCGAGCTTCTCGCCGGGGCGCAGCTCACTGAACTCGATCCTCACGTCGTCGCGGTGCATCCCCATCACGAAGGCGACGGCGTGAACCAACTCGACGATCGGCACCGCCTCCCCCATGTCGAGGACGAACAGCCCACCGGAGTCGCCCGTCGCCGCGGCGAGGATCACCAGCCGCGCCGCCTCCTTGATGGTCATGAAGTAGCGGCGCACGTCGGGGTGCGTGACGGTGACCGGAAGCCGCTGGCGGAGCCGGTCGGCGAAGATCGGCACGGCGCTGCCGCTCGACCCGATGACATTGCCGAACCTCACCACCACGAAACGCCGTCCCGAGGCGGGACCGAGTGCCTGGAGGAACCGCTCGGCGACGAGCTTCGAGGCTCCCATCACGCTCGACGGATACACGGCCTTGTCGGTCGACAGCGCGACGAACGTCTCGACACCGGCCGCCACGCAGGCGTCCGCGAGGGACGCGGTGCCAAGCGCGTTGTTCTCGATCGCCTCGATCGGATGTGATTCCATCAAGGGGAGATGCTTGTAGGCCGCCGCGTGGATGACGATCTCGGGGCGCTGGTCACGGAGCACGCCGTCGACCCGGGCCGGCGAAGTGATGTCGACGAGGAGCGGCAGGACGACGGTGTCGCCGGCGCTCGCGGCGAGTTGACGGTGGATCTCGAACAGGGCCGCTTCCGACCGCTCGACGAGGACGAGCGCCCGTGGCCCGTGGCCGATCAACTGCCGGCAGATCTCGCTGCCGATCGACCCACCGGCACCGGTCACGAGAACGCGCCGACCGCGGAGGAACGGCCCGATCAAGTCGCCGTGGTCCTGGATCCTGGTCACCGGCCGCGACAGCAGATCGGGCAATTCGACACGCCGGATGCGGAGCACGTCGCGGGGCGGGGCTGAGGAGCCCGATGGTGCGCTGCGCGTCGCTGCCACGTCGCCGTCGGTGTCGATGGAGGCGATGCGGACCGTGATCCCGGCGGCGTCGCATTTCTCGCACAGTTGGCGGAGTTGGTGGCCGTACAGCGTGGCATCGGGGACGAGCAGTTCGCGGACGCGAAGTCGTTTGGCGCAGGGGACCGCGACCTCCAGCGGCCCGAGCACGCGGCCGCGGCCGACGCGGATCCCGTACAAGTCGTGGTCGTCGTCGAGGAGGCCGGAAACGTAGAAGCGTCCTTGCGAAAGGCGCGACAGATCGCGGGCCAGGCGTTGGCCGGCCGGCCCGGCCGAGGCGATGATCACCCCGACCTCGCTGCCCGATGTCGTCGCCGGGGCGACCTCCTCGTAGACGCTGCGGGCGATCGCCTGCATGCTGCCGACAGCGAGCACCGCAAACACCCAATCGACCACGAGGACGGTACGGGGGATGGTCGGTGTGCCTGGAAAGCGCTGGGCGAAGAAGTAGTTCCAGGCGATCAGGATCATCAGGGCTGCCGTCGCGGCCCGGACGAGCCGATTGAGGTCCTGGAAGCGGGCTGCCCGCCACGGACGATGGCACAGGCCCCGGAGGTAGAACGTCACCGTCTGGATGGCGACGACCCAGCCGATCGTGCCCTTGATCACTCCGGAGTCGGACGGCTGGAGGATCAACTCGCCACGCACGGCGAACGCGGCCAGGTAGGCGAATTCACAGAGCACCGCCACGAAGGCGGTCGCGAGGATCGCCTCCCGGGTGGGCGCGATGCCGCGGAGCCAGCGGAGAATCCTCGGCTCGGCGTGCGCCGGACCGTCGGCGATCTCGGCACCACTGCCGGGAGCCACGCTCGTGGGATCGTACTGGCTCATCGACTCGTCGCAAAAAGATCGTGCCTGGATCGCAGCCCGGCGCCGTGAGGGTCGGTCGTGACGTCGGTCAGCCCCCGGTCGGACGGGTGGCACTCACAAACGTTCCACGTCGACATCCTCGAGCTCCATCGACACGCCTTGGTTGAGGAATCGTACCGCGACGACGAGCCGTTCGCCGGTGCCACGGCGGATCACCGCGCCTTCGAGTCCGCGGAGCGGGCCGGAGCGGACACGGACCCGGTGCCCGGCGTCGATCCGCGCTTCCGGCGTCAACGGGGCATCGGTGGTGATCAGCCGCCGGATCGACCGTAGGTCGCGGACAAGTTCCTCGGGTTCGGAGACGGGTATGCAGCGGGCGATGGTGTTCGTGGCGAGGGCGAGACGCCGTTGGTCGTCGTCGACCAGGGAGAAGACGTAGCCGGGAAACAGCGGCACGAACGACGCCCGTACCCTCCCGCCGGGTGAGGGGATCCGGCGGCGAACCAGCGGCGCGTAAAAGGGAATCGCCGCTCCGGTCAGGCACCGCATCAACTCCTTCTCCCGTCGGGTGAGCGTATAGAAGGCGAGCCACCGTCCGGTCGCCGTGGCTGAAACCTCCGCCGGGGCGATCGCCGCCGCGGATTCGAGTTCGAACAACCCCGGCGGAAAGATGTCGGGCTGAAAGGGCAGGATGGGCATTCCGGAGAGCCTACAGGCTGGACGGGGAATGTCATGCACTCTCCCGGTTGATCGCTGAAAAAAAGGGAAGTCTGGTGGCGACCATGCCGATCATTCCGATTGGAGTGATCGTGCCGGTCGCGAGGAGCCAGCCAATATCATGAATGTCACGGTCCCCTTTGCCTACCGATCCAGCGTGCGCCTCAATCGGCCCCAATTCCTGCTGGTCGGTCTCGGTCTGGCGGTCGCCGCCGGGCTGCTGACGACCACGGGTTGCAATATCTACGGCCGACCCCAGCGCCAAAGCGGGCTGCAGGCGACGCTCGACGCGACCTGCCAACCCGACCCGGCCACGATGCCGGCCAAGGAATTGGCCAAGATCACGCTGCCGGCTTACGTCATCGAGCCCCCCGACATCCTCATGATCGAGGCGCTCCGGGTGGTGCCCAAGCCGCCGTTCCGGATCCAGTCGTTCGACACGCTGCGGATCGACGTCGCCAATACGCTGCTCGACAGTCCGATCGCGGGAGACTACGTCGTCGAGCCCGGTGGCAACGTCGATCTCGGGCCGGTGTATGGCAAGGTCAACCTCCAGGGCAAGTCGCTCGACGAGGCGCAAGACGCGGTCACGCGCCACCTCGCGCGGATCCTGCGTGGCCCCCAGGTGTCGCTCACGCTGACCCAGGCGGCCGGGCTCCAGCAGGTGGCTGGCGAGCATGTCGTCGGCCCGGACGGCACGGTCAATCTCGGCATCTACGGCCAGGTGTACGTGACCGGGATGACGCTGCAGGAGGCGAAGCTGGCGATCGAGAAACAGCTCTCCAACTACCTCGACGCCCCGATCGTGGCCGTCGACGTGTTTGCCTACAACTCCAAGTACTTCTACGTGATCACCGAAGGGGGCGGCTTGGGGGACCAGGTCGCCAAGCAGGTGATCACCGGCAACGAGACGGTGCTCGACGCGCTGGCCGACGTCACCAACGGCCTGTCGCAGTCGTCGAGCAAGGAAATCTGGATCGCCCGCCCGGCGCCATCGGGGGTGGGGTGCGACCAGATCCTTCCGGTCGACATCGACGCGATCATGAAGGGGGGATCGACCGCCACCAACTACCAGCTGCTCCCCGGCGACCGCGTGTTCATCGCTCAGGATCCGTGGTATGCCTTCGGCGGGATCGTCGACAAGATCACCCAGCCCTTCGAGCGGATCTTCGGCTTCACGCTCATCGGTGCCACGGCGATCCAGTCGCTCGCCCGGTTCGGACAACTCGGTTTCGGGTTCTTCTGAGTCGATCGCGGCCCGGGGCATCCCTGGCCGCGGTCCTGCGAAAGCCGTATGATCTCAACGATCTCCACGGTTGGTTGACCGGGATAGAGCTCATGCCGGAGGCACGAGAGATGACACTCAGCAAAGGTCGCATGACGACGGATCTCGCGGGTTGGCTGCGGGCCATGGTCGCCCTTGCGCTCGTCGCCGTGCTCTGGGGCTGTGCCGGCACAGCCGAGGCACAGATGATGGGGCCTGGCCGCAACACGGCAGGCCGCCGACCGTCGGTGAGCCCTTACATGGCGATGGCCGGCGGCGGTGGCGGCGGTGTCAACCCGCAAACCGGGCAATTCAACGGAGTAGGCAACACGCTCGGTGCCCTCAACGCCTACGCCAACATCACCCAGCCGGGCATGCAGCAGCAGCGGATGCAGGCCCAGCAATCACGCCTCGGCGGCCAGGTGGGGCGGCTTCAGACCCAGCTCCGGGGCACGAAAGTCAGTGCGGCGGAATTGGCTTCGGGAATGTTCATCTCTCCGACAGGGCGGGCGGCGACGTTCTCCAATTTCCTCCACTACTACCCCAACAAGAAGTCGTCGGGCCGTTGATCCGCCTCGCCCCGCCGCATCGTGTACCGCCGGGACGCGGCCCGTCGCCGTGGCGCCTGTGGGCAAAGAGTGTTCTGGCGCCGGTGATCGCCGCGTTGGCGGCGCTGTCGATCGAGGCGGCGGAGCCTGCCGCAGGACGCTCCCCCCCCGAGCGCCACGCTCTCGCAACCGGGGGCGACCAGGGCAGTGCAGCTCCAGCCGCCGCGGTCGCACCGATGGCGGTCGGCCCGAGGCGCCCCGCCGCCCTGCTTCTCGATCCGCCTGCCGGCTACGGCCCGCCGCCGGACGACGCCGATCTCGAGCCGATTCGCGCGATCTTCCGTGACGAGTGTCGCGATCTGCTGCGCGTGGCGCGGAGCCATCTCGGCGCCCGGATGGTGGCGGGGGTTCTCGAGGAGGCTGCGGCGGTGGAGAAGGACGCCGTTCTCCGCTGGGTACTCCTCGAGGAGACGCTCCGCTTGAGCGTTGCCAGCGGCGACCCGAAGCGGATCGCGTCGGCGGTCGCTCTCGCCACGGAGCATTACCGGTTCGACGCCCTGCAGACCGAATTGGACGCGTTGTCAGACATTCCCCAGCGCGTGCTGCGACCGGAGCGGATCAGGGAGATCGCCACGGCCGCCGAGCGCCTGGCTGCAGCCGCGACCGCTGCCGACCGGCCGCACGAGCGAAGAGCAGCCTGGAAACTGGCCGCCGATTCCTGGCGGAGGGCCGGCGACCGTGGCCGGACGGAGAGCGCACTGGCGGAGTACCGTCAGGCGGTCGCCGCCGTGGAAGCCGATTGAAACGGGCTTGTGGCACTGCCGGTCGGCCGCCTGTCAATCGAACGGCCGCCGCGGTGCCGGTGCCCCGGACGCGGGCGCCCGTTCGGCAGAGGCGGGCGCTGCCGCCGGCTCGTCGGCCTGCTGCCGCTCGCGCCACGGCCGGTCGCGTTCGTAGCTGGCCAATTCCTCGCGGAGCTGCGTGCGCACCTCGTCGGCAGTGTCGTCGACGTCGACCGCCTGGCGGCTGTAACGGCGGGCAGTGGCGAAGTCGCCGGTCTCCGCGTAGGCCGCGGCGAGCGTGGAAATGATGTGCGCCTCCTTCCACTCGGTGCGTTCGCAGGCCTTGGTGGCCAGTTCGATCGCCAGGCGCCCGTCGCGGATCTCGTCGTCGGGCGACGTCGCCAGCAGCCAGGCGAAGTTGTTGAGGACCGAGGGATCGTCGGGCTCGAGTTCCGTGGCGCGGGCCAGGTCGGCCCGAGCCGCCTTGTGGTCGCCGACCGACAGTGCCGCGTCGCCACGCCCGCGCCGCGCGAGGAACAGCCCCTCGTCGAGCTCGAGGGCGCGGTCGAAGCGTCGGATCGCCTCGCGGTGCTGCTTCGCCGCGAGGTACAGCATCCCGAGTTGGGCCGCCAACTGGGCGTTGTCCGGAGCGAGCCGGGCGAGCCGACGGAAATCGGCGATCGCGGCGGCGTAGTCGTTGCGGTCAGCGGCCAACAGGCCGCGCATCTCCAGCGCTCCGGGGTGATCGGGATTGGCGGCGAGGATCCGTGCCAGGTCTGCGGCGGCTTTGTCGGGCTGGTCGGCCTGGTGGAGGATCCGCGCTCGGAGGAGGAGCGGCTCGGGATCGTCGGGGCCGAGCTCGACCGCCCGGTCGACGTCGCCGATCGCAGCGTCACGGTCGCCGGCGAGCGCCCGTGTCCGGGCCCGCTGGAGCAGGGCGCCGACACTGCCCGGGTCGAGTTCGAGGGCCCTGTCGAAGGCGGTCCGAGCCTCGTCGAGGCGACCTTCCATGAGGGCCACGGTGCCGAGCGTCTCCTGGAGCGAGGCGTCTTCGGGATCCGCCTCGATCGCCGCGGCGAGGTCAGCCCGGCAGTTCTCATAGTCGTCGCCGACGAGGTGGAACAGTGCCCGGGTCCGCCGCACCTCCTTGTCGCCGGGGGCGAGCTCGACGGCGCGGTCGTAATCGGCACGCCTCGTCGCGGCATCGTCGTCGGCCAGATTGCCGCGCACCAGATGGGCACGGGCGGCGATCAGCGGTTCGTCGCCTGCCAGGTCGATCGCCCGGGACGCGGCGACGGCGGCGCGATCCCGGTTGCCGAGCGGCAGGGCCTCGAGCCGCGCGATCGCCAGATGGGCCGCGGCCAGGTCGGGCTGGCGTTCGATCGCCTCGGTGAGGTCGCGGAGGGCGAATTGCCGCATCTGCCGCCACTGGGGATCGGGAACGCGCGACCCGAAAATCACCTCGGTGAGGCGCTCGGCACGCTCGACCAACGTGCCGGTGATGAGGTCCTCGGCGAACCCGCTTGACTCCTCCGAAAGTCCCTTCCGCAGCGCCGCCCGGCAGAGGTCGAGGACTTCGGCGTAGTCCTCGAGTCGGCGGACGCCGAGTTTCTTCTCGATCGCCTGCCCGAGGTCTTCCTCCCCGGCTTCGGCGACCGCGGCGGCCGGTTCGTCGGCGGCACGGGTGACGGCGGGACCGAGCGGCAGCAGGACGCCGACGGTCGCCAGCATCAGCCGCGCCCCGTGACCCACCACCTGGCGTTGAGCGTTCATGTTCCAACCTCCGCTTGACGGGCCGCCGGTTCGCGGCCACACGGCTCCAGTATGGTCCGGCGCGGCTCCGCGGACCATCGCAGTCGGTCGGCACTGTCCGCTGTTCACAGCGGAGCCGGCAGGTCGCGGCGGACGAAGATCAACCCGCCGATCACGTAGGCCACCAAGCCGATGCCGAGCAGGAGGCCGTCGTAGCGGGCCACGAGGCCCCATCCAGAGCCGTCGGCGCCCACCAGACGCTGCGGCTCGTACACGCTGAAGATCGACAGCCACCCGACCCATTCGAACCGGCCGACGAACCGACCGACGAGCTTCGCCAGCAGCGACAGCACGTAGCCGCCGCAGAGGATTCCGATCGTGCGCGAGCGGTAGCTGTCGGCCGCGGAAACGCACGTCGTGAGGCCCGCGATGCACACGATCAGGCCGAAGACGTTGGCCACCGCCGGGACGAACCGGGACGGCTCGACCTCGCCGGCCCACGGTCCGAGGGCCACCGCCGACCAGACGCCGGCGAGGAGCACCGCGCAGAGCAGGCCCGCGGCGGCGACCGTGGCCAGCGCCTGGGTGACGTAGAACGCCGTTCGCGTCACCGGCTGGGCGAGGATCATCTCCAGGGTCCCGCGCTCCACCTGCCCCGAGACCGCGTCGCTCCCGCGGGTGATCGCGAACACGGTGGCGGCGAGGACGACGACCGGATCGACGAACGCCAGGGCGACACGGCCGGCCGGCGTCGCGACTTCGGCGAACGGCACCCCTGAAAGCTTCTGCCAGTCCTTGGGGATGAACGACAGCAGCCCCTGGAACGCGGTCATGTCGATCTGCGCCGACAGCCAGATGAACAGCCAGGGAAACACCGCCCACAGGGCGATCAGCGACACCACCAGGACGCGCTGGTCGCCCCAGGTCTTCCTCCAGATGGCGTCGTTATACCATCCGGAAAGCAACGGGGCCGCCACTGCGGCGATCGCGGGCGGGGATCGGTCCATGCGTCGCTGGGCTCCTCAGGCGATCGGCGCCGGGCGTGCGGTCGCACCGGGGCGGTGGAACGTGTCGTAGATGGCGTCGAGCCCGACCGGCTCGACGCGGATCTCGGCCAGCGGCAGCGTCGCCAACCAGCCGAGCAGCGGCGGCAACTCGGCGACATCGTCGAGGACCATGATCCCGTCGCCGGCGTCGCGGATCGTCGCGGCACCGTCGGGAGCCGGAGGCAGCGATGCCAGCGGTGCGCTGAGGCGGGCGGTGATCCGGTGCCGGCGGCGCACCCGTTCGAGCGGTTGCTCGAACACCACCCGGCCGGCACGGACGATCGCCACGCGGTCGCAGGTCGCCTCGACCTCGGAGAGCACGTGGGAGGAGAAGATCACCGTCCGCCCGTCGGCACGGCTCTCACGGACCAGTGCCAACACCTCGGCCCGCGCGGTGGGGTCGAGATTCGCCGTCGGCTCGTCGAGGATCACCAGCCGCGCCTCGGTGGCGAGCACCGCCGCCAGTGCCAGCTTCTGCCGCATCCCCGTGCTCATCCGTGCGACCTGACGGCTGCAGTCGAGGTCGAGCCGCCGTGCCACCCCGGCAGCCCGGTCACGGTCGCAGCCGGCGCGCAGGTGGGCGAAAAAGTCGAGGACCTCCGTGCCGCTCATCCGCCGGAAGAGACGGGCTTCACCGGGGAGGTAGGCGGTGGCCGCCCGGACCGCGACGCTTTCCCGGGCGCAGTCATGCCCGGCCACGGTCGCCGTGCCCGACGACGGCGTGATGAACCCGAGGAGCAAGCGGATGAGCGTCGTCTTGCCGGCGCCGTTGGGGCCGAGGAGGCCGAACGTCTCGCCGGCTGGCACGGCCAGCGAGCAGTCGTCGAGGGCGGTGAAACCGCTGTAGCGTTTGGTGAGGCCGTGGGTCGCGACGAGCATGATGCGGCGAACAGGAGATACGGGGCGGGCGACCCCGGGGTGGGACCAGGGCCGGCGACTCAGCCGTACTCCCGCCACAGATAATAGCCCGCCAGCGCGAAGGCGATGGCGGCGACGAGGCGGCGCACATGCGCGGGGCGCAACCGCCGCACGGCATGGGCCCCACCGAGGCTGCCGATCACCGCGGCGACGGCCATCACCGCCGCGTGCGGCCACGACACCCCCCATCCGCCGCCGGTGGCCGGACCGGAATCGGCGGCGGACACGAACGACGCGACCGCGAACACCGCCGCAGCGGTGCCGTTGATCGCCATCGTGAGCAGGTTCTTGACGCCGTTGGCGCGATGGATGTCGGCGATGCCCAGTCCGCCGATCAAGGCCAGCGTGAGGATCCCGATGCCGGCGCCGAAATAGCCGCCGTAGACCGCGACCAGGAACTGCGCGAGCATCGCGAGCCATCCGTGGATCACTCGTGCCCCGACGGGCCGGTCGCCGAGCTGGTCGGTCGCCGGGGCAGCGGGCGGGCCGAACGCAGCGGCCGCGAGACGTGGTTGAATCGTGAACAGGATGGCAGCGCCGAGGATCAACCACGGGACGAGCGCCTCGAACCAGCGTGCCGGCAGGACGATCACCAGCAGCGCCCCGAGCGCCGCGCCGGCGATGCTCGGCACGAGGAGATGGCGCGCCCACGCCGGCTGCGCCTGCCGCTGGTCGCGGTAGGCCCACGCGGCGGCGACGGCGCCGGCCCACAATCCGACCGTGCTCGTGGCATTCGCGGTCACCAACGCCGCCGGCCCGGTGAACAGCGCGGCGACGACGGGAAAGGAGATGATCGTCCCGCCCCCGGCGACGGCGTTGACGGCGCCGGCAAGCAGGCTCGCCAGTCCGAGCCCGATCCAGGGGAGCAGGACCGTGGCGTCGCCGACGGCGGACGAGGCGCCTACCAGGTCGCTCATCGCGCCCCCTGCGGCGCGGCACCGGGAGGGTGGGGCTCCCCCGGCTCGACCAGCAGGTAGCCCGCCCACAGCAGCGGCGCCGAGCTGTCGACGAGGGGATGCTCGGCGTCCTGCCGGATCCGTGGTTCCGCCGCCCCGTCGGGCACTTCGCGGCTGACGACGTCAACCGCCCGCCGCCAGCTCGCCGCGCCCGGCGCGGCATGGTGATCGGGGCCCGCCGGCGACGACTCGTCGAGGGCGAGGAGGAACTCGCCGATCAGGTCGATCGACGTCGCACCGGCCATCCGCCAGCGCGACACGAGCCCGCGGCGGGCGCCGGCGGCGAGCAGGTCGACGGTCGCCTCGAACAGTTCCTCGCCGCCGCGCCCGGCCGCCGTGGCCCCGACCGCTGCGGTCTCGACGTCGGCGAGGATCAGGCAGCCGGGCCGCTTGGCCGGGGCACCGAGCCAGTCGGTGAAGCTCACCGTGGCCGCGGCGCGGTCCGGGCCGCCGGCGAGCAGCGGCCGAGCGCCGACCGGCGAGTCGATGGGCACTTCATCGAACACGACGAACGTCTCGCACAGCGCCGCGGCCAGTGCCGACGTCTCCGCCGTCACGCCGCCGGGGAATGCCACGGCCCGCGCGACGCACCGCTCCAGCCGGGAGGCGACACGCACGCCATCCCCCGGGCGGTCGCCGCGCCACCGCTTGCCGATGTGGATGCCGATCGGGCCGGGCGTGGCGGCGGCCGCGGTGTCGGACAGCGCCAGGCCCCTCGTCGGGCACGTGCGGATCCGGCAGACCTCGCGGAGGGGGCGGGGGGCGTCGGCATCGCCCGACCCGACCGGCAGCAGCTCGAAGGGGAGGTACCACAGCGGTCCGTCGGGCACGATCACGAGGTCGTCGATCCCCGCGCCGAGCGCGATCCGCGACGCCTCGAAGAGCAGCCGTTCGAGATTCGCCGCCGGCGTCCGCCACTCCTTGGCGGCGAGGTGGGCCGTGGACACCGGCGCGGCATTGGCGAACAGCCCGATGCCACGGAGCAGGTCAGCCATCTCGCGCTGCACGGCCGCCGGCTGCGCCACCTGCCAGAGGGCGACGCGGTCGCGCGACTCGAGGGCCCCGAACAGCCCCGCCCGCGTCCAGTGGAACGAGAGGATCATCTCGCGGGGCCGGAGCCGCTGGCGGAGATCGGGACGGGCCGGGGGTGGAAAGTCGAACACGGTCGGGTCGCGCCCGGCGGCGATCTGGTCGACCCGCGTCCGGCGCCGCTCGGAGGCCGCGCGAAACGCGCGCCAATCGTCGTCGTCGCCGCGGAGCGCCGCGTCGGCAACGCCGCGGGGCGGGGCGGGATCGGGGCCCGCGGGGCGACCGGCCTCCTCCGCCAGCGCCGCCGACAGCCGGGCGCGGATGGCGCGCGTGTCGTCGAGGAGCCGGACGAGGTCGGGATTCCGGGCCAGCAGAGCGGCGCGGCGGGCGGCGGCAGCGGCGTCGAGCCTCGTCGGATCGGCGTCGAGGAGCCGATCGATCGCCAGCCGGCGGCCACCGAACGGCTGGAGGACCGACCACCGCGCCCGGGCGGCGGCGTCGGCGGCGGCGAGGAACGAATCGGCACCGCGCCGCCCGGCGACGGCCAACCAGGCATCGAACGCGGGCTGCCGCGGTGTGGTGACGATCACCATCGCGGCGAGCGGATCGACCGTGAAGTCGCGGGGAGCGGGGTCGGAGAGGAGCTGCGTGAGCAGTTCTTCCGCCTGCCGGTCGGAGAGGCCGTCGCCGCCGCCGACGATCCGCTCGACGACCAGCGCCGTCTGGTGGAGCCGCGGCGAACGCTGCCGTCCGATCGCGACGGCCCGCTCCAGTTCGGCGCTGCCCGCGGCCGCATCGCCCCCCGCCAGCGCCACCAGGCCAGCGGCGTAGGCGACCAGTGCCCCGACGGCGCCGCGCCCCGCTTCGCCGCCGAGAAACCGCTGATCGATGGCCTTGAGACGGGCGGCGGCGGCCTGCGGGTTGCTGCCGGCGAGCACCTCTGCCTGGGAGGCGAGCAGCCGGGCACGGACCACCGGCAGGTCGCCGCGGGCCCAGTCGGTCGCGGCAGCGATCGATGCCGGCACCGTCTCGGCGCCGGCGGCCATGTGGGCGGCGAACGCCCACCGGAACGCCTCCTCGAGGGCCCGGGCGTCGCGGGCCTCGGCGGCCGCGCAGGCCGCCTCGTCGAACAGCCGGGCGGCGCCGGCGGGGTTGCCGGCATCGAGGGCGATGCGACCGAGGACGACGAGCCCCCACCCGGTCAGCCCGTGGTCGAGCCCCGGCCCCACCACGAGCCCGCGTTCGAGCAGCGGCGCCGCTTGCTGCGGTTTGCCCTGCGACCACAGGGCCGTGCCGAGGGCCACGTCGATCCAGGCCTGGGAATGGTGGTTCGGGGGGGCCGGGCGGCGCTGCAAGGCGGCGAGCACCTCGCGGAAAGCGGTCGAGTCGCGCGCCAGGCCCCCGAGGATCTCGGTGCGCCGGTAGAGGCTCATGACCAGCGCCCGCATGATCTCCTCGGGGCGCAGCGTGGTGCTGAACGCGGCCGACAGCAGGCCTCCTTTCTGGAGCACGTCCTGAGGGTCGCTGCCGGAGAGTTGGATCAGCGCCGTGGCGGGGAGGTTGGCGGGGCGCGTGGCGCGCTCGCTCTTCCGCCACGTGGCGACCCGGGGCCGCGCCGCCGGCTCGGGTACGCCGGAGGGAAATCGCACCGCGAGCAGCCAGTCGGCATTCTGGGCGATGAGCAGCAGCGTCTCGTCGAACGCGGCGACGGCTTCGCGGAAGCGGCCGAGCTCGTACTCGCTCTCGCCGACCACCGCCGCGATCGCCGCCGAGTCGAGCCAGCGCCGGCTGCCGACGCGGATCCCGCCGCGGTACTCGCGCCCGGCGATCTCGAGGGCCGGGGAGTAGTCGCCGCGCGACAGCGATTCGAGCGCCGCGTCGTAGGCCGGTCCGGGAACGGTTTGGAGGCCGCGCGGCGTGCCGGTTCCCGGGGGGAGGACCGGTTGTTGGGCGAGCACACCGTCGGCTGCCGAGCCGAGCCAGGCGCCGAGACAGACGAGCGTCGCGAGGCGCCGCGCGGTCGGCCGCCGCCGCGCGAGGTCTGTCAGAACCCCCGTCGCAGTCGGGGTCTCGGTGGCCCGGGGCTTCATGACGGTAGTTGTAACGGGTGAACGCATTCCCGCGGCGTATCGACCGGCGGCGGGTCTGGAGCGAAGCCGAATCGGCAGGGCGCAGGTCCGGAAGGGGTGGGTGGTTCGCGTGAGCAGCTTATGGAAAAAGTGCTCGGCCGCCGGATGCGGCCGACGGCTACCCGGGAAACCAGCAGTGTTTCCCGCGGTCGCCCGAGTGGACACTGGTCTCAGAGGGCTTTGTCTACGGACAACCAGGATCGCCGAAGCGAGGCAAACCGGGGGGATTGGACGGGATACCGCCGCTGGTGGGTGGGCCCTGGGCACCGGTCGTAGCGATCGGTCAAAGTTTTCCGGTCGTGTCGGTCGATACGAAATCGGAGTCGTTCGACGACACCGCTTCCTCCGCCACGGACCCGAGCCATGCACGCACCAGCCTTCCGCCGCGAGCCGTCGAGCCCCGCCCGGTCATGGACCCTGTGCTGCCTGATCGGTTGCCTGTCCGTGGCCGCGCTGTCCCTGACAGGGTGCCAGGTCGACGTCGGCGGCCAGACGCTCCCCAGCGCCTACTACCTGCAGGACGACATCCAATACTTTCCGGCCGGGCCGGAGTTCAAGCTGTCCAAGGAAGCGGCCGCGCTGAAGGCGGCGTCGCCGCCGGCCGAGTGCGAGTCGTGTCACTGAACAAGCTCGGCAGGGCACCTGGTTGACGCCTTGCAGACGCTTATGGGCGCCGTTTTGCACGGCCAGCCATGCCGGGTGCGCCGCTACACGTGGCCGCTCCAAGCCCCTGCCGGTTCTGACTGTCGCGATCAGCTTGCACTTTCCAAGCGCATCGCTAGACTCCGCCAGTGGGTTTGATGCCCATAATGCGGTTTTTTAGGCTAAATTTGTGGGTTACTTGCCCTGCAATCGGGTCACCGATTGACATGGCACGGCCGTTCCCCGCGCTGCCAGTGACGGCCGCCGGGGTCGAGCGGCAGCCCGGGGAATCTTCGGCGCGGCAGGATGGATCGTCCCGCGACGAGTCGTGCAGGGAGGCAAGGGATTGACGGCGACGGTGCACGATGGGCACGGCCGGTGGATTGCTGATCGGCGAGTTCGTCAGAACGCTCGACGGGCGTTTTCGGCTCTCGTTACCGGTCGAGTTGTCGGCCCCGCTCCTCGCCGGCGGGCCACGGTTGATCGTTGCCAAGGAGCGGGCCGGCTGCCTGTCGCTGTGGGCGGCGTCGACGTGGCGGCCGCGGCTCGACGCGGCGGTCGACGTGCTCCGCAGCAAGTTGGAGGCGGGATTGCTCGCGCAGCGTGTCGCCGAAGTCCAGCAGGCCGGCCGCCTGCTCTCGGCCCGGCATGCCTCGGTGTCGCTGGCGGGGCGCGACCGCCTGGTGATCCCCGAGGGATTCCGGTCATTCCTCGGCATGGAACCGGGGCACGACGTGGTGGTCGTGGGGGCGGTGGTGTGCGTCGAACTGTGGCACCCCCAGGCCTGGCAGCAGGTCCTCACCGCCGAGATGCCCGATTTCCGGCGCCGACTCGACGCCTTGATCGGCTGAGACCCTCGCCGGCGAGAGCAACCGAGCCGTCGACAGGGAAGCAGAGCCGGCCCTGATCTGCATGCGCGGAGGGCAGCGATTCACTCGGCCGCGGGTGGCCGTGACACGGATGGTCACGGCCGCCCGCCGGCCCCTGCACCGGATGCGGGGCCTGAGGTCGTCGAGCGATACCGTCTCCACCGCCGAGTGCATGGAGCGGTTCGGGATGCTTTCCAGCGCCGTGGCGACGCCGGCGCGGGGCGTCTGGAGCACGTTGGCATCGGTCGGGGTAGCACGGCCGCTGGCGGCGAGCTTCGGCCCGCCAGCATGACGCGCGGTGTGGCTGCCGGGTGGGCGGCACCGATGACGTTGCCGTGGGAGTCGGTGGCGACCGTTTCCGCGCAGCCGGCGAGATACCCGCGGACCAGATCCTGGACCGGCCACTCGTACCCCGAGGGGCTGGGGGTTTCGAGGAGTCGGACGAGGAAATCGCGGGCCGAGTCGTCCATCGGGAGGCCTCCGAGGAGTGAGTCATCGATCGGGGGAAAGGACAGAACGTTTTATTGACGGTTCGTAAGGGCGGCCATATAGTTCTCGCTGGTGAATGGTGGGGTAAATCTGGTCATTCCCTGCCATTCCGGCATCCGAATCCAGGGTGGCGAACCCTGCGGAAGGTGCCGAGATCGTTGTCGGAGCCCCCCGGCTCCGATGGGGAGATCTATCCGGTTTTCATCATCGGTCCGTGGTCTCCGGGGCCGTGCTCCCGGAGGGCATGGGCACTTCAGGAGGCGTCATGTCGTTTTCAAACAGTCCGCCACTCGCCGGCACAGGTGTGCCGGGCGGTGCAGGACGGCGGTCGGCTGGCTTCACGCTCGTCGAACTGCTCGTCGTGATCGCGATCATCGGCACGCTCGTCGGGCTGCTCCTGCCTGCAGTGCAGGCGGCCCGCGAAGCTGCCCGGCGGAGCAGTTGCACCAACAAGCTGCGGCAGTTGGGGATCGCTCTCCACAACTACCACGACACGAACCAGTCGTTTCCCCCGCACTGCATCAACTGGCGCTGGGGAGCCCATCCGCGTCTGCTGCCGTTCACTGAGAACGTCCAGATGTACAACTTTCAGATGAGTTGGCAGGGGGGCAACAGCAACCTCAACGTCGGCGGCCCACCGAACGGCCAGCCGCCGCCGTGGGACAACTGTGGTCTCGGTCCGCAGCAGGCTCCGTGGAACTTCACGCTCCCGGGCATCCGCTGCCCGTCCGACCAGGAAGCGGTGACCGCCACCGGCGACATCGGCAGCGTCGGCGTGTCGAACTACTGCTTCAGCCGCGGTGACTGCGGCTCGTACAGTGAAGACAATGGTGCGCAGAATGCGCGAGGCATGTTCCAGGCCGGTTCCAACGGCTACCCCGACGGCACCTACAAGCGTGCGCCCAAGGGGAGCACGATGGCGCAGGTCGTGGACGGCCTGAGCAAGACGATCGCGATGTCGGAAAACCTGGTCGGCACCAATTCCCAGAATGTCGTGAACTCCGGGATCGCCACGGGATTCCCCGGCTGGCAGGACTTCGTGCCGTCGGATTGCATGGCTCGGGTCGGTGCCAACGGCCAGTACGTGGCGGGCACCAACACGCGCCCGTGGCGTGGCCAGCGCTGGGCCGACGGCGGGACGACGTTCACCGGCTTCCAGACGGTGACGCCGCCGAACGGCCCGTCGTGCATCGAGGGTGATTGGGACGCGCTCGGTGGGGCGGTGTCCGCCTCGAGCAACCATCCCGGCGGCGTCAACGCCGTGATGGGGGATTCGTCGGTGCGGTTCATCACCAACAACATCGACACGGGCAACCTGTCGCTTTCGTGGCGGGCCTACAACGGAGACGGTTCCCCGGGAGGTCGTGCCTCGCCATACGGCGTGTGGGGCGCGATGGGCTCGCGGGCCGGTCGCGAGTCGGTCGCCACCAGCGATTGACCCTCCGCGATCCATGACCCACCCGACGGTCCGTGACTCTCGTCGCGGCCGACGGGCTGGGGAGACGATGAAACGACAGGGGCCGCGATCGACGAGTCGATCGCGGCCCCTGTGCTTTTCTGCTCGGTCGTGGCCGCGGTATTCGTGGCTGATGCGGCCGCGGTCAGGTTCGCCAAGGCGATCGCGGAGGCGTCGCCGCGGCGGTCATTCGACGTCGAACGTGAAGTCGTTCTTCCCCGCCTTGACCGTCGCCTTCAGCGGTGAAGACGACGGCAGCGCGAACTTCCCGTTGACGAGGTTCTTGACCTGCGGTGCCGGGGGAGCCTTCTGGTTCTTCATGTAGTACTCCTGCGACTCCTGCGACGAGTAGACCTTGCCGACCGTCTCCGTCTTCTTGACGGTCACGCTGTAGTCGCCGGGCATCGCCCCGTCGCCGGGGTTGAGCGATGTCAGGGAAAACTTCCCCGTGGCGTCGGTCATTCCTGAAGCGGCTCGGCCCGCACCCGCGGCAGAGAACGTGACGGTCGCTCCCTCGAGCGGAGCGCCCTTGAGTGTCACGGTTCCCGTGACCGGCGCGAGGCCCGCGAGCCCAGGAGACTTGGAGCCGCACCCGGCGAGGATCATGCAGCCAGCCATGGCCAGCAGCATGCCGGCGCGACGGCGGACAAACGCGCTGGACGACAGGGGGGAGTGGATCCCGTGATGCACTGGACGGATCGACATGGATGAGCCTCGGCGAGCAGGAAGGGGCAAAAACCGGCGGGAAAACGTCGAAGCGATTGTATCGCCCCACTCGCGCGACGACCACGTCGCCGCGGCTTGCGTTGACCGAGTGGAGTGTTCGATAACAACCGGTATTTCATCGGGAGCGGCATCCCTGCCGGGGATGCGGATCCCGCGTCGTCGGACTGCGGTGAGGCATGCAGCGCCAACGTTCTTCGTGCCCTGGCCGGCGCCCGTCGTCGGACCGGTCTGACGCGCCGTCCCGGTCGGCGTCGGCCCCGGCACGCCTCTCCAGCGCCGTGATCACCGGCGTGGCCGTGGGGATCGTGGGACTGTTCATCGTCGGCGAGCGCCTGTCGCGCCCGCGAACGGCCGGCCCGCCAGGCGCCGACACGCTGCCGGCGCGTCCCGGTCGGCCCGAGGCAGGCGCGGAAGCAGCTACCGCGACGGCCGCGATCGCCCCGGTGCGGCCCGACGAACGAGAGCTCGCCGGGGATGCCGACGCGCTGGCCGAATCGCTGGCCCGGGATTTTGCCGGCAACGGCCGGGCGCTTGCCGTCAGCGGCCGTGTGCTGCAGCTGTTCGTCGCCCCCGAGCGGGGGCGGGCCCGGTTCGAGCAGGCGACGGCGATCGCCGCCGACGAGCCGGAGGCCTGGCTCGGTCTGGCGGAGACGGCGTGGCACGGCGGCGATTACCCGCAGGCCGCCGCCGCCATGGCCCGGCTCGAGCGGGTCGCGCCGCGCCTGGCGATCGAGAAGGCGTTTCTGTGGGTCGACAGCCTCGTCAAATCGGGCGACGGCGTCGCGGCCTTGGAGATCCTCGGCCGGATCGCCGACACGGCAGGAGGCGAGGCCGCCCTGCCGGGCTGGGCCCAGGTGTTGCTCGGGCAGGCCCGGACGCAGGCGGGAGACCTTGCCGGGGCGGTGACGGCGTACGACCGCGCCGCCGCCGATCCGGCACAGCGGGTCGTCGCGGCCTACGGCCTGGCCCAGGCCTGGGCCAGGCTCGGCGACCCCGAGCGGGCCCGGCGGGCGCGGGAGACTTATGCCGCGCTCCAGCTGGAGAATCTGGCCGCGTTCGACAGTGCCCAGCAGGCGGAGACCACCACGCGGCTCGACGCCAAGTATCCGGTGCTGGCCGGCTACCACTGCGAGGCGGGCAGCCTCTACGCCCGCGCCGGGCGCTTCGACGAGGCCGCTGCCCATTGGCGCCGGGCCGCTGCCCTGGCGCCGGAATGGCCCGAGCCGCGACGGTTTCTCGAAGTCCTCGCCGCGCAGGAGGGACGATGAGGCGACACCTTCCGCCCGGCGCCCTCCAGGGCTGGTTGGTGGCGGGCCTCGTGCTGCCGCTGGCGGCGGCGGTTGCCGATGTCCCGATACGGCTGCGCGACGTGACGGCGGACACCGGGATCACGTTTCGCCACAGCGACGGCGGCGCCGGCCGGCACTACATGGCCGAGACGGTGGCATCGGGGCTGGCCTCGTTCGATTACGACGGCGATGGCGACGTCGATCTCTACCTCCTCTCCGGCGTGCCCCTCGAGGGGTCCCCCGCCGACCCGAACGCGGGCAGCCGGCTGTACCGCAACGCCGGCGGGTGGCGCTTCGAGGACGTGACCGCATCGTCATCGATCGCCCACCGGGCCTTCGCCCTCGGCGTCGCGGTCGGGGATTACGACGACGACGGCACCCCCGACCTGTTCACCAACGCCTTCGGTCCCTGCCTCCTGCACCGCAACAACGGCGACGGCACGTTCACGGAACTGGCCGCCACGGCCGGCGTCGGGCGCGGCGAGGCGCTGGGAGCGGGGGCCAACTTTCTCGACTACGACCGCGACGGCGTCCTCGACCTGTTCGTCGCCAACTACGTCGACTTCCGCTACGCCACCCACCGCACCGCCCGGCTCGGCGGCCGCGACGACTACGCCCGGCCGCGCGACTTCTCCCCGCTGCCCAATCGCCTGTATCACGGCCGCGGCGACGGCGGCTTCACCGACGTGTCGGGGCCCGCCGGCATCGCCGCCCATGCCGGTGCCGGGATGGGAACGATCTGTTTCGACCACGACGACGACGGCCTCACCGACATCTTCGTCTGCAACGACCAGCGGCTCGACTTCCTGTTCCGCAACCAAGGGGACGGCACGTTCGCCGAGGTCGCGCTGGCGGCCGGACTGGCGTGCAACGCGCTGGGCACGCCGACGGCGAGCATGGGGGTCGATGCCGGCGATCACGACAACGACGGCCGACTCGACCTCGTCGTCACCCCGTACTACGACGAACTGCCGGTCCTCCATCGCGGTCTCGGTTCCGGCCTGTTCGAGGACGTGGCCGCAAAGGCGGGGATCGGCGTCCGGGCGGTGGCGGCGATCAAGTGGGGGGTCGGCCTCGTCGATTTCGACAACGACGGGCTCAAGGACCTGTTCATCGGTTGCGGGCAGATCTACGAGCGCGAGCCGGGTGTCACGGAGCGCGAGGTGAGCTGGCCGCCGGTGCTGTTCCGCAATCTCGGCGGCGGGCGGTTCGCCAACGTCGGGGCGCTGGCCGGCGACGGTCTGGCGGGCAGGCATGTCGTCCGCGGCGTCGCCTTCGACGACTTCGACGACGACGGGTTGGTCGACGTGGTGATGCTCGTCCGCGACGGCGCCGCGGTGGTGCTCCGCAACGAGTCGCCGCCCGGCAACCACTGGCTCCGCGTCCGGCTCCGCGGCCGCGCTGGCAATCGCGACGCACTCGGAGCCCGCGTCCGGGTGGTCACCGGCGACCTCGTCCAGGTCGCGGAGATCCATTCAGGCCGCGGTTACCAGAGCCATTTCGGCTCCTGCCCCCACTTCGGCCTCGGGAGCCGGCCGCGCGTCGATCGGATCGAGGTCCGCTGGCCGGACGGAACCACCGCGGTCGTGGAGGACGTCGCCGCCGATCGCACGGTGACGATCGTCGAGGGGGCGGAGCGGTCCGCCACCGCACCGGCACCGTTCGGCGCGGGGTGAGCATGGGACGAAGGAGAGAGCGAGCGGCGCGGACGGCGGCTCCACCGTCGGGAGGCGTCAGGCCCCGGCGTTCGATCCTCGCAGCCGGCCTCGCCGTGGCCGTCGTCGCCACCGCGGTCGTGGCCTGGCGGGTGGTCGGCCTCGCCCGACGGACCCGGGCCATTTCCGCCCTCCGGCCGGTCGCCGCCGAGGTGCCGCCGGATCAGGAGGAACGGCGCGCGACGCTCGAGATCGCCGATCGGCTGCTCCACGACCTCCCGGCCGCTCCCGAAGCGCTCTACGCGCGCGGCCGGATCCTCCTCCGTCACGGATACGGTGACGAGGCGGTCGCCAGCCTGAGGGCGGCGCTGGCCGTCGAGCCGGAACTGGCTCCGGCCTACGAACTGCTCGGCATGGAGGCGATGTCGCGTGGCGACCATGCTGCCGCCGTGCCCCTCCTCGAGCGCGCCTGGCGGATCGATCCGGAATCGGAGGCCGCCGGCGTCATGCTCGGTGAGTCGCTCGCCAACCTCGGTCGATTGCCCGAGGCCGTCGCCGTGCTCGAGCGCGTCGTCGCCGCCCATCCGGCGGTGACCGCCGCCCACGTCCAGCTCGGGCAGGCGTGGAACTCCCTCCGGGAGCCGGCGCGGGCCAAGGCCGCGCACCTCGAAGCCCTGCGTCTCGATCCGGTCAGCGGGCCGGCCTGCTTCGGCGCCGCCCAGGCCTGCCAGCGGCTCGGCGAACACGACCTCGCCGAGCAGTACCGGCGCCGGCATCTCGAGATCGTGGCGGAGGATCGCGGGATCGGGCAGCGGCGGATCCGCGAGGGGCTCTCGGCCGGCGAACCGGCAGGCGCGCTGGCCGCCGCCGCCGACCTCGCTGCGAAGGTCTATTCCGCCAACGGCAGGATGACCGAAGCGGCCGATTTCCGTGCCCGCGCGGCCGCGGCCGCCGCCCGGGCGCCGCGGCCCGGGCCCGCCGGGGGGAATCGACGATGAACCGGCGCGGCATCCTCGGCCTGACGGCGGTGGCCGTGCTCGTGGTGGCGGGCTGCGCGCGGCGCGACGCCGCCCCGCGCCCGGGGGCCACCGGGTGCCCGATCCGGCTCGACGATGCCACCGCGTCGAGCAGGGTCGTGTTCGTCCATGCCGACGGCAGCGGCGGGCAACGCTACATCGTCGAGTCGATGGCCTCGGGGGCGGCGACGCTCGACTACGACGGTGACGGACTGTTCGACCTGTATCTGTTGTCGGGCGTCCCGCTCGAGGGAACGCCGCCGGTCGACCCGGCACCACGGAGCCGCCTGTTCCGCAACCTCGGTGGTTTCCGGTTCGCCGACGTCACCGACGCGGCGGGAATCGGCGACCCCGGCTACGGGCTCGGTGTCGCCGCCGGCGACATCGACGACGACGGTCATCCCGATCTCGTGATTTCGACGTTCGGCCCGAAGGTCGTCTACCACAACAACGGCGACGGCACGTTCCGCGACGACACCGCGCGCTCGGGGATCGACGACGGGAGCCGGGTCGGCGGCGGCGTGTCGCTCCTCGACGCCGATGCCGACGGCGACCTCGACGTGTACTTCGCCAACTACGTCGATTTCACCTGCGCGACGCACGTCCCGGAGTTCTCCGACGGATTCCCCGTCTACACCAGCCCCAAGGCCTACGACCCGCTGCCCCATGCCCTGTTCCGCAACGACGGCGACGGCCGGTTCACCGACGTCTCGATCGCTTCCGGCATCGCCGCCACTCCGGGGCCCGGGATGGGGACGATCACGGGCGACGTCGACGACGACGGCGACACCGACGTGTTCGTGATGAACGACGGGTTCGGCAACTTCTGCTGGCTCAACGACGGCCACGGCCGGTTCACGGAGGGGGCGCTGGCGGTGGGGCTCAAGTTCAACGGTGACGGCGCCCCGGTGGCGAGCATGGGGGTCGACGCCGCCGACGTCGACGGCGACGGGAGGATCGACTTCTTCGAGACGACCTACCAGGGGGAGCGGCCCGTGCTGTTCCGCAACCTCGGTGGCGGCGACTTCGAGGACGTCACTCGACTCACCGGGGTCGGCGAGGGGACGACGGCCAACGTCAAGTGGGGCTGCGGCTTCGCCGACTTCGACAACGACGCCCACCCCGACATCCTCTACGTCGAGGGGCACATCCAGGACAACGTCGCGCAGTTCGACCGCACGACCTCCTACGAGGGGCGCGCCGTCGTCCTCCGCAACCGCGGCGACGGCCGCTTCACGCGGCTGCCGGCGACCTGCGGGAGCGGCCTGTCTGTCCCGGTCGTCGGCCGCGGGACGGTCCTCGACGATCTCGACGGCGACGGACTGGTCGACGCCGTGATCACCAGTTCGCGCCGCTCGGCCGTCGTCCTCCGCAACGCCTCGCCGGCGGAGAACGGCCACGTCGCCGTCCTCCTCCGCGGCACGACGGGCAACCGCGACGCCGTCGGAGCCCGCGTCACGGTCACCGCGGCGGGGCGGTCGCAGGTCGCCGAGGTGGTCTGCGGCCGCGGCTACCAGGGGCACTTCGGCACGCGGCTGTCGTTCGGGATCGGCGCCGCCGACGGCGTCGAGCGGATCGTCGTCCGATGGCCTGGCGGGGAAACGACGGTGATCGACGACCCGCCCCACGGGTGCTCGCTGGTCATCCGCGAGACCGGCCAGTGGTTCGTCGCGGCGCCGGTGCGCCACGCCAAGTGAGTGACAAGGGGCCGGGCCGTCCGCCTCACGACCCGGCGGGACCGCGGGGGGCGGGGAGGAGGGGCGCGGCCTTGCCGTCGGCATCGACCTCGAACACGTTCCGCGCTTTCGGATCGGCGACGAGGATCCGGTCGCCGCGAATCGCGAGACCGACCGGGCCGGCCAGCGGCGCGCCGGAGAGCCACGTGCTCACGCTCCCGTCGGGGGCCACCTTCCACACCGCCACCGCGTAGTTGTCGCTGACGTAGGCCGTGCCGTCGGCGGTGACGACGACGTCGTGGGGAAACTGGAACGCCCGCGACTTGACCACCGGTTCGACCGTGGCATCGGCCGTGATCCGCACCAGCGGCGCGTCGCCCGAGGCGGCCACCGCCCAGAGCCGGTCTTGGGCGTCGACGAACAGGCCGCGCGGCGCCGCCAGCACGGCCAATTCCGTCGGCTCGGTCGCGCCTGCCGCGACGCGCCACACGCGCTGGGTCTCGAGGTCGGAGACGAACAGCGTGCCGCGCGAATCGATGGCGATGTCGATCGGGATCCCGATCTTTCCGCCGGTGAGCGGCGTCGCCGTGCCGTCGGCGGCGATCCGGTGGACATCGCGCGTCGCCGGGTCGCCGGCCCAGACGGTGCCGTCGGGGGCGATGGCGACGGTGCGGACGGCATTGAGCGGCGTGCGGAACTTCTTCGATCCTTGGAACAACACCGTCGCCGTGCCGTCGGCGATCCGCCACAACCCGGGGAGCACGCGGTCGGCGCAGAGGAGCGCTCCATCGGCCGCCGGCGCGACGGCCAGGGGATACTCCGGGGTGTCCGGGGAAACGTCGCCCTGCGCACGGGCCGGCAGCGAGCCGGGGGCGGCCGCGAGGAGCGTGGCGGACAGGGCGACCAAGCGGCAGCGCTGGATGACGGTCGGCATCGGCGAGAGCTCCCGCGGGGCGAAGGGCGACCGGCGCAGGGTACCGCGGGCCGCTCCGGCCCGCCAGTTGGCCACGGGTCCGCGCGGTCAGGGGACGGGACGGAGGACAAGGCGGCGGACGTCGGCGACGGTGGCTCCCGGCACGGCCGGGGCGTCGAGGCGGAGCGTCTGCGGGCCCGCGGCCAAGTCGATCGTCCCGAGCGGGAGCGTTCGGAACGGCTTCTCGAAGCTTTCCGCATCGCGCCCGACGCGGTCGTCGCCGCGGTTGGCGGGGGGATCCCAGCCGGGTGTGACCGTCGCCGTGACGGACCGTGCCGCCAGGTCCGCGCCGTCGGGCAGCGCCGTGAGGCGCACCGTCGCCCCGGCATCGGCCGGCGGGCAGGTGTACCAGAGGTCCGCCTCGTAGCGCCCCGGTGTCACCACCTCCACCGTCCAGGTGATCGAATCGGCGGCGGTCGTCCACCGGGTGAAGTGGGAGGAGTTGGGGGCGCGGGCGCTGCGCACGACGCCGCCGTGCCCGATGCCGTCGCGGGCGGGAAGCTCCGTCCACGGCCAGGCGGGATGGCCGACGAAGAAGCGCTCGGGCAAGGGGCGCGGTTGGAGCGCGACGACGTCGCGGCGGAACGCCGCCACCAGCCCGCCGAGCCGGGCGGCCGTGTCGGGATCGGCGGCGGCGATGTCGCGCGACTGGCCGGGATCGACCTGCATGTCGTAGAGCCGCCCCTGGCCGTCGAGCCGGTGCCCGGCGGTGCGCACGCTCACCTTGCCCCCCCACACCGCGTACAGGGCCCGGCCCGCGAGCCGGGCGGCGAGATCGCCGCCGCCATCCCCGACCAGCAGCGGTGCCAGGTCGATGCCGTCGAGCGGTTGCGGAGGGGCGAGAGCGATCCCCGCCAGGCCGGCGAGCGTGGGCAACAGGTCGATCGCCCCGGCGAGGGCGTCGATCCTTGTGCCGGCGGCGATCCGCCTGGGATAGCGGAGGCAACAGACGCTGCGCACGCCCCCCTCGTCGACCGTCCCCTTGCGGCCGCGCAGGCCGCCGCTCCACCGCGCGCCGTTGGCGCCGTTGTCGGAGAAGAAGACCACGATCGTGTCGTCGGCGATCGCATGGCGCTCGAGCGCCGCGAGCACCCGACCGACGTTGCGGTCCATGTTCTCGACCATCGCCAATGCCGCGCGGGTCGTCGGCAGGTCCTCGTCGTCGCCGTCGCTGCCGCGGAGCGGGAGCGGACGGTCGCGGAACCGCTCCCAGTCGGCGTCGGGCACGTCGAAGGGGGAATGGGGGGTGTTGAAGGCGACGTGGCAGAAGAACGGGCGGTCGGGAGCGGTCTCCCGGCAGCGGTCGAGATAGGCCACCGTCCGCTCGGCGATCACGTCGGCGAGGTAGCCCGGGTGTTCGGCGAACTCGCCGTCGGCCTCGAGGAGCGGATCGAAGGCGTCGCCCCAGTGCCCCTCGGTGAAGCCGACGAAGGTTTCGAAGCCCCGTGCCCGGGGATGGTGGGGGCCCTGCGTGCCGAGGTGCCACTTGCCGAAGCAGGCGGTGGCGTAGCCGGCGTCGCGGAACACCTCGGCGATCGTCCGCACGCCGGGGTCGAGACGCTCCTGCCCCAGCGAGACCCCACGGACGCCGCCGCGGCAGTGCCAGCGGCCGGTGAGCAACTCGGCGCGCGACGGCGCACAGACCGGCTGTACGAAGAACCGCTCGAGCCGGGCGCCGTCGCGCGCCAGGCCGTCGATCACCGGCGTCGCGAGGTTGGTGTTGCCGGTGAACGAGAAGTCACCGGGGCCGGCATCGTCGGCGAGGATCACGATCACGTTGGGGGGGCGGGCGCCCATCGCCGGGACGGCGGACAGGAGCACGACGAGCCAGACGGCGGCCACACCAATCCCCATCGGAATCCCCTCGCACGTGCCGTCGGTCTCGCTCAGAAGCCATGGGTCTTCATCCAGTCGGCCAGCCGCGCCGGCCAGTCACCGGTGCCCGGAGCGCCGTCACGCGGCCGCATCCCGTAGCCGTGGCCCCCCTTCTCGTAGACGTGGAGTTCCGCCGGCACCTTCGCCGTCGTCAGGGCGCCATACAGCGCCAGCGCCCCGCGCACCGGCGAGGCGGTGTCGTCGGCCGTCTGCGCGATGAACATCGGCGCGGTGCCCTGGTCGATCGTCACACCGGGCCAGAGGCCGGGGCCGTCGTCGGCGACGACCCGCCAGGGATAGATGAGGATCGTCACGTCGGGCCGGGCGGAGGGTGCGCTGTCCGCCCCGGGGAAGCCGGCCTTCGTGGTCGCCGCGACCAGCGCCGTGTGGCCGCCGGCGGAGAATCCCATCAGGCCGATCCGGGCAGGATCGATCCGCAACTCGGCCGCGCGGCGGCGGACCTCGGAGACGGCACGCTGCGCGTCCATCACCGGTCCGACGTCCGAACCGGGGCCGCGGCCCGTCGGGACGCGGTACAGCAGCGTGAAGGCGACGATCCCCCGCTCGTTGAACCACCGGCAGATGTCCGTTCCCTCGTGCTCGTCGGCGAGGATCGAGTAACCACCCCCTGGGGCGACGATCACCGCCGGCCGTGGCGCGCCGTCGGCCGCCGGCGGCAGGCCGTGGACGACCAACCGTGGGACGGAGACGTTGGTGCGGCGCTGGATCCCGTCCTTGCCCTTCTCCACCGTCTCGGCCGGTTCACCGGCGACGCGCGGCTCCGGCACGCCGTCGGGCCAGAGGACGATCTCGTCGGGATCGGCCGCACGGGCGGTTACGGCGGTGATGACCACGAGCGCGGGCAGCAGGCAAAACATCGGCGGGTTCCTCGCGGGAGCGGCGAACGGGTGTCGTCAGGCGAGCGGGTTGCCACGGTCGGGCAGCGACTTCTCGAGCGGCCAGTCGATCCGCCTACCCGCCAAGGCCGACGCGTAGATCGCCGCGGTCATCTCGACCGTGGTCAGGCCGGCATACATCCCCGTGGTCGGCTCACGGTCGGACTGGATCGCGTCGACCAGATCGAGTGCCGCACGCCGTGCCCAGCCGGCGCGTTCCTTGGCGCGATCGGCATCCGCCGCGGGGGGCGGATCGTCGAGCCCCCCGGGGCCGATCGGACGCCAGGGAAACTCCTTGTCGACGCGCCACAACGGCGCCTCGCGCAGGTAGGCGTGGGGGATCTGGTCGGAGCGGACGTGGATCGCCCCCTTGGTGCCGACGAGCATCAGCCCGAACGGCGGCTGCTTGAGGCCGGCTTCGCGGACGCTGGAGAAGAAGCCGACCGGGCCGTCGCCGAGACCGAACGTCGCGTGGACCGCGTCGCCGGCGATCAGACCGAGCCCCTCCGGGCCGGTGATCGCGTCGGCTTTCGTGATCGGCCGTCCTCCCGTGGTGACCGACGCCTGGCACCAGATCGGACCGCCACCGATGTCGGCCATCATGTCGAGCATGTGCGACCCGAGGACCCACAAATCCTCGCCGCCACCGCGTTGGTCTTCCTTGCCGCGGGCGCGGATTTCCAGCAGGCGGCCGATCCGCCCCTCTTCGACGAGGTCGCGGACGACGCCGTAGGTCGGACCGTGCCGGTTGACGAACGCGAGGCCGAGCTTGGTGTCGGCGGTACGGCAGGCGGCGATCACCGCATCGGCATCGGCCGCGGTGGGGACGAAGGGCTTCTCCATGAAGATCCCGCGCGCCCCGCCCTTCGCCGCCGCGATCGCCATCTCGGCGTGGCAGTCGATGTGGCGCATGCAGAGGACGACGATCTCCGGCTTGACCGCGGCGAGCATCGCCCGCCAGTCGCGGTGGCCGGCGTCGGCGGGGAGCTTCAGACGCGCGACCGCCTTGGCCAACCCGTCGGCCGACTCGTCGGCGACGGCGACGAGCTTGGTGCCGGGAATGTCGGCCCACAGTTCGTCGATCGCGTGCCCGTAATCCCCCCGGCCGGTCCGGCCGATGACCGCCACCCGCATCGGTTCCATGTGCGCCTCCCGCAGGGATCGGCGATCCGTCGGTATGATCGGACGAAGCCCCCGGCCGCAGATGCTACCCGATGCCGAGGGCCGATCGGAATCGTTCCCCATGACGGCGACGCAGCCCCACGGCGGCACAACGGCGAAGGCCCGTGCGGACGACCACGGCCCCGCTGGCCATGGCCATCACGGTCACGACCATTGCGGCCACGGTCATCACGGCCACGGGCACCACCATCTCGGCGCACTGTCTTCGGGCGGACTTGACCGGGCCCTCGGCCTGGGCGTGGCGCTCAACACCCTGTTCGTGATCGTCGAGGTCGTGGCCGGACTGTGGGCTGGGTCGTTGGCGCTGGTCGCCGACGCCGGCCACAACGCCGGCGACGTCCTCGGCCTGCTCCTGGCGTGGGGGGCGAGCCATCTCGCCCGGCGCCCGCCGACACGGCGCTACACGTGGGGGTTCCGTCGTTCGACGATCTACGCGGCGCTCGCCAACGCGGTGCTGCTGCTGACGGCCTGCGGAGTGCTCCTCTGGGAGGCGTGGCGCCGGTTTTTCGAGCCCGCACCCGTGGCCGGGTGGACCGTCGCTCTGGTCGCCGCGGTCGGGGTCGCGATCAACACCCTCACCGCCGTGCTCCTGGCGCGTGGAGCCCGGGGCGACGCCAACGTCCGCGGGGCCTTTCTTCACATGGCCGCCGATGCCGCCGTGTCGGCAGGGGTGGTCGTCGCCGGCGCGTTGATCGCGCTCACCGGGCGATCGTGGATCGATCCGCTGGTGAGCATCCTCGTGACGGCGGCGGTGATGGTCGGCACCTGGGACCTGTTCCGCGAGAGCGTCGATCTGGCGCTCGACGCGGTGCCGCGCGGGCTCGAGCCGGAGGCACTCACCGACCTCCTCGCCGCCATTCCCGGCGTGGCGGAGGTCCACGACCTCCACGTCTGGAACGCGAGCACGTCGGAGATCTCGCTCACCGTCCACCTGGTGGTGCCCGAACCCGGCCGTCACGACACGGTGCTGCGCCGTGCGTCGGCCGATCTCCGCTCCCTGTTCGGGATCGCCCACACGACGATCCAGATCGAGTCGGAGGACACCGGCCGGGAGTGCGTCCAGCGCCCCGCCGAGACGCTGTGACCGGAGCGCGGGCCGTCAGCGCCGGCGCCTCGCCGCCCGGACGATCCCCGCGAGCATCTGCCTGAAGACGAGCTCGTGGAGCGGCCAGATCGCGTACCAGTAGGCGAGGCCGAACAGCCCCTTGGGATCGAAGACCGCGGTCTGGTGGATCGTCACGGCATCGTCCCGGGGCACGACCTCGAATTCCAACCAGCCGCGGCCGGGGAGCCGCATCTCGGCGGCCAGTCGCAGCCGCCGCGGCGGGTCGCAGACTTCGACTCGCCAGCAGTCGAGGGTGTCGCCGGAGGCAAGGTGATCGGGGTCGCGGCGCCCGCGCCCCATCCCGGGCCCGCTGAAGAGCCGGTCGATCCAGCCGCGCAACTGCCACAGCCAGTCGTGCGCGTACCAGCCGTGGACGCCGCCGATCCGTTCGATGGCAGCGAAGGCCCGCGCCGGAGGGACGGCCACCGTGGCGTGGCGGTGATCGACGAGACGCGTCCCCTCGGGGTGGCCGCCGTACCGGGCCGGAAGCTCGTCGACGTCGGCCGTCTCGGCCCAGCGCCGACCGGCGAACGAGCGGTCTTCGTCCTGGATCGCCTCGCGGACGGCGTCGGCCAGGCCGCGGGGCGACAGCGGCAGATCACGCATCGGCCCGGGATCGGTGACCACGGTGGGGTTCTTGAGGCCGTCGATCAATTTCCTGCCCACCTTGGCATAGCGCGGGGTGACGAGCTTGAGCCACAGGCTCGACAGCCGCGGTGTGAGCACCGGTACCGGAATCATCAGCCGGGTCAGGCCGCGTTCGCGGGCCTACGCCCGCATGATAGCGCCATACGACACCCTGTCCGGCCCGCCGATCTCGATGATCCGTGGTTGCCCCGGTGGCAGGTCGATGGCCGCCACCAACGCCGCGACGACGTCGGCGATCGCGATCGGCTGCGTCGGGGTCGCCAGCCACGCCGGGCAGATCATCACCGGGAGCCGCTCGACGAGCGTCCGCACCAGGTCGAACGAGAAACTGCCCGCCCCGATGATGATCGACGCCCGCAGCTCGACGACGTCAAGGCCGCTGGCGGCGAGGATCGCTCCAACCTCATGGCGGCTGCGGAGATGCGCCGAGAGCCGGTCGCCGTCGGCGCCGAGGCCCCCGAGGTAGACCAGCCGCCGCACGCCGGCCGCCCGGGCCGCGGCGGCGAAGTGCTCCGCCGCGAGCCGGTCGGCGCGCTCGAAATCGACGCCGCTCTCCATCGAGTGGACGAGCCAGTAGGCGAGGTCGATGCCGGCGCACGCCCGGTCGAGATCGGCGCGGTCGGTCGCGTCGCCGGCGACGATCTCGGTCGTCGGGGCAGTCCTGCCGGCGAGCCGCTCCGGCCGGCGCACGAGGCAGCGGACGGAGTGGCCGCGCGCCTGGAGGGCGTCGAGCAGGCAACCGCCGACGTATCCCGAGGCGCCCGTCAGCAGGATCCGCATGCGATCACGGTTCGTCGACCTCGAAGGCCCGGTCCATGAGGCGCGGATCGCCGGTCGTGAGGCCGTGGAGGAACCAGCGGGCGCGCTGCTCGCTCGTGCCGTGCGTGAACGCTTCCTGGACGACGTAACCCTGCGTCTTCGCCTGGATCCGGTCGTCGCCGATCGCCTGGGCGGCATTCACCGCCTCGTAGATGTCCTCCTCGTCGAGGATTCCCGCGTAGCGGGCGACGTGATGGGCCCAGACTCCGGCGAGGAAGTCGGCCTGCAGCTCCATCCGCACCGAGTACTTGTTGTATTCCGCCTGCGGCACCCTGCCCTGGAGGGACTGGACCTTGGCACTGATCCCGAGCTGGTTCTGGACGTGGTGTCCGATCTCGTGGGCGACCACGTAGGCCTGGGCGAAGTCACCCGGGGCACCGAAGCGGCGTTTGAGCTCGTCGTAGAACGCCAGGTCGATGTACACCTTCTTGTCGAGCGGGCAGTAGAAGGGGCCGGCGGCGGCGCTCGCCATGCCACAGGCGCTCTGGACGGCCTTCTCGAAGATCACGAGCGTGGGGGGCGAGTAGCGAGCGCCGAACGCTTTGGGAAACAACTGCCCCCACACGTCCTCGGTGTCGGCAAGGACGGTCTTGACGAACTTCGTCATCTCCTCGTCGGCCTTCTTCGCCGCCGGGCTCTTGGCGACGCGCGGCGGTCCGGCTTGGGGCGCGATCGCCGCGACCTGCCGCGGATCGGCACCGAAGAACAGCATCGTGAACATGATCAGCAGCGTGAGCAGGCTGCCGCCGACGAAAGCGGGCGCGGCCATGCTCCGGCGATCCTCGACGTTCTCGCTCTGACGACGACCTTCCCAGCGCATGGTCGGACGGACTCCTGGAGGGGGGCTGGGGGGGGGCTGGAAGAGGCGAACGGCCGGCGGCGGTGGCCACCGGCCCGTTGGCGCCAGAGTCTACGGCCGGGGGGGGTGGCGACGGAAGCAATCGGCGGCGCGGCGATTCCCCGGCCGAAGTCGCGGGCGTCAGTCCTCCGGCAGCGGCTGGCCGGCGGTCTCCGGAAGCAGGGGGAGGACTGCCAGTCCGACGAGAAACACCAGGCACATCAGCGTGCCCGACGGCCGCAGCGGCTCCGCCCAGCCGGAAAACACGCCGGACGAGAGCTGGCCGAGCAGGAACGGCCCGCTGGCGGCGACGAACCGGCCGACGTTGTAGCAGAAGCTCGTCCCCGTGCTGCGCAACCGGGTCGGGAACAACTCGGGAAAGTAGATCGCGTAGCCGGCGAACAACGACAGTTGGCAGAACCCCATCACCGGCAGCATCCAGAAGTCGGTGACGTCGTCGAGGAACTGGAAGACCATCATCGTCGACAACAGCGCCAGCACGAGGAAGATCGCGAAGAACGGCCGCCGGCCGATCCGGTTGCAGATCCGTGCCGAGAGCATCATCCCTGTGAAGGCGCCGACCTGGATCAGCATCGAGGCCACCCCCGAGGCGATCGTCAGCCGCCCCTTGAGCGCCGCCCCCTCGAGGCCCTGGGCCTGGAACGTCTTCCGCAACACGCTCATCTGCAGGTCGATCGAGAAGAACCCGATCCCCCACAGCCCGATCACGCCGGCGCAGGCCAGCAGCATGCCGAGAAGGGCGTTGCGCCTCCAGCGCGGATGGGCGAACAGCGCGTTGTAGCCACCGAGCACGTCGCCGGTCTCCGCGGCCTTGGCCTTCATCGCCTTCCACCGCTCCGGCTCCTCGAGGCCGGAGCGGATCACCAGCGCCAGCACGGCCGGCAGGGCGCCGATGACGAACTTCCAGCGCCATGGCTCCCAGCCGTAGATCAATCCCTCCGCCGTCGACAATTGCCACAGCCCCAGCGCGATGCCGATCGCCGCGGCGCCGAAGTTGCCGAGCGCCGAGAACGCCTGGAGGAGGCCGAGCGCGTGGGGCCGGGCCCGGTCGGGCATCACCTCGGCGACCAGCGCCACGCCGACGGCGAATTCCCCGCCGACGCCGAGCCCGGTGATGAACCTGTAGAAGGCGAAATCCCAGAACCCGCGCGACAACGCCGACAACCCGGTGCACAGCGAATAGATGAGGATCGTGATCAGCATCGTCCGCGCCCGGCCGAAGCGGTCGCCGACGACGCCGAAGATCAGCCCCCCGGTGGCCCAGCCGGCAAGGAAGATGCAGGTCGACAGGCCGCCGTAGAAGTCGACCTTCTTCGCCAGCGCCTTGCGCTCCTCCTCGCTCGGTTGAACCTGGCCCGGGTCGAGCGGCGCCGTCGCCAGCAGGCTCTCCATCGCCGGCTTGCGCGCGAGATTGAACAGCTGCTGGTCGAGGCAGTCGAACAGCCAGCCGAGCGCCGCCACCGTGAGCACGAACCAGTGGTAGCGCGTCAGCCCCGTCCACCATGGCGTGCCGTCGTCGGCCGGCCGGCGGCCGGGCGGGGAGACGTGGGCGAGGTCGGCCATGGTCGGTCTCCGTGCCGTGCGGCGCGGCCGGGAAGGCTCAGTCGAGCGCCGCCTCGATCCCCTGCATGGAGGCGATGCTCTCGCGCGCCAGCCGCTCCGGGCCCGGAGCATAGTCGAACACCTCGACGCTCACCCACCCGGCGTAGCGGATGTCGGCGAGGGCTTGGAGGATCGGAGTGAACTCGACCGCGCCGAACCCCGGCCCCTGAAGGTTGACGTCGTTGGCGTGGAAATGCTCCAGCCACGCAGCCGAGGCGTGGATCAGATCGGGGATCGGCTCGGCCTCGGCCGACATCGCCTTGACGTCGAGGTGGAGGCGGACGTGGGGGGAACCGATCCGCTCGAGGAGCCGGCAGGTCTCGGCGGCGGTGGTGAGGACGTCGGTCTCGGTGGGGGCGAGGGGCTCGACCGCCAGCACCGTGTCGGTCGCCTCGAGGGCCGGGACGAGCCGCGAAAACACCTCGTGGAGGTGGTCGAAGGCCAGCGCCCGGGTGACGCCCGGAACGAGGCTCCGCTGCCGTGGCGAGCCGAACACGAGCACCCTTCCGCCGAGCTCGTGGCAGAGGCGCGCCAGGTCGCCGAGGTACTCGACCGTCGCCAGGCGCACCGCCGGATCGGGGTGGGTGACGTGGAACCCCTCGGTCTTCGCCAGCAGCCAGTGGAGGCCGACACACTCGAGCCCCGCCCGGGCGATCGTCCGCACGATTTCGCCGCGCTGCCGTGCGGAGATCTCTCCGGCCAGCGGGGCGAGCGTGAACGGCGCGATCTCGAGGCCGGTGTAGCCGCACGCGGCCGCGAGGTCGCAGGCTTTCTCCAGCGGCCAGTCGGCGAACGTCTCGTTGCAGATCGCGTACCGGAACGGGCTGTTCATCGGTCCTCCGCCGGCGGTGCCGGGTCTCCGACACGGGCTGTTCGGCCGGTCCGGGCCGAGCGGTAGCAGGCATCGACGATCGCCACAGCTTTGCGCCCCTCGAGGTCGTTGAGCTCGGGTGCCCGACCGGCACGGAGGGCGTCGAGAAAGGCGGCGAAGTTGCGGGTGTGGCAGGCCTCGTTGATCGCCATCGGGTCGGCGGCGCCGCCGCTGGTCGAGCTGGCGTGGCCGAGCCGCGCGCGGGTCGCGTCGTCGGCGGCGGTGGCGGTGCGGAAGCGCCAGTCGACGAGCTGTTCCTCGAGGATCTCGGCGGTGCCGTCGCGGCCGCCGACGAGGATCCGGCGGAGCTGTCCGGGATAGAGACTGGTGGCGGCGAGGATCTGCCCGAGCCCGCCGTTCTTGAACCGGAGGATCGCCACGCAGGTGTCCTCGACCTCGAGACGCTCCCGGTCGTGGGACCTCACGGCGGTCAGCGCCACCACGCTCTCGACCGGGTTCTCGTGGGGCGCCAGCCCCGGCGTCATCGCCCCCGCGATCCACTGCAGGGCGTCGACGCCGTGGATCGACTGGTTCATCAGCGCGCCGCCGCCGTCGAGCCGCTTCGTCCCCTGCCAACGGCCCGGGCCGTAGTAGGCGTCGTCGCGCCACCAGGGGACGTGGCACGAGGCCACGGCGAGGTCGCCGAAGCGCCCCGCCGCGGCGGCGGCATGGACGGCCTGGACCACCGGATTGAAGCGCTGCGGAAAGATCGCCCCGAGGACGACTCCGCCCCGCCGCGCCGCGGCGATCATCCGGTCGACGCGCGGCAGCGTGATCTCCAGCGGCTTCTCGCAGATCACGTGGATGCCCCGGCGGGCCGCGGCGAGCACGGCTTCCAGATGGGCTCCCGAGGGAGTCGCGATGGTGACGAAATCGGGCTTCTCGCGCCGCAGCATCGTGCCGGTGTCGGCGTACCAGCGGCAGCCGTGGTCGCGGGCGAAGGCCCGCCCCTTCTCCTCGGTGCGGCAGGTCGCGGCGACCAGTTCGACGCCGTCGAGGTCGGCCAGTGCCCGGGCGTGCATCCGGGCGATGGCACCGATGCCGATGATCGCAGCCCGCATCGATCCCTCTCCATTCACTGGCTACCCGCTCGGGGGGCGGGTGAGCCCGCCACAGGCGCCCGCGCCGATCCTTCGGGCCGCGGAACCCCGAAACCTTTCCGGCCGTCGCCCGGCCGACAGTGTGGGGCGCGGCCGGCAGCGGGACAAGCCGCCGGGATCGGCGCGGACCGTCGTTGACGGCACTGCGGTGGCAACGATAATCCCGATCGCGCGGGTACCCACTCCACGCGAGGAGTCCCGGATTGACCCGGCGTGCCCCGATCCTCCGCCGCCCGATGAGCCACGAAGGCGCTCCCCCCGGGGCGCGTTCCCACCGGGCACACCCCGTCGTCTCGCGGTGCCGACGGGGCGGTGTGCTCGTGATGGCGACGACCGCCGGCCTCGCCTGGCTGGCCGGGGGCGATGTGCCGCCCGCGGCTGGTCAGACCGTCGGGCGGTCTGCCGACACACCGCCGATCGACCTGACTCCGCTGTTCACGCCCGGCCCGGGCAGCGTGGGAGCGGCATCGGTTCTCGAGTCGCCCGTGCCCGCGGCCGATTTCGATCCGAAGCTCCGGCAGGGATGGAATGTCGGTGGGCTGATCGACCTCGATGCCTCGACCTCGCGGCGCGGAGCGAGCGGTGGCACGGCAACCTTCGACGCCCTTTCGGGCACCGAGTTCGAGGGGGTGTCGGCCGCGCCACCGGCTCGCCGCGACGGGCCCGTCTCCGGTCAGCCGCAGCGCCGGCGCGCGGATCGACCGCCGCTGGCTTCGGCGGGCGATTCCCGACCGGCACCCGGGCCCGGTGCTGCGGTGGCGAGCCCCGAGGACACGCCAGATCCCGCCCTCACGGGCGACTGCGGCTGGCTGGGGCTGGGGTGCCTGTCGGGTGGGATGTGGGCGCTGATCGGCGGCCTCGGGGTGGTCGGCGCCGCGCTGGTCGCGCTCATCGTCCGCGAGCTCTACTTCGCCCGGTAAAAGCGGTCGAACATCCAGTCGTGCGCACGGTGGAGCCGCGGGGCCGGGCCACACTCGTGGCTCCCCGTGCGCGGCGCGCAGGGACCGGCATAGATCGGTCCCCCGGTCGGCGCCCCGCGGATCCCGATCAGGTCGAAAGGGCGAGGAGGCAGCGACGGGTCGCACGGGGGGCCGGGCACGCACGGCGTGAGCCAGCGCGGATCCCCGGGGGCGTGCAGGCATGACGACCCCGCGGTCCAATCGGCGACGGCGTCGCGCCGCGGCGGCAACAGTCGCGCGAGGATGGCTTCGGTTTCCCGCTCCACGCGCGCCGCGTCGAGGGCTCCGCCGCTGCTCGCTCCCGCGTCGCCGCTGGCCCGGGCGGGTGGCTGTGCCGCGGTGGGAGGACGATCGGTCCGCCTCTCCGCGCTGGTCCGGTCGTGAGTCGCGATTCGGTCGACGTCCGCGGCCGTGACGGCCGGCGGCTCGGTCCCCATGGCCTGGCCGAGCGTGGCCACCAGGACCAGGGCCGCCCGGTAGCGCGCTTGCGCGGGGCGCGGCGGCGAGCCGGCTATCATCATGCATTCCCCCCTCGGTGACCGTGTCAGCATCGGCCCGCCGGGGAGGCGTGCTGGAGCGGTTTTCGTGGATCTCAGCCGCGATCTTCTCGCCGCCTCCGCCGCCACTGTCATCGGCCGGACGGCGGCAGACGGGGCAAGTCTGGTGGCCACGGCAGCCGGCGGAGGAGCGGGCGCCGTGGCAGCGCTGGCACGTACGCCAGGGGCCAGTCGGGTGCTGCTCGAGGGGCTCGTTCCCCACGCGCGCGCGGCTGTCGATCGGCTGCTGGGGGGAAAGCAGGAAAGCTACTGCTCGTCGCGCGCGTCACGCCGGCTGGCGATGGCGGCGTGGGCCCGGGCCCGGGCTCTCGGCGCCCCCGCCGGCGGGGCCCTCGGCGCTGCCGTGACCGCGAGTCTCGCAACGGTGCGTCCCAAGCAGGGCGACCACCGGGCGGTCGTCGCGGTCCAGTCGCTCGCCGCCACGGCGGTTCACTCCCTCACGTTCTCCAAGGGGCTCCGGACACGGTCCGCGGAAGAGGATGTGGCGGCGTGGCTCCTCCTCGCCGCGGTCGCGGCCGAGTGTGGTACGCCGGTGCCGCTGCCCGGGCGCCCCGCGCTGCAGCCCGACGAGGAGATCGTCGTGCAGCGCGTCGTGGCGCCGGCGCCGTGGCGGGCGCTTCTGGCCGGAGACCGGCGGGGCGTGTCGGCCATCGACGGCGACGCTCCCGGGGGCACGCCGGGAAGGTTGCTGTTCCCCGGCTCGTTCGATCCGCTCCACGACGGCCATCGGGGGATGGCGACGGTGGCGGCCCGGATCGTCGGACGGGAGGTCGAATACGAACTGTCGATCGAAAACGTCGACAAGCCCGCGCTCGACTACGTGGAGATCGCCGCACGGCAGGCGCGGTTCGTGGGCGCGACCCTGTGGCTCACGCGCGCGGCGACCTTCGTCGAGAAGACGGCGCTGTTTCCGGGGGCGTTTTTCGTCCTCGGGGCCGACACCTTCACGCGCCTCTGGGATCGGCGATACTACGGTGGATCGGCTGCCGCCGCCGACGACGCGGTGCGGTGGATCGCGGCGAGCGTGGCGGGACTGATCGTTTTCGGTCGGCTCCAGGACGGAGCCTTCGTGTCCGCGGACCGGCCCGACACGCCTGCCCCTCTCCGGGCGGTCGCTCGGTTCGTCACTGAGAAGGAGTTTCGTTGCGATCTCTCCAGCACCCAACTCCGCCGTGCCGGGGCAGCGTCCTGAGGGGCGCGGCACTGCTGCTCATCGCCGGGGCAGCGGTGGCAGTCGTGGCACGCGCCGACCGGCCGGTGGCGTCGGACGGACTGTTCCAACGCCTCCAGCGGAGCGTCGGCCGGCAGCTCGACGCCGTGGAGCTCACGGGCGGTCGTCGGCTCGTGCGTCCGGTTCTCGACGGGGTGACACGGCAGCGCGGCGAGGTGACCGCCCTCCGCCTGCTCACCGATCCGGCGGCACCGCCACGGACGGTGCAGCTGTCGGGGGTGACGCGGATCGTCATCGACCGCGAGGTGGTCTACGACACCGGGCCGACCGGCGACGCACTGCGGCCGGGTGGGGCGCGCGGCCGCGACGCCGGCGGCAAGGAGGCGGCCGCCAGCGCCGCGCGGATGCGGGCCAACGGCATCGAGCCGTGGCCGGCGAAAACCGCCGCCGACCACGCCGCGGAGGTGCAAAAGCTCGAGCAGCTCGTCGCCCTCGTGCAGCGCGACTTTCCCGGGATGCGCGTCGAGACGACGCACGAGTTCATCTTCGCGACCGACATCCCGGCCGGTGAGGTCGCCGGGGTGGTCGCCAGCCTCGACCGGATGCACGACCTGCTGTGCGACCTCTACGACATCCCCGCCGGGGAGCCGGTGTGGCTCGGAAAATGCCTCGTCATCGCGTTCCTCCGCGAGGAAGACTTCCACGCCTTCGGCAAGCGCATCATGGGGGAGATCCCGGCGGGGGTCCACGGGGCCTGTCACCAGTCGCCCGACGGGCGCGTCTTCGTGACCTGCCACAAGGGCTCCGATCAGCTCGTCTTCGAGCACATGATCGTCCACGAGACGAGCCACGGATTCAGCCACCGCTGGCTGTCGCCGGTGAAGCTGCCGAATTGGCTCAACGAGGGGATCGCCGAGTGGATCGCCTGCCAGGTGGTCCCCGCCTGCCGGCAGGTGGCCGCCAAGGAGGCGAAGGCCCGCGCGCTGATGGCAACCACTGGATCGGTCGGCGCCGATTTTTTCACCGCCAGGAACATCGCCGGCGAGCAGTACGGGATCGCCTCGGGGCTGGTGCGTTTCATGGCCGGGCGCGACCGGCGGCGGTTCAGAAGCTTCGTCCGCGAAATCAAGGAGGGGGCGACCGTCGAAGACAGTCTGTCGGCGTCGTTCAACCTGTCGCTCGACGGCCTGCTCACCGCCTACGCCGGAGCACTCGCGCTGCCGGCGCTGTCGCGCTGACGGCGGTCGGCTTGTCGCTCGGCGCGAGGAGGCTCTCAGCGCCCCCGGGCCAGCCGCCGTCGCCGGGCGGCGAGCAACGCGGACCAGAAACCGAGAAACGCGGCCATGCAGGTGATCACCACAACCGGACGCCGGGCATCGTGGTTGAGCGTCCAGGCGCCGAGCGCGTGGACGACCGCCCAGACGACCAGCGCCACCATGATCCAACGGATCAAGCGTTCTGCGCCCGGCGGGGTCGTGGCGATTGCCATACCCGCATGGTAGCCGGCGGCAGCGGATCGGCTGCCCCGCGGGGGCCCTGAAAAACAAAGGCCCCCGGAACGGTCCAGGTCCCAGGGGGGCGGAGAACCTGAACCGTTTCCGGGAGCGATTGGATCATCACGGGCACGTCACCGGGACGGCGACGGCATCCGTGCCTGTCGCCTTCCTGGCCAGGGCTGTCGGTCGCCCCGTGTGGCCTTCGAGCGGGCGGACAGTACGAGTCGTGGCATAATGAATCAAGGCCGTTTTGTCAGCGTCTCGCTCGGTTTTTCGAATCCGTTCCGCGGGCGGAAGGGAACGGTTCCTCCCCGGGCCCTGGTATGCTCCCCAGCTTTCCAGGACCGGGGCCGAATCCCGGGGTGATGGCGATGGGGAGCGAACGACCCGTGCGGATCGAGGGGGCGGGAATACCGCCAACGGCGGCGGCGTGGGAGGCGGCCTTCGACCGGGCGCTGCCCTACGCGGCATTCCTCGAGCAGCACGGCACCGGCGATCAGCGGGCGCGGTGGCAGGCGGTCCACGAGCGGGTCGTGCTCACCGAGCCGCAGCGTGCCCTGCTCGGCTCGTTCGTGAGGAGGATGCCGGTGCTCGTGGTCGCCGGCGCGTGGTGCGGTGATTGCGTGTCGCAGTGCCCGGCGTTGGAAAGGTTCGCGGCCGCCTGCCCCGCGATCGTCCTGCGTTTTCTCGATCGTGACATCCTCCCCGAGATCGCCGGCCATTTGCGTGTCTGCGGTGGCCAGCGGGTGCCCGTGGCGGCCTTCTTCAGCGAGGACTACACGCTCGTCGCCAGCTACGGCGACCGGACGCTGTCGGCCTACCGGGCCGCGGCCCGGCAATCGGGGATCGGCTGCGCCACCGGAATCGTGCCGCCGGCCGCCGACGCGCTGGCCACGGTCACGGCCGAGTGGCTCGAGCAGTTCGAACGCGTGCAACTGATCCTCCGGCTGTCGGCGCGGCTCCGCCAGCTCCACGGCGACTGACGTCACCACGATCCGAAAACCGAGGGGCACCATGACCTCCCGCGAGCGCTGGACGGTGTATCCGTTGCTGTTTTTGGCGATCGGACTGGCGCTCCGCGCCAACGTGCTTCCCCCCGAGCAGGTCGGCGACCTCGACGTCACCCGGCTCACCTGCCGGGAATTGGTGGTGGTCGACGACCGGGGCCACCCGTTCGTCAGGACGGAGCGCGATTCCGCTGACGGCGGCGGACGCATCGAACTCTTCGATTCCGGGCGCCGGCTGGCGGTGGTGATCGGGTCTGGCGCCGTCGCCGAGGATGCCTCGATCCGATTCTTCGACTCCCAGGAGCGCGAGGTCGATCGCCTCGCACCCGCCGGGGCGCTGCTGCCGCCCCCCGGTCCGTCACCCCGCCGCCGCTGAACGGTGCGACCGTCTCGGGCTGGCCAGGGCCGCCGCTGGCGCGGTCGCGTCGCCGTCCTTGACCCCATCGACGGGTGAGACTTCAATACGCAGATCGGTTCCGTTCTTCATTCGTTTCCGGGGGGACAATCCATGCCGATGCACCATCGGGTCGGCGGCGCCGCGCGCCGTCCGGCCTTCACGCTCGTCGAACTGCTCGTCGTGATCGCGATTATCGGGACGCTCGTCGGACTCCTGCTGCCGGCAGTGCAGGCGGCCCGCGAGGCCGCCCGCCGGTCGGCCTGCACCAACAATCTCAAGCAGCTCGGCCTGGCGATGCACAACTACCACGACACGCGGCAGATGTTTCCGCGCAATCTCCTCCAGATCGGCGGCAACATCTGGGAGTCGACCAGCGCCAGCGTCCAGATTCTGCCGTTCATGGAGGAGTCGAACCTTTTCCAGCAGTTCAAACAGGCCGCCCCCCCGACCGCCAATTGGGGTGTGACCTACGGCCTGATGCAAAACTCGAAGGTCAAGACGTTCCTCTGCCCGTCGTCGCCGCCCGCCGCGGTCACCAGCTGGTCGGGTGCCGGCAGCAACTACGCCTGGTGCACCGGCAGCTCGCTCGACACCAATTGGGGCGGGACCAACTTCAACGGCATGTTCGCCTACCAGCAGGACCGCCGGATGGGCGACGTCCTCGACGGCCTGTCGCAGACGATCATGGCGGGCGAGATCCTCGTCGGCACCGGGTTCGTCCAGGGCAGTTCGGGCGTCTATCCGTTCGACATCTTCTATGCGGGTGACGCGGTGTTCAATTCGGCGTCGAACCGCAACGCCCCGACCGCTGCCGACATCCAGGCGATCGGCCAGGCGGCGATGTCGAGCCCGCAGGGTGTGAAGGGGAACAATGGCGGGATGTGGGCCTGGTACTCCGCCGGGCATTCGACGTTCACGACCGCGGCCACTCCGAATTGGCAATTTCCCTCGCTCGGCGGCAACTGCTGCCCGGGCGGCGCGCACGACTGGGGCAACGGCATCATCCCGGCACGGAGCATGCACCCCGGCGGTGCCAACGTCGTCCTCGGCGACGGGAGCGTACGGATGATCTCCGACAACGTCGATCTCGTGACGTTCCAGCGGCTCGGCAACCGCAAGGATCGGCAGCCGGTCGGCGACTATTGACGAGCGGCCGGCCCGGCACGGCCGGGGCGACGTCCGAGTGGACCCGGCCGGCTGGAAGCGGCCGGCCGGACCATATTCACCTCACTGAAAGCGAGCTTTCCATGGCGGGTCGATCGGGGTTTGACGGGCGGCTGCCCGTGATCGCGGGGGGTATCGGGCTGGCGATGCTGGCCGGCGGGCTGGCGGGCTGCAGTCAGCCGACGGTCAAACCGAAAGTGATCACCATCAACGTCGATCCGATGGTCCAGGTGGCCAACACCCTGCGCGCGTATGCCACCGGGCAGGCGCTCGGGAGCGAGGTCACCGGCTTCGAGCAGATGGTCGCGACGGTGAAAGGGGTCAGCGCGGAGAAGGCCGCGATCCTCGAGAAGGGGCTGGCCGAGATCCAGAAGCCCGGAGCCGACATCAAGGCGAAAGCGAAGGCGCTGCTCGGACAACTCGGGATCAGTGCCGAGAAGTGAGCCGGCGCCGGGGTGGCAATCACGATCGGGGCAGCCGAGACGAAAGCTGTCCAGTTGGTGCGTTTGGGGCTACAGTGTGGAAGGTCGGAAGGGTCTGTGCGGCGGCAAGCCGCACTCCTTTCCGGCCCGTCTTTCCGTCGGCTTCCGGTCCGCCGGGGGAGACGGCGGATGAAGCGTCCCCGGTGACGGCCGGGGGGTGAATCGCCCGGCGGCGGCCAGTGCAGAGGCCGCGACGGCTGGGGTCCTCGTAGCAGAAGGAGGTGATTCAGTGACGCAATGTGACTGTACTAAGGGGCTGCGCCGGTAAGCGGCCAGTCGACGGGCTCGCCGTTGACGCAGCCCAATGCACGGTGCGTGGCCGAGCGGTGATTGCCGCCGCTTCGCACGCGTGGCGTGCCGGTCCCACGGCTGCCGGCCTCCGGGAGATCCCCGGGGGCCGGTGGTTTTTTTGCGCCCACGTTCTTCGCGCCCCCGGCCGGCAGTTTTTTGTGGCCGTGTCCGGTTGCGGCTGGCTGTCACGCCGATCACAGTGGGCAGCGGGATCGGTCGCTGCGTGGGGCGTGACCTCGGGGGCGAAAGGAAGGAACGGCGATGGCGAAGCGCACGAAAAAGACCGGAATGGCGCGCGGGCGGGTGCCGCGGCGTGTCTGTGGGGCGATGGCGGCCCACATGATGCTGCTGGAAAAATACCCTGCGTTCCGCATGAATCTCATGAAACTCGAGGGGGCGACCGCCAAGCAGCGCCAGGCCCCCGTCGACCTGGCCCAGATGCCGATCGTCACGGTCGACACCGTCGTCCACGTCGTCTACGCGACCGACGCCGGGAACGTCGGCGATGACCAGATCGCCAGCCAACTCGACGTGCTCAACCGTGATTTCCGGGCCACCAACACCGATCGCTCCAAGGTGCCCGCCCCGTGGGCAGGCCTGGTCACCGACGCCCGGATTTCCTTCCGTCTGGTCGAGGTGACGCGCACGCCGACCACCGTCCGCGGCTTCGGTACCGACGATGGCGTGAAGAACGCGGCGACGGGAGGAATCGCGCCGATCGACACACGCTCGCGACTCAACCTGTGGGTCTGCGCCCTGCGGGACGGCGTCCTGGGCTACGCCCAGTTTCCCGGTGGCCCGCCGGCGACCGACGGCGTCGTGATCAACTTCTCGGCGTTCGGCACCGTCGGGAAGGCACAGGCGCCGTTCAACCTCGGCCGCACTGCGACCCACGAGGTGGGGCACTATCTCAATCTCCGCCACATCTGGGGCGACACACCCGATTGCAGCGGCGGCGACGGGGTCGCCGACACGCCGAACTGCGAGGGTCCCAACTTCGGTACGCCGGTCTGGCCGTCGGTGACCTGCAACAACGGCCCGGCCGGCGACATGTTCGTCAACTACATGGACTATGTCGACGACCGGGCGATGTTCATGTTCACTTCCCAGCAGGTGCTGCGGATGCGGACGGCGCTGGAGACGGCGCGCCCGGGCCTGATGGCCACGGCGGCCGCGGCCCGGCGCAAGCGCTGAGCCTTTGGGGAGCGGCGCGATGGCGAAAGCGTCGAGGGAGCGGAAGCGGGCGTCGACCGTCCGCTACCAGATCAGCGAACGCGTGACCCGGCAGGCCTCGACCCGGGCGTATCGCTGGCGGCGGGAGCAGCGCAAGCCGGTGGGCCGGCAGCTCTGGATCTACACCCTCGATCCCTCGGTGTCGGATCGGGAGGGGGGGGTGACGAAGGTCGAGGTCCCGTGGGAGGAGCTCGATCCGGGACCGAAGGGGCAACTGTTCGAGGTGGTGGCCGGCCAGCCGCCGGAGCCGCTCGCCGCGGTAACCGAGCCGCTCGACCTCGACGACCCGGAGCTGCTCGTCACCGATGGCGTGCCCCCGTCGCCGTCCGATCCCCGGTTCCACCTGCAGATGGCCTACGCCGTCTGCAGTCTCACCTACGCGGCCTTTCGCCGCGCCCTGGGACGCGACATCGCCTGGGCGATCCCGCCCGGCATGCCGACCGCCACCGACCGCGACCGCACCGTCCGGCTGCGGATCCGTCCGTTCGCGTTCGAGGAGCAAAACGCCCACTACAGCCGTGAGTCCGGTGATCTGGCTTTCGGTTGGTTCCGGGCGGGAGCGAGGCCGGCAGGTTTCACGATCCCCGGGGGATTGGTGTTCACCGTGCTGTCGCACGACATCATCGCCCACGAGACGACCCATGCCCTCCTCGACGGCCTCCGTGCGAATTTCCAGGAGCCGACCAATCCCGACGTCCTGGCGTTCCACGAAGGCTTCGCCGACCTCGTCGCCCTGTTCCTCCACTTCACCTATCCAGGCGTCGTCGAGCAGTCACTGCGTCGGTCGCGCGGCGTCGTCGGGCACGGATCGCTGCTCACGGACATCGCCCGCGAGTTCGGCTACGCGCGGTCGGCCGATGACGGCGCGGTCCTGGTCAGGCGGGCGCTGCGCTCGGGGATCGACGTCGAGGGGATCCACGCCTTCGACTCCGACGAGCCACCGGACGGCCGCGGCGCGCCGGTGTGCTACGACCCGACCGTCGAGCCCCATGCCCTGGGAACCGTCCTCGTCTCGGCCGTATTCGAGGCGTTCGTGACGATCGCCCGGAGGAAGACGGCGCGGCTGACGGCCATCGCCGGGGTCGATCCGCAGGACCTCGGCACGAAGCCGCTCGCCGACGCCCTCCTCGCGGCCATCGGCCGCGAGACGTGCGCCGTGGCGGGGCAGTTCCTCACGATGTGCATCCGGGCGATCGACTACTGCCCGCCGGTGGACATGCTGCTCGGGGAGTACCTCCGGGCCCTGGTCACGGCCGACCTCGAGGTCGAGCCGGTCGACAAGTGGGGCTACCGGGAGGCCTTGATGCGTTCCTTTCGGCGCCGCCGGATCTTCCCAGCCGGCGTGCCGTTCATGACGGAAGACGCGCTCCGCTGGCAGCCGCCGGACGCGCCACCCGAAACGCGCTTGAAGGTCCCGGGGCTGGCATTCGGCGACCTGCGTTTCGACGGGGATCCCGGTCGCCCCGCCGACGAGAACGAGCTCACCCGGCAGGCCGACGCGCTGGGGCGTTTCGTGACGGCCCCGGAGCGGGCCCACCTGTTCATGCTCCTCCCCGTCGACGACAAGCCGCCGACGGGCTTCACGCAGGTCGCGCCGGCGCTCATCGACTCGATCCGCATCGCCCGGCGTGTCGCCCCCGACGGCAGGATCCTCTTCGACACGATCGCCGAGGTGACACAATCCTGCACCGCGACGACCGTGGACGGGCTGGTCGACCTGATCGGCGGGTGCACGATCGTCATCAACCAGGACGGCGTCGTCCGCTACACGATCGGCAAGCGGGTCACGTCACGCGACCGCCTCGCCCGGCAGATGAAGGCGATCCGGGGGCCACTCAAGACGTTCTGGACGAGCCGCTCGTCGCGCGGCAAGCGGCATCTCTGCACGCGTCCCGGCATGCTGGCCAGCCTCCACGGGCAGGCGCGGAGCTGAGCGTTGGTCCTGGCCGCAGGCCGGATCGCCGGCAAGCGTCCGGCGACAGCGGCCGGGGACGGACGAATCGATCCGCGGCGGCGTGCCGCCCCACTACGCCCGGCAGGACTCGAACCTGCAACCCTCGGTTCCGAAGACCGATGCTCTATCCAATTGAGCCACGGACGCGACGGTGGCGAGTATAGCCGCCGCCGCGCCGCTCCCCTGCGGCGTGCCTGCCGATCACGGCACAACCGGTTCCGCCGCACCAACCGTTCGTGGTCGGGCGGCGACTCTACCGGTCGGCGTGACCTGCCGATCCAAGAAGCAGGGGACGATCGGCGAAGGCTCGACGGTCGTCCGGTCTCAGCTTCCGGCAGGCAAAGGAGATCCCGCCATGGCGATCGGTACCGAGCAGACGATGGCTGCTGCCCCGAAGGAAGGCCAGCGGTTCGATTGGAAGGCGTTTGTCGCCGGTGGCGCGGCGGTGCTGCTCACCGCCCAGCTGGTGCTCATCCGCCCGGCGGCCCAGCAGGTGGCGGCATTGGAGCGGCAGGTCGGGCAGCTGTCGCGGACGGTCACCGAACTGGCCGGGACGACCGGGAGCGTGAACACCGCCAACCGGCTCTTCGCGCAGCTGCAGATCCAGGGGAGCCAGCTGGGTGAGGCCGAGGCGGCGCTCGACCGCTTCCGCACGCTTGGCGAGCGCCTCGTCGCCCAGACCGAGCAGGTGGCGGCAGCCGCCGCGGCCGTCGAGCGGATCGGCGGGGTGCACGCCGGAATCATCGCCACGGGGCGGGCGCTCGACGGCGTCACGGCGACCCTCGAGGCGGCCGACGGCCTTGTCGCCCGGGCCGAAGCGACACGGCGGCGTGCCGAGGAGGCCCGCGAAGGGCTGCTGGTGGTCGAGCGTGTCCACGGCGACCTGACCACGGGCCTGGAGCGGCTCGTCGATGCTTCCCCCGTGCTCGCCGACGTCGCCGGACTGTGCGACCGGCTCGCCGGGACCGGCCCCGCGGTCGCCCGGGCCACCGAGGTGGCGGTGGAGACGGAGCGGCTCGGAACGCGGATCGCCGGTCAGCAGGCCGGGATCGCCGCTGCCCACGGCGCGGTCGACCGGATGGAAGGGCTGATCGACGCGGTCGAGGCCGCCGGCGCCGGAACGGCCCCCGCCGCGGAGCGGCTCGCCGAGCTGACGCGGCTGAAGGAGGCCGTCGTCGCCGGTGCCGTCCGGGTCGGGGAGGCGGCTCTGGCCCTCGAGCGGCTGCGGGAGTTGGGCGCGGGATTGACGGAGGCGACGGGCACGCTCGGCGACATCCAGCACATGATCGTCGACGTCATGCTGCTGCGGCCGGCGGTCGATCGGGCTGCGGAGACGATCCTCCCGGTCATCGAGCTCACGCGTGCTGCCCGCGCCGTGGAGGCCGCGCCGCGGCCGGTCGCCGCCGCCCCGGCTCCCGCCAGCCCGACGCCCGTGGTCGATGTCGCCCGCTCCCCGGGCGACGTGCCGCAGTGATCGCCGCCGCGGCCGTCCCCACCCCCGGGGCGGCGCCGCAGAGCCGGCGACCGGATCCCTCGGCCCCACCCCCCGGGGCCGGGGGATCCGCGGCGTTTCGGGGGCCGGTCAACCCGACCGGCGATCCGAAGACGACCCACCCGCGGTCGATCGGGAGTGACGCCACCATTCCCAGGCCACCGGCAAGACCGAGAGGAGGACGATGCCCACGACGACGAGCTCGAAGTTCTCCTTGACCACGGGGATGTTGCCGAAGTGGTACCCGGCGAGCGTGCAGATCAGCACCCACGCGATCCCGCCGACGACGTTGTAGAACAGGAACTGCGGGTAGTTCATTCTCCCGATTCCGGCCACGAACGGCGCGAAGGTGCGGACGATCGGCACGAACCTCGCCAGGACGATCGTCTTGCCCCCGTGGCGCTCGTAGAACTCCTGTGCCTTGACGAGGTTGTGGTGGCGGAGGAACCACGTGTCGAGGGCGAAGGCACGCGGCCCGACGGCCCTCCCGAGGGCGTAGTTGACGGTGTCGCCGAGGATCGCGGCCACGGTGAGCGTGATCAGCAGTGCGGGCAGGCCGAGCAGGTCGGGGAACAACGCCGCCATCGCCCCGGCGGCGAACAGCAGCGAATCACCGGGCAGGAACGGCGTGACGACCAGTCCGGTCTCGCAGAACACGATCACGAACAGGAGGACAAGCGTCCACGGCCCCCACTGCTCGATGACCGTGTGGAGCCGCTCGTCGAGTTTGAAGAACAGGTCGAGGACCGGTTGCAGCCATGCCATCGCGACACGCCCGGCGGGAAGGGTCCGGGCGGATGGTGGAAACGCCGGGGGGCGTTCGCATGGTGCCACGGATCGGGGATTCGGCGGAGTATAGTCGCCGCGACCCGCGGCTCCGTCCGTCATTCCCCGTCCCGGCCCGGTCGGGTGGTGACGGCAGGAGCGGCGCCAACCGAAAAACCGGGAAAAGTCTTTGACTTCGACCGATTCCAGACCATATCCATGACACTCGTCGGGGGCTGCGCACAAGCGCCTGCGCTCCACGTGCCCGGGAATGCCGGGTCGGGGGCCCGGGCGCGGTGCTTTCGCGCGAGACCGGGGCGGTACCGATGGCTGCGGGTGGGCCGATGGCACAGGTGACGCTGCGGGTCCTGCACGGTGCCGATCGCGGCAAGGTCTTCGAGCGTGTGCCGACGCCGGTGACGATCGGCCGCGAGGAGGGGAACTCGATCCAGCTCAACGACGAGCGGATCAGCCGCTTCCACCTCAAGCTCCAGGACGACAACGACAAGCTCGTGCTCACCGACCTGGAGAGCACCAACGGCACCCGCGTCAACGGCGAGGACATCCAGGTTCGGATCGTGCGCGACGGCGACATGATCGCCCTGGGCCGCTCCTTGCTGCTCGTCGGCTCCCACAGCGACATCGACCGCCGGATCGCGGCGATCGCCGCGCGACTGCCGCCCGCCGAGGAAGCGCAGGCGCGCCAGGTGGGGGAGCGGCTGCGGCGGATCGTCCACTCGGCGAGCGACCACGATCTCGAGGTGCCCGACGTGCCGTCGCTGCTGCCGGGCACGCCGCCGCCGTTGCCCACGCGGCTCAGCCCGGCGCAGTCGGCCGAGCTCGCCGAGCTCCTCGACTACATCCAGGCCGTGCTCCGCGAGGCGACGATCGGGATGCAAATGCGCCCCGGACACGAGCGCGTCGAGATCGACTTCCTCCACTGGCAGATGCTGCTCGACCTCCAGGCCCGTCTGGCGAACCTCCTGCGGCGGATCGGCGAGCCCTCCTGAGGCGTGCCGCGTCCGAGTCTCGTGGCGGCGGGTGAACCCTGCCTTCCGCGCGGTAGAATCCTGGCCGTCACCACCGGAGGGAGCCGCCCGTGACCCCACCCCCGTTCGTCCATCTCCACTGCCACAGCCACTACAGCCTGCTCGACGGCGCCAGCTCGATCGACCGGCTCGTGGCCCGCACGGCCGAGCTGGGGATGAACGCCCTGGCGATCACCGACCACGGCAATCTCCACGGGGCGCTGGAGTTCTACGAGGCTGCCAAGGCGGCGGGCATCAATCCGATCATCGGGTACGAGGCCTACATCGCACCCGGGAGCCGGTTTCAGAAGGATGCCGGCAGCCAGCGGGAATCGAGCTACCACCTCACGCTCCTGGCGAAGGACCGGGAGGGTTTCGGCAACCTCCTCCAACTGGCCACCAAGGCGTATTTGGAGGGCTTCTACTTCAAGCCGCGCATCGACCGGGAGCTGCTCGCCGCCCATTCGGCCGGCATCATCTGCCTGTCGGGCTGTCTGGCGAGCGAGTTCAGCCGGTCGCTGGTCGGCAGCGGGAGCGGGCAGGCCGACGCCCTGGTCGCCTCGGCGGAGATCGTGGGCTGGTTCGCGTCGGTGTTCGGCGATCGGTACTTCATCGAGATCCAGGACAACGGCCTCGACCTGCAGCGGCAGGTGACGCTCGCCGCGCTCGACGTGGCCCGCCACGCCGGGATCCCGACGGTCGCGACCTGCGATTGCCACTACGTCAACCGCGAGGACGCCGAGGCCCAGGACATCCTCCTGTGCGTCAACACCGGCCGGTTCCGCAACGACCCCGGTCGCCTGCGGATGGAGGCCACCGAGTACTACCTCAAGAGCCCGGCCGAGATGGCGGCGATGGTCGGAGCGCTGCGTGGCGAGGAGACGCTCGCCGCCGTGGCCCGCAGCCAGCAGATCGCCGACGGCGTGTCGATCGATCTCGAGCTCGGGCGCCGGCATTTCCCCGGGTTCGAGGTGCCGACGGGATGCACGTCGGGCAGCGAGCTCCGCCGGCTGTGCGTCGCCGGCCTCTGCGACCGCTATGCCGACGTCGCGAAACGGTGGCGTGACCCCGCCGCCGCGCGCGACGCGGGCAATCTCCACGCCGACGTCGTCGCCCGGCTCGACCGCGAATTGGCCGTGATCGAGAAACTTGGGTTCTCCAGCTATTTCCTCATCGTCCACGACTTCGTCCGCCACGCCCGCGAGCAGGGGATCCCCGCCGCGGCCCGTGGCTCGGGCGTGGGTGCGCTGGTCGCCTACGCGCTGCACCTGTCGCACGTCTGCCCGCTGGAATATGACCTGCTGTTCGAGCGATTCCTCGACGAGAACCGCAAGGAAGCCCCCGACATCGACATCGACTTCTGCAAGGAGCGGCGCGGCGAGGTCATCGACTACGTGAAGCGGAAGTACGGCGCCGAGAACGTCGCCCAGATCGGCACGTTCGGCACGCTGGCGGCGCGGGCCGCGATCCGCGACGTCGGCCGGGCGCTGGGGATGCCGGTGCCGCGGGTCGACTCGATCGTCGCCCTCGTGCCCGACCAGCTCGGGATCACGCTGGCCGAGGCCGCCGCGCCGGGCTCCCGGCTCGCCGAGGCCTGCGACACCGACCAGGAGATCCGCGAGTTGGTCGATCTCGCCGGCCGGATCGAGGGGCTCGCCCGCAACGTCGGCACGCACGCCGCCGCCGTCGTGATCGCCGACCGGCCGCTCGTCGAATACGTGCCGCTGCAGCGGGTCACCGGCAAGGATGAAGTCATCACGCAGTGGGCGATGGGCGACGTCGAGCGCGCCGGCCTGATGAAGATGGACTTCCTCGGGCTCCGCTACCTCACGGTGGTCGCCAAGACGCTCGAGATCATCGCCGCCACTGGCCAGCCGCGCCCCGACCCGTTTGCCTTCCCGCTCGACGACCGGCCGACGTTCGAGCTCCTGTGCCGCGGCGAGACGAAGGGGATCTTCCAGCTCGAGAGCGGCGGGATCCGCGACCTGCTCCAGCGGATGAAACCCGATCAGTTCCTCGACATCGTCGCCGTCAACGCCCTCTACCGCCCCGGTCCGCTCGAGGGGGGAATGGTCGACGACTACGTCGCCGTCAAGCACGGGCGCCAGCGTGCCGAGTACCTCCATCCGGTGATGAAGGAGGTGCTCGAGGAGACGCACGGGGTGATGGTCTACCAGGAGCAGGTGATGCGGATCCTCGAGCGCCTCGGTGGCATCGAGTTGTCGAGCGCCTACACGTGCATCAAGGCGATCAGCAGGAAGAAGCTGGAGACGATCTCACAGTTTCGCGAGCGCTTCGTGGCCGGGGCCAAGGCGCGGGGTCTCGCGGCCGGCGAGGCGGCCGACCTGTTCGGGTTGATCGAGAAGTTCGCCGGGTACGGCTTCAACAAGAGCCACTCCACCGCCTACGCCCTGCTCGCCTGGCAGACCGCCTACCTCAAGACCCACTGGCCGGTCGAGTTCATGGCGGCACTGCTGTCCGGCGATATCACCGGCCGGAATTTCAAGAAGAAGGACGCCCTGGTCGAGCACGTCGAGGACTGCCGGCGGATGGGGATCGAGGTCGCCCCCCCCGACGTCAACGTCTCGATGCCCGACTTCTCGGTCCGCGACGGTCGGATCGCCTTCGGGCTGGCGGCGATCAAGGGCTGCGGCCTCCAGGCCGCCGAGGCGATCGCCACCGAGCGGCAGCGCGGCGGGCCCTACGGCGACCTCGACGACTTCTGCGGGCGCCTCGACCCGGCGGTCGTCAATCGGACGGCGATCGAAAGCCTCGGCAAGGCCGGGGCGCTCGACGCCCTCGGGCGCCACCGGGGCGCCGTGCTGGCGGGCATCGAGCGGGCGATGGCCGCCGGCGCCGCGCGGCTTGCCGATCGGCGCAGCGGCCAGAAGAGCCTGTTCGACGCGCTCGATGCCGCGCCGGCGCCGGCGGCACCGGCCGCCGTGCGCGGCGGCGGCACCGACGTGCCGCCACTGTCCGACGCGCAGATGCGCCTCGGGGAGAAGGAGGTGCTCGGCTACTACGTCCACAGCCATCCCCTCGCCGAGCATGCGGCCGTGCTCGACGCGGTCACGACCCACGGCACGACCGGGCTCACCGGCGTGCCCGCGCGCCGCGAAGTCGTGATCGGCGGGCTCGTCGCCGCGGTCAAGCATTCGGCGGTCAAGCAGCCGCGGAACGGCTCGACGCACACGCGCTACGCGATGTTCGACCTCGAAGACATGGAGGGGCTGGTCCGCACGATCTGCTGGCCCGAGGAATTCGCCCGCGTCGGCGAGCGGATCCGCACCGACGAGGTCGTCATCGTGACCGGATCGATCGACCGCCGGGCCGGGAGCGACGAAACGAACCTGATCGTCAACGATCTGGTCCCGGTCGCCGCGGTCTGGAGCCGTCCGGTGTCGAGCGTGACGGTGCGGTTCGACGAGTCCCGGCACGGCTCCGACCTCCTCGACCGCCTCGCCACCGTGGTCCACCGCCACCCGGGCGCGGTCCCGCTGCGGCTGGTGATCGAATTGGCCGACGGCCGGCGCGTGCACGTCGACTGCGACCGCCACGCCGTCGCCTGGTCCGAGGCGCTGCATGCCGATCTGGTCGCGCTCCTCGGACCGGGGTCGGTGCGGGCGACCCCGGTCGTGCAGCGACGCGACGGCGACGGCCCCCGACGTCAGGCGTCCGGTCGCGCTCCTGCCCGCTCCGCGTGACCCCACGTGCGGGGATGGACGATGGCTGTCGCCGCGCCGGCATGGTGGGGAAATGGTCCGGTCGTTCCGGTCGGGGAGTCGGGGAAAAACCGGGTCAATCGCCGCTCGACGCCGGGCCGAAGAACGACCGGAGTCCTTGTGGTCCGTCGGCGGCCACGTTGCCCGCCCTCCGGGGCGGGAATAGGCTGACGTGCGAACCTGCCGAGCCCCAATCCCCCCACGTTCCCGGGTGAGTCCATGCGTCGGTTCCAACTGTTCTGCCGGTCCGCCGGTTGCGGCCGTCTCGGACTCCTGGCGATCACCGCAGCGCTGTTCCTCGCTCCCGTCTCGCGGGCCGTCGCACAGATGGGGGTCGGTGGTGGCGGCATGGGGATGGGTGGCGGTGGGATGGGCGGCGGTGGCATGGGCGGCGGTGGCATGGGCGGCGGTGGCATGGGTGGCGGTGGGATGGGCGGCGGTGGCATGGGTGGGATGGGCGGCGGCGGGATGGGCGGCATGGGCGGTGGCATGGGGGGTGGTGGCGGCCTCGGGAGCGCCGCCGGTGTCGTCATCGATGCCAACGGCGTCCTCCGCACGCAGCGGGTCTCCGATTCCGGCCTGTCGCTGCAGAAGCGCCGCGCCGCGGCGGCGAGCCTCCCCGCCGATCTCCGGACCCGCTCGCAGTTCCGCAAGGTCGCCCTCTCGCGCCTCGAGGCGGAAGTGGCGCGCGCCGCGTCCGAAGGGCGCGAGCTCCCCGACGACGTCGCGAAACTCGCCGGTCTGACCCGGCTGCAATACGTCTTCGTCTACCCGGCGACGGGCGATGCTCCGGGCGAGGTCGTGATCGCCGGCCCGGCCGAGGCGTGGATCACCGACGCCACCGGCCGCGTCGTCGGTGTCGAGACGGGCAGCCCAGTGCTGCTCCTCGAGGATCTGGCCGTCGCCCTGCGGGCCTTCGAGCCGGGGCAGCCGAGCGACCGGCTCGTCGGCTGCTCGATCGATCCGACCCAGGAAGGGCTCGCCGCGCTCCAGTCCCACCTCCGCCGCCTCGGGCGCGTCAACCCGCAGGCCAGCGTCGACCAGATCGTGACCGGGATGCAGCAGGCGCTCGGGCCGCAGGTGATCCGCATCGACGGCGTCAGCCCGGCTTCACACTTCGCCCAGGTGATGGTCGAGGCTGACTATCGGATGAAGCTGATCGGCATCGGGATGGAGCGGCCTCCGGTGAAGATGAGCACCTGGATCGAGCTGGCGAGCTCGTCGAGCATCGCCGCCAACGCCCTCCGGCGCTGGTACTTCGTCCCCGACTACCAGTGCGTCCGCGTCTCCGAGGACGACATGGCGATCGAATTGGTCGGCCGGGGCCTCAAGCTCGTCGGGGCCGACGAGGTCGTCCTCCCCGACGGCCGGCGGATGTCAGCCGATCGTGCCGACCGGGCGAGCAAGACGTTCACCGACACGTTCACCAAGAAGTATCCGGAGATCGCCGCCCGGACGCCGGTCTACGCCCAGCTCCGCAACCTCTTCGACCTCGCCGTGGCCGCCGCGTACCTCCAGCAGCACGATGCCTACGGCCTCACCGGCTGGTCGGCCGCGGGGCTCCGCGACGAGAAGACCTGCCCGGTCGACGGGCTCGTGGCCCCCGCCGCGGTTGAGCCGGCGGTGCACGCCGTCTGGAAGGGGAGCCGGCTGCTGACGCCGATCGGCGGTGGCGTGACGCTCGAGCCGCGGCGTGCCCTCGACCCGCCGAATCTCCTCATGGACGAACAGGGCACGGTCGGTCGGGCCCATGCCGACGCCAACGTCCTGCCCGCCGGCCGCTGGTGGTGGGACTGATTGTCGCGGCTGCGGAGCGCTCCATGGCCTCCGCCGCCTCGCGCTGCCGGAGCCACAGCCGTCGGTGCGAGGGGAAAGGCGCGAGGGGCGTCTCTCCTCTGTCGAGCCCGAGCTGAGGTCTGTCGACGTCGACTCCTTGACGATCCCGGGTCGATACCGGCGCCCAGAGACGCGGGGCGTGCCAAACGTCCCCGCCCTCGATCCCCGGTCGCTCAGACCTTGACGCGCTCGAGGTACTCGCCGGTCCGGGTGTCGATCTTGATCGTGTCACCCTGCTCGATGAACGCCGGCACCACGACCTCGGCCCCGGTCTCGAGCTTCACCGGTTTGGTGAGGTTGGTCGCGGTGTTGCCGCGGATCGCCGGTTCGGCGTATTCGACCTTGAGCATCATGTGATTGGGGGGCTCCATCGAGATCGGATTGCCGTTGTACAACAGCATCGAGCAGACGGTCCCCTCCTTGATCCACTTCCAGGAGTCGTCGACCTGCTCCTTGGAAAGCTCGTACTGCTCGTAGTTGGCATTGTCCATGAAGACGAACTGCTCCCCTTGCTTGTAGAGGAACTGGGCGTCGATCGTGGCGATGTCGGCGGCATCGAGCGAATCGCCGCTCTTGTAGGTCCGATCGAGGACGGTGTTGCGGAGGAGGTTCCGCAGCTTGCACTTGTACAACGCCTGGCCCTTGCCCGGCTTGACGAAGTTGCACTCGATCATGATGTACGGGTCGCCGTCGATCTGGACCTTGAGACCCTTCTTGAATTCGCTGGTGTTGTAGGCTGGCACGGCGGCAGTCACCTCCAGGGCGTTTTTCTCCCCCGGCTGCCGCGCGTATGCTTTGGCGGTGCGGGGCGTCCGCCGCGCTGTCCGGCGGCGTCGGGAAGCGACAAGCGTCGCCGCGGTCGGGGCGGATGTCAACGTCGGCCCCCACCCCTGCCCGTTCCCGTCCGCCGCGTGGCTGCCATGGCCGTCTCGACCCCTGTTTCCACCGCGCCGCCGCGCTGGCAGAGGCTCCTGGCCGACGCGATCCGTGACCCGGCCGAATTGTGCCGGGTCCTCGGGCTCGATCCGGCAGTGGCGGGGCGCGGCGGCGGATTCCCGCTGCTCGTCCCGCGCGCGTTCGTCGCCCGGATGCGCCGGGGCGATCCCGAGGATCCGCTCCTCCGGCAGGTGTTGCCGGTGGTGGAAGAGGAGCGGGTGGTGGCCGGCTTCGGCGCCGACCCGTTGAACGAGGCGGCGGCGCTGGCCGCACCGGGGCTGGTGCGGAAATACGCCGGGCGCGCCCTCGTGCTGCTCACCGGCGGCTGTGCGGTCAACTGCCGCTACTGCTTCCGCCGCGAGTTCCCCTACGCCGACCAGGGCGTCGCCGGGTATCCGACGGCGGCCCTCGCGGCGATCGCCGCCGACGCCTCGCTCGACGAGGTGATCCTCTCCGGGGGTGATCCGCTTCTCGTCGACGACGACCGTCTGGCGGCCGTCGTCCGGGACCTCGACACCATCGCCCACCTCCGCCGCCTCCGGATCCACACCCGTCTGCCGGTCGTCCTTCCGGAACGGGTGACCGACGGTCTCGTCGGGCTGCTGCGGGCCACGCGATTGACCACGGTCGTGGTCCTCCACGTCAATCACCCCGCCGAGCTCGACGACACGGTCGCCGCCGCCGCCGCGCGCCTCGCCGGGGCAGGGTGCGTGCTGCTCAACCAGGCGGTGCTGCTGGCCGGCGTCAACGACGACGTCGGCACGCTTGCCGCGCTGTCGAAGCGTCTGCTGTCGATCGGTGTCGTTCCCTACTACCTGCATCTCCTCGACCGTGTCGCCGGGGCGGCCCATTTCGCCGTCGCCGACGACGACGCCCGGCGCCTGCTCGCGGAGCTGCAGGCCGCGCTTCCCGGCTACCTCGTGCCGCGTCTGGTGCGCGAGGTTCCCGGAGAGGCAGGCAAACGGTGGATCCCAGCCGCTGCCGAGGGCGGGAGTGGATCGGAGCCGCCCGGCGGGTAGAACGGTGCCAGCCCGGACACGGGCGGAGGAGGTGGCTGATGAAGGTTCTGGTGGCGGTCGACGGTTCCCCGGCGTCGCTCGACGCGGTCTCCCTGGCGGGGGCGCTGGTCGATCCGGCCGTCGACGAGGTGGCGATCTATTTCTCGCCGGCCGAGCTCACCCGCCGGCTTCCCTGGGGGCCGCAGCTCGTCGAAGGGGCGACGGCGGCGCTGTTCACCGAGGCCTGTGGCAGGCTCCCCACGGGGATGGCCCGCCAGCCGGAGGCGATCGTGAGCGTCAAGTCCCCCGCGGTCGGGATCCTCGAATCGGCTTCGGGCTGGAAGGCCGATCTGATCGTCGTCGGCTCGCGCGGGACCGGGTCGCTCGAACGGCTGCTGCTGGGGAGCGTGTCGCGTGCGGTCGTCCATGGCGCGCAGTTGCCGGTGCTCGTGGTCCGTGCCGCCCCCGCGGCGGGGCTGAAGGTGCTCGTCTGCCACCATCCCGCCAGTGCCCCGGCGCTGGCCTCCGCGCTCGGCCGGCTCCACTGGCCGACCGGCACCACCGGGCGGACGATCGCCGTCGCCGAGTCGCTCCTCGCCGCACCGCTGCCGCCGTGGGTCCAGCAACGCGTCCGCGATCCCGACACGGCCGCGATCGCCCGCGCGTGGGAGGCGGAGCACGATTCCGAGGTGGCGGGCATCACCGGCCGGGCACGCGCATTCGCCGCCACGCTGCCCGCGGCGCTGGGGGGCGGGGAGCCGGTGGTGCTCGAGGGCAATCCCGGGGATCGGATCAACGCCTACACGCGCAGCGAAGGGATCGACCTGGTCGTGGTCGGCCGAACCCCGGCCGACACGCTGTCGCGGTGGCTCCTGGGAAGCACGTCGGAGGCGGTCCTCTCGGGTAGTCCGGCGAGCGTGCTGCTGGTCCCGGTCTACAAGGCGGCGACCTGACCAGGCGGCGGCCGCTGGCCGGCGACGGCCGTCAGGCCGCGCCCTGGAGCCGGGCCACGAACGCGGCGTAGTCGGCGGCGGTGTCGATCCCGCGCGTCGGATGGTCGACCGCGGCGGCGGCGATCGGGATGCCGGCCTCGACGACGCGGAGCTGCTCGAGGCTCTCGAGCCCCGCCAGCCGCGACGGGGGAAGATCGTCCCAGGCCTCGAGCACCGCCCGGCGGTAGGCATAGAGGCCGACATGCTGCCAGTAGAGCGGCGGCGACGCGCTCAGCAGGTCGTCGGTCCAGTCGCGCGCCGCGGGGACCGGGGCCCGGCTGAACGTGATCGCGCGCCAGGCGTCGGGGAGCGCCGCTCCGGGCACAAGGCCGGCCGGCGGCGGATCGCGCCACGGCGTCAACACCGCCTTGACGACCGACGGCTTCGCCAGATCGGCGGCCGAGCGCAGCGGCGTCACGAGCGTCGCCATCCCGGCAGAATGGCAACGCCCGAGCAGCGCGATCGCGGCGCCGACGGCGGCGGGGGAGATCTCGGGCTCGTCACCCTGGAGATTGACGACGATATCGGCCTCTGGCAGTCGTGGCAGCGCCTCGACGATCCGCGCGGTGCCGCTCGGCGCGTCGGGGGAGGTCATCTCGGCGCGTCCGCCCGCGGCGCGGATCGCGCCGGCGATCTCGGCATCGTCGGTGACCACGACGACCGTCGCGCCCGGGACGGCCGCGGCGGCGGCGCGGAACGTGTGGACCACCAGCGGGAGGCCGGTGTCGGCCAGGAGCATCTTCCGTGGCAGCCGCTGGCTGGCGAGACGGGCAGGGATGACGACGAGCGTTCTGAGTTCCGGCATCCGTGCGCTCCTTGTGACCGCGGCAACGTAGCCTCGCCCGGCCGTGGCGGGCAACGCGCTGGTCAGCGCGTCAGCCTGGCGCCGGCGGCGGCAGGCGGGGCGGTTCGCGGTCGTCCTTGAGTGCGACGCCGCTGATTCCACGCGCCCGGGCCTCGCGGAGCAGCCAGAGGAGCGTGGCCGCCGCAGCCGCGGGGGGCAGGCCGCCGGGGTGGATATTGGAGACACAGTTGCGCTCGGCGTCGGTCCGGCCGGGGCGTGGGTCGTGGACGAAATAGGCGCCGAGGCTCGCCGGGGCGGTGAGGCCGGGGCGCTCCCCGAGCAGCACCAGCGCCAGCCGCGCGGCGAACAGCTCGCCGATCTCGTCCCCCAGCGCGACCCGCCCACGGGGCACGACGACCACCGGCGCGATCCGCCAGCCGTCAGCCGCCAGCGACGGCAACAGCGCGCGAGCGAGCGCCGGAGCGTGGGCTTCCGCCGCCGGGGCCGACAGGCCGTCGGAGACGATGCAGACGATGTCGTGCGCGCGGCGGGAAGTGTCGTGGTCAGCGACGAGCCGGGCACGGGCGGCGGGGGCGAGACGCCGGCCCAGATCGGGGCGGAGGAGATGGGTCCGGCGGTCGGTGGCCTGCGACTCGGCCACGACCGCCGGCCAGCCGGATGCGGTGATCCGCTCGGCGACGGCGACGGCGTCGAACGGGGCGAGCACCGCGTCGCGGGCCCGGGCATGGTCGAGCGACAGGGCCAACAGCGCCGCAGTGGTGAGACTGTCCCCCGCGCGCCCGAGGGCGACTCGCGCCGGCGTCAGTCCCGCCAGTGGCGGCCACGGCCGGCTGCCCGGCTGGGTCACCGCGCCGCCGGGGCCGGCGTCGTCGCTCATCGGGGAATCACCGCGGTGCTGGCCAGCCCGGGAAGCGCCGGTAGCCTCGCGGCGAGGCGATGGGCCGGCTCGGGGGCGAGGCGCCCGGCGCCGTCGAGGATGCCGACCTCCGTCGCCCAGGCTTCGAACTCCGGCGCCGGGCGGAGGCCGAGTGCCTGCCGCAGCGCCGCGGCGTCGTGGTACGAGGTCGAGACGTAGTTGAGCATGATGTCGTCGCCGCCAGGGACACCCATCACGTAGCTGCACCCCGCCGTGCCGAGGAGGAACAGCAGCCCGTCGAGGTCGTCGGGGCCGGCGTCGGCATGGACGGTGTGGCAGACGTCGCAGCCCATCGGCAGGCCGAGCAGCTTGCCGCAGAAGTGGTCTTCGAGCCCGGCCCGGGTGATCTGCCGGCCGTCGGCGAGGTACTCCGGGCCGATGAACCCGACGACCGTGTTGACCAGCAACGGCCGGAAGCGCCGGGCCACGCCGTGGGCACGGGCCTCGAGCGTCTGCTGGTCGACGCCGTGGTGGGCACCGGCCGAGAGGCACGACCCCTGCCCGGTCTCGAAGTACATCACATGGTCACCGACCGTGCCGCGGCCCAGCGCCCGCGCCGCCTCCTCCGCTTCGGCGAGCATCGCCAGCGTGATCCCGAACGAGCGGTTGGCCGCCTCGGTGCCGGCGATCGACTGGAACACCAGATCCACCGGGGCACCACGCTCGAGCGCCTCGAGCTGCGTGGTCACGTGGGCGAGGACGCACGACTGCGTCGGGATCCGCCAGGCGGCGATCCATTCGTCGAGCAGGCGCAGGAGCGTGACCACGCGATCGACGCTGTCGGTGGCGGGATTGATGCCGATCACGGCGTCGCCGCAGCCGTGCGCCAGGCCGTCGAGGATCGCGGCGGCGATCGGCAGCGGGTCGTCGGTGGGGTGGTTGGGCTGGATGCGGACGGCGAGCCGCCCGGGCAGGCCGACCGTGTCGCGGAATCGGGTCACGACCCGGCATTTCCGCGCCACCAGGATCAGGTCCTGGGCGCGCATCAGCTTGCTGACCGCGGCCGCCATCTCCGGCGTGATGCCGGCGGCGACGGCGGCCAGTACCGTGCCGTCGGTGTACGGGTCGAGGAGCCACTCGCGAAATCCACCGACGGTGAGATGCGACAGCGGCGCGAAAGCCGCGTTGTCGTGGGTGTCGAGGAGCATCCGCGTGACGTCGTCGTCCTCGGCGGGGATCAGCGGTTCGGCGAGGAATCGCGCGAGGGGCACGTCGGCGAGGACGAACCGGGCGGCGATCCGCTCCTCTTCGGCGCCGGCGGCGATCCCTGCCAGTTCGTCGCCGCTGCGCGGGGGGCTGGCGCGCGCCAGCAGCGTCTTCAGGTCGCCGAAGGCGTGGGTCACGCCGCCGAGGGTGGTCGCGTAACGGCTCATGGACGCGGGGGCGGGGTGTGGGGGACGTGAGGATCGACGTGGTGGGCGTCGGCGACGGCGTGGGGATCGATCCGGCGCCGTAGCACTGTCCACCAGGCGATGCCCGCCACCGTCATCACCAGCGTGTACTGCGCCGTGCCCGAGCGCCACCAGGTGGCCGCATCGCCCCGATTGGACCATCCCATCGCCACCAGCGACATCGTCGCCAGGCCGAGTGCCGCCAGCGGCACCCACGGCGCGCCCGGCGCACGCCAGGGCCGCGGCAGGTCGGGCTCCGTCACCCGCAGGCGGAGGAGCGCCACCATCGAGACGATCATCAGCGTCACCGCGCCGAACGCCGACAGCGTGATCAACAGCGTCGTGTCGAGGGCGACGACCGCCGCGGCGCCGATCACGAACGTCGTCAGCAGGGCCACGACGGGCGTGCCGGTCGCCGGGGCGATCCATCCCAGAACGCGGGGCAGGTATCCGGCCCTCCCCATCTCGAGCAGACCCCGTCCGGCGGCGAGGATGATCCCGTTGAGCGAGGCGACCAGGCCGAGCACCCCCATCCCGACCAGCAGCGAAAACAGCGGATGCCCCGCCGCGACGAACTGCCCCAGTGCCAGCGGTAGCGGGTTGTCGGACAGCGGTGCGCCGGCGCGCGGCACGACGCCGCCCTCCACGCCGGCGACGAGGTCGGCCGGCGCGTACACGACCCGTTCCCAGCCGCCGACCCCGACGGCACCGAACAGCACGACGACCGACAACACCACGAGCGTGACCAGGGCCGCGCCGAAGCCGCGCGGGATGTCGCGGTGCGGGTCGCGCGTCTCCTCGGCCGCGTTGGCGACCCCCTCGATCGCCAGATAGAACCAGATCGCGAACGGGATCCCGGCGAACACGCCTCCCACGCCGTGCGGCAAGCCGTTGGCGGCGAACGCCTCCCAGCGGAAGTGCGGCAGCGCCAGCCCGGCAAACAGCACCAGCTCGCCGACTGCCAGGAGCGTGACGGCGAATTCCAACAGCGCCGCCTGTCGGACGCCGACGACATTGACCACCGTGAACAATGCCAGGACCACCAGCGCCGCGGGGCGCTGACCGACGGCGGGTGCGAGGGTGGCGACGTAGCTGCCGATCGCCATCGCGATCGCCGGCGGGGCGAGGACGAACTCCACCGCCTGGGCGATGCCGGCGAGGAACCCGGCCCCCGGCCCGAGACCACGCACCGCATACACGAACGCCCCACCCGCCCGCGGCAGGGCGCAGGCGAGCTCCAGGTAGCTGAACACGAACGCCGCATACATCGCGGTGACCAGTGCGAATGCCGCGAGCATCCCCAGCGAGCCGGCGACCGGTAGCCCGAGGTTCCAGCCGAAATACTCACCCGAGATGACGTAGCCGACACCCAGGCCCCACAGGGTGAACGGCCCCAGCACGCGGTGCAGCGTCGCCGACGGCGGCGTAGCAGGTTGTGGACGAGTCGAGCTGCCGCCGGGTGCGGCCGCCGGCGATCCGGGCAACCCTTCGTGTTTCCCGCGGTCGCCTGAGTGGGAAAAGGCCACGGAGGGCGTTGTCCACGGGCTGTGAAGGGACGGCGGCATCAGTGGGTGTCCGGGGGCGCTGGGAGTGGCGGCGACGAGTGGCGGACAGACTCCCGCGGCTGGTCGATTGTGGCAGACCGGCCGGTGCCGGGGTCGCCTTGCACGGGATTCACCGGCTGCTAGCATCACAGGTGCCGTTGCAGACGGCCACTTGCCCGAGTGGCGGAATTGGCAGACGCGCAAGATTCAGGTTCTTGTCCAGGTAACTGGGTGGAGGTTCAAGTCCTCTCTCGGGCACTTCCGCGGCCGCTTCGCGCACCGTGATTCCAGGGCCCGGGTCTCTCCCCGCCCCGAAGGCCGGGTCCATCACCGGCCCGTTGTCCGGCCTCAGTCTGCTTGTAGGATGGCTCTCGAGGCTGTAGCTCAGTCGGTAGAGCAGCGGACTTTTAATCCGTCGGTCCAGGGTTCGAGCCCCTGCAGCCTCATTCGGCGGCTCGATCGGGCGCGGCCGGTCGGCTTTTCGTCTCGACCGGGCCGCACGATCGGTTCATGATCGGGGAAACGGAAGCTCCCCGATTCCCGCCCTTCCATGGAGGACGTCGCGATGGTCGCCACGATCACCCCCGCGGTGCTCGCCGATCTCCGTCGCCGGCACGAGCCGGTGACACTCATCGACGTGCGGACGCCCGCCGAATATGGCGAGGTCCACGTCACGGACGCCCGCAACATGCCGCTCGACCGGCTCGATCCGCGTGCCATCGCGAGCTTGGCCGGCACGCGGCCGGTGTACGTGATCTGCAAGTCGGGCGGGCGCAGCCAGAAGGCCTGTGAGCAGTTGCTCGCTGCCGGACTTGGCAACGTGTTCAGCGTCGAGGGGGGCACCGCCGCCTGTGAAGCAGCCGGGGTGCCGGTGGTGCGCGGCCGCAAGGCGATGTCGCTCGAGCGGCAGGTGCGGATCGCCGCCGGGTCGCTGGTCGCCAGCGGAGCGGCCCTGGCGGCCTTCGGACCGGACGCGACCTGGCGTGCGATCGGCGCCGGGCTGGCGGGGTTCGTCGGCTGCGGCCTCGTCTTCGCCGGAGTCACCGACACCTGCGGGATGGCGATGCTCCTGGCGCGGATGCCGTGGAACCAGGCGTCGGGAAGCGGCGCCGCCTGCCGGGTCTGACGTCTCCTCGCCGGCGTCCGCCCATCGCGAGGCACCGCTCGTGGTCGAGGAGCCAGGCCTTCGAGCCCGTGCCGGCCGCGAAGCCGACGAGGGCTCCGCTGCTGCCGATCACCCTGTGGCAGGGGACGACGATCGGCAGCGGGTTTTTTCCATTGGCACCGCCGACCGCGCGGGCCTTGCGGGCATCACCGAGGCGCCGGGCCTGGTCGGCGTAGCTGATCGTGGTGCCGAAGGGGATCGCGCGGAGCACGGCCCAGGCGCGCCGTTGAAACGGCGTGCCCCCGGGATCGAGCGGGATGTCGAACTCCGTCCGCTCACCGGCGAAGTAGGCCGTGAGCTGCTCGGCGGCAGCGCGGAGAATCGCCATCGCTCGCTCGCGCTCCCCGTGGGGATCGCCGTCGAACGCCACAGGCCGCTGCCGGCCGTTCACCCCCCTCACTCCCCACGACACGCTCCGCAACCCGGCTTCGGTGGCGACGAGCGTCAATTCGCCGAGGGGCGAGGGCAGCGTCGCCTCGGCACACGGCGACGTCGGTCGCGGGGGGATGGTGACGGGCATCGATGAAGACTATCCGCGACGCGCCCGTGCCGACACCCCGGCGGAAGATTCAAAGAAACGCCGCCACGTCGTCGACGGCACGCCGCGCCGCACGGATCGCCCCCGCGCTCGACGCCACCAGGCTCCCCACGTCGCCGTGGGCGAACGCGATCGGGCCGAACGGCCGCCGCGCGCGCAGTTGGTGGTTCCTCAACCCCGGTGCCGAGCAGTGGATCGCATGGCCGCGGCGGTAGAGATGGGCCTCGACCGGCGTGATCGCCCCCTCCGGGAAAGCGGCGTGAAGATCGTCGGCCACCGCGGCGGCAAGCGCCCGGCAATGATCGTCGTCGAGGAGCGACTCGCGCGCGTCCTCGGCAAGCGGGACATAGCAGGTGAGGACGTCGCCTCGAGCATCCCCTGACGCCGTGCCGACCCAATCGGCCACGATGCAGTCGGTGAACCGTCGGCCCGGACACCAAGTGTCGTAGCCGAGGCGCGGCACGGGGCGGTCGCAGCGGACGTTGACGACGCAGTAGGGGGCGTAATGGATCCGCTCCATCGCCCCGCGCTGGTCGGCCGGCAGCCCGGCGACGATCCGCGTGGTCACGAATTTGGGGAGGGCGACGATCGCCGCTTTGGCGCGGATCCCGGTGACCTGCTCGCCGGCGACGTAGGTGACCTCGACGCCATGCCCCGCGCGCGACAGCGACAGCACCGTCGCCCCGGTCACCACGCCGACCGACGGCGCCGTGGCGATATCGGCCGCCAGCCGTCGCGCCAGTGCCCCGACGCCGCCGGGCCAAGTGACGCGGCTGTCGGAGCGGTCGGGCCCGGCCCACCAATGGAGCGTGTCGATCGCCAGCGACGCGGCGACGTCGGCTGACGAGCCGCCCCAGTTCGACGGGCAGTAGGCATCCCACCAGCGCCGCACGTGGTCGCCATACGGGGCCAGGAGCGCGGCGAGCGGCGTCGCGTCGTGGCGCTCGTCGTCGGGAGCGAGGGCGAGGAGGTCGCGCCGGCAGGCGGCGAAGTCCTCGCGCACCGCGCGCGGGTAGGGCAGGTGGTCGAGCCCGTCGCCCCAGGTGTCGGGCGTGAACGTCCCCTGGTCGGCGGTGCCATCCCAGCTCGCCACCGGCAGCAGCGGCAGGCCGAGCTCGGCGGCGAGCAGGCCGGCGGCATCACCTCTGCCGACATACGCCGTGCCGACCGAACAGGGGATCCCGCCGAGCGTCGTCGACTGCGCGTGGCCACCGGGGAGCAGCTCCTTTTCGAGAACGACGACGTCGTGATCGCGGCACAGCCGGGCCGCGGAAAGGCCACTGATGCCGCCGCCGAGGATCACGAGGTCGGCGTCGCGCCACCGGCTTGGTCGGGGGAATGCGGCGCCGTCGCGGACCCGGTGGCAGTCGGCATACCGCTCCGAGTCGAGTGCCGTGGCGGAGGGGGCGGCGCTCGAGTGAATCGGGCAACCGGCCAGCACCGGTCCGGCGATCGCGATGCGGAGGGCGTGGCGGCGGGGGGTGCGCATCGGGGGCGTGACCGAGGATCGGCAGTGGCCAACGGCACCGTCATCATCGCCGGTCCGGTGATCTCCCGCCACGGTCGGCACCCGTGGCGGTCAGGGGATCTTGATCGAGACGCGGCTCGACCCCAGTCGGGTGAAATCCCTTTCGTTGAACGACAGCAATCGCTGGCAACCGCGCCGCCCGGCGGCCACGAGGCCGCTCGCCATCGGCCTCGACGACCAATTCCGTACCCGGCGTCATCCCGAGGCGATCACGCAGCGGCTTGGGGACGACGATCCGGCCGGCCTTGTCGATGGTAATTTTCATGCCAACTTGGTATTTCAGCGACCGTCGACAGGCAAAGTTGCAGGCCGTCCTTGGCGGAGAGCAGTCATGAGCGTTGGGGAATTGATCTCCGAGTCCGGCGGTTCCCCGAGGCGGCACGTGTGGGGGCGGCTGCCGCGACGGAGCCTGACCGCCATCGCCATCGCCGCGATGGCCGCGTCGGCCCATGCCGGCGACACCGCGATGAGCGACTGGCCCCACTGGCGCGGGCCGACTGGTAACGGCGTGTCGCCCGACGCCACGCCGCCGGTCGAGCTCGGCCCCGACAACAACCTCCGCTGGAAGACGGCGATCCCCGGGCGCGGCTCGTCGTCGCCGGTGGTCCTCGGGCCCGACGTGTTCGTGACCAGCGCCGTGCCCGTCGCGGGGAAGCAGGGGGAGCTCGACTTCCGCCTGTTCTGCCTCGACCGCGCCACCGGGCAGGTGCGCTGGTCGCGGACCGCTGTCGCCGCCGTGCCGCACGAGGGCACCCACCAGACACACGGCTTCGCCTCCGCATCGCCGTGCACCGATGGCCAGCGCGTCTACGCCCACTTCGGCTCGCGCGGGCTGCACTGCTTCTCGCGCGACGGCGAGGCGCTGTGGCAGCGCGACTTCGGCGACATGCGAATCCGCAACGGGTTCGGCGAGGGGAGCTCGCCGACGCTCGTCGATGGGATGATCCTCGTGCCCTGGGATCACGAGGGGCCCTCGGCGCTCCACGCGCTGGATGCCACGACCGGCCGAACGGTGTGGGAAACGCCCCGCGACGAACCGACTGCGTGGGCGACGCCTCTGGTCGCGACCGACCGCGCGGGGGGCAAGCAGGTGGTGATGAACGGCCAGCGCGCCGCGCGCGGCTACGACCTCGCTACCGGCAAGGAACTGTGGCGCTGCGGTGGGCAGACGGAGCGCCCCTGCGCGTCGGCAGTCGCCGCCGACGGCGTGGCGATCGTCGCCAGCGGGTTCCGTGGGGCGTTCATCGGCGCTTTCGATCTCTCTGGCCGCGGCGAGCTGGCGGCCGGGAGCGGCGTGCTCTGGACCCGTTCGAGCAACACCCCTGATGTCGGCTCACCGCTGCTCTCGGGGGACCGCGTCTATTACTACAAGGAGAAAACCGGCCTGCTGACCTGCATCGACGCCCGGACCGGGGCGCCGCACTACGAGGCGGCGCGGATCCCTGGCGTGGGACGGACCTATGCCTCGCCGGTCGCCGCCGGCGGGCACGTTTACCTCACCGATCGCGGCGGCGCGATCACCGTGATCCGCGACGCTCCCGCGCTCGAAGTCGTCGCCACCAACGACATTGGCGAGGGAGTCGATGCCACGGCCGCCCTGGCCGGCCGCGAAGTTTTCATCCGTGGCGAGGGGCACCTGTTCTGCTTTGCTCGTCCGTGAGGGACGGCTCGGCGGCGTCGCCGCTGCCGGCGGCGCTGTGGCGTTTCTTCCGCCGCGCCCGCCATACGGCCTGACCGGCAAGGGCACTGCCGGCGATGCCGGCCATCGCCCAGGTCGAGGGCTCCGGGACGGCGGTGCTGAAGATCGAGACGCCACGGTTGGAGTAGTCGAGTACGGCGAGCGTCTGTGTACCGGGGTCCCACGCGAAATCGTAGGCCCCGGTGGCGCTCGACGGCGGCGCGGTGCCGTTGAGAAACGTCCACGTCGGCGTGATCGTCGAACCGCTGGTGGTCGTGAACTTGACCACGTTGGTCGGGGACTGCCCCTGGATGGTCCGATCGTTGAAGATCAGCAAGTCACCCGAGTAGTTGTTGACGAAGTTGCCGAACGTGCTCGAGACGACCGCGTTCATGAACCCGAGATTCGTGACGATCGCATTGGTCGCCGTCAACGCGACGATGACGTCCGATTGGCCGTTGACATTGCTCGTCGGCCCCCTGACGGTGTTCGCGCCGGTCCGGTTGGCGCGGCTGACGCTGTTGTTGACCCGTGTGTAGAGGTCCCCGGTCGTGGGATCGAACGCGATGTCGCGCCAGGTCGTCGACGTCGGATTGGTGTTGATGATCATGCCCTGCTGGGCACCAGGTGGGACGTTTGCGGTCGTTGTGTAGATTGATGACCCGGAGACTGAATCGTTGAGGAAACGGCGTCCCTGCCCCTGCGTCACCCAGGCCAGCCCACCGCCCTGGGCAGGATTTCCCTGAAAGCCGGGATCGAATGCCGGCCCGGCCATGCCGCGCGTCGTGCCGATATTGGCGGTGGTCGTTCCCGAAGCCGAGAGGTCCCACATCTTCTGGTTGGTGGTGGAAAACGCCTGGATGCCGGTGGCGGTGTTGGCTCCCGAGTCGAACGACGCGCCGAGGATGGAGCCGCTGATCGACAGACCTGTGTAGCCGCGCGAGCTTCCCACACTACTGATCGTGCCGAATGGGGTCGAGTACGCCGCCGTGAGCACACCTTGCTGGGTGGCGTTGGTGATCTCGACGAGCGATGTGGTGGTCACCGTCGCGCTGCCGTTGAACCCGGCAACCCACAGCCGCGAGCCGTTCCAGGCGACGGCTGCCGGATTACTGCCGATGAACGACGGATTGGCGGCTCCGCTCGTCGCCCCGAGATCGAACCGGGCGATCTCGTAGAGGCCGATCTGGGCATGGACGGGCGCCCCGGCCAGGGCCAGCGAGAGCACGGCGATCGTGATCGGCGCCGCGTGGAACCGGCCGACAGTTGCATTGAGCATCGTGAAAACGCGGCCGCGCGTTTGAGCCCCCGAAACCTTCCTGACATGACGGTCCGTCATCTCCATCTCCTTGGAAACGTGGCGGGTAGAAACCTCTCATGGACGGTCGCCGAAGCACGGTCCGGATGATCTCCCGGACCGATGCCTGGTCGGTTTTCAAAAGCGGTTGATCTGTGCAGCGCGGTCATCGGCCGCGCGGATTCCACGGCGGCGCGCCCGCCCGGATGCCTTCCGCGCGAGACGATCGCCGGCTCATGGCGCGCAGCCGGCTTTCAGGCGGCCGACGGCGCGACTGTAATCACCGGAGCCTTGCCCGCGGGCGTGGTCCGGCCGCACGACGGCGGCGCGGCAACGCTCACGGGCGAGGGTGCCGGAAAAACGTGGAAAACTCGGTGGAACGTCGTATCGGTGCTGCGCAGTGCCTCCTAGGACGGTTGGCCAACCGTCGCCCACCGGTTCAAGCCGGTGGGACCACGGTTCAGGACATCTCCGGCCGTCCCCCGCGCGATGACGCGCCGGGCAGACGAAGATCCCGAGGAGCGATAGGCAAACGGCGTGCCCGGAAGCTGGGTAATCCGAACAGCCGAGCCAAGTCGCCGTGCAGGAAGCGACTTATGGCTCACGCTCGTCCGAGGTCGCGTGTCGGATCGAGCGGGGCTCGATTGCCTCTGTGGAGCGAATCACTCCGCATCGACCTTGCCGCGCGAGGCGATTCACCCCAGACGGCGGGGCCTCTCGCGAGGGACCTGACAGATCGTTCAGCGATCGAATCGCGGTGTTCACGCGACCTGCGCCGGCTTCGAGTGTCCCCCCGCTTACGGTACGGCGATTGCTGAGCCAGCAGTGCCCCGACGCGTCCAAAAGCGCCTGGCACCGAAGGCCACCGCCAAACGCGGCGATTCGCTGCGCTGCCCGCGGGGTCAAGGGGGAGACGAATCGGCAAGTCAACTGTTACCCGTCCGCGCACAGGACCCGCGAAGCCCCGCGCCGTCGGCCCCACGTACCCCACGGAGTGATCCGGATGCCCGAAGCTGAAGACTTCCCCTTCCGAACGCGCCGCGCACGCGGCCCGAGCCGACCGACACCGACGGCGTGGCTGCTCGCCTTGGCAGCGTTCGCGCTTGCCCCGCCGGTCACCGGCCACGCTGCGTCCCCCGAGCTGCGCGGCACGTGGCTGACCACGACCTCCTCCGACGACCTCGCGCAGGGCAACGTCTCGACCACCATGGCGACGCTCCGCGGAGTCGGCCTCAACACCGTCTACGTCGAGGCCTGGAAGAACGGCTACACCAACTTCACCTCGCCGACGCTCACGGCGGTCACCGGGACGACATCGCTCAATCCGAGCCTCGCCGGGCGGAATCTCCTCTCCGAGACGCGCTCCGCCGCCGCCGCCAACGGCCTGGTGCACGGCGCCTGGTTCGAATACGGCCTCGCCGCCGGGTTCGGCAACCCGAGCAACCCCCTGGCGATCAAGGCCCGCGACAACGGCTGGCTCCTCCAGGACAGCGCCGGCAACTACACCAACGCGAGCAACGGCTTCTCCTGGATGAATCCGCTCGTGCCGCAGGTGCGGAACCTCATCAAGGGGATCGCCGTCGAAGCGGTGCAGCAATTCGACCTGCAGGTGATCCAGTTCGACGACCGGCTCGCCTGGCCGGTGCAATTCGGCTACGACTCGGTGACCCGCGCGGCCTACCTCCAGGAGACCGGCCGCAACCTCCCCACCAGCGCGACCGACGCGCAGTTCGTCGCCTGGCGGCAGGGGAAGATGCAGGCCTTCGCGACCGAGCTCCACGACGCGATCCGCGCCGCCAAACCCGATGTCGTGATCTCGCTGGCGCCGGCCGTGCTCAACGTCAGCTCCGCGAACCTCAACGCCAAGTGGTCCGACTGGGTCGCCGCCGGGCTGTATGACGAGGTGGTGCCGCAGGTCTACCGGACCACGATCGCCTCGTTCAACGCCGACTGGCCCGCGCAGGTCACGGGGATGGGAAGCCGCACCGGCGACCTCGCCGGCGGGCTGCGGATCCTCGGCACCGGCTCCGCCACGCCGTGGAACGATCTCCGCCAGATGATCGACCGGACGCGGCAAGATGCCACCGGCCACTCGCTGTGGTACAGCGAAGGGGTGACGCGCAGCGGCACCGGCGGCTACCTCCCCGAGCTCACCGCCTACTACGACGTCGCCGCGACCGGGCCGGCGGCCAATCCACTCTTCCAGTCGATCCGCTGGGCGGGGGCGGGAGGAGGAGGCGGCGCCGGCACGTGGGGCACACTCGACGCCACCTGGACCGCGCGCTCGACCGTGTGGTTGCCGACGGCGCGCGGGATCTTCGACGGGACGGGGGGCACGGTCACCGTGTCCGGGAGCCAGCGCGTCGAGGGGGGGCTGCAGTTCGCCACCGGCGGCTATCTGGTGACCGGTGGGACGCTGGCGCTCGGTGGGCTGTCGCGGTCGCTCAACCGGATCGCCGTCGAGGGCACGGGGACGGCGACCGTCGCCAGCCGGCTCGTCGGCAGCGCCGGCCTGACGAAGTCGGGATCGGGGACGCTCGTCCTGTCGGCTGGTGCTTCGAGTGGCGTGGCCGGGGGGCTCGCCGTCGAGGCGGGCACGCTCGTCCTCAGCGGCAGCCACTCCTTTGCCGGCGGTGCGGCGGTCAGCGGCGGACGGCTGCTGGTCAATGGCGATGCCGGCGGCGCGACCGGCGCCGTGAGTGTGATCGGGGGCACGCTGGGCGGCACGGGGATCCTCGGCGGGAGCGTGACGGTCGGTGCCGGCGGCGTGATCGCCCCCGGTGACGGGATCGAATCGCTCTCCACCCGATCGCTGTCGCTGGGCAGCGGCGCATTGGTCTCCCTCGAGATCGACGCCGCCGCGGCGGCCGCCGCGCGCGCCGACCTCATCGTCGTCGACGGCAACCTGACGCTGTCGGGCACGGTGGGGCTGTTCCTCGCCGACCTCGCCCCGGCGACCGATCTGGCCATCGGCACTCGCCTCGCCCTGATCAACTACACCGGCACCTGGAACGGCGGCCTGTTCACCTTCGGGAGTAGCACGCTAGCCGACGGTGCCTGGTTCACGTCCGGCACCCGGCAGTGGCAGATCGACTACGACGACTCGACCGGCGCGGCGAACTTCGCCACCGACCAGCGTGCCGGAGGGTTCGTCACGATCACTGCCGTCCCGGAGCCGGGGGCGATCACGCTCGCCGCGGCCGGGGCGGCGCTCGCGGCGTGGAGGATCGCGCGCCGGCGTCGCGATTCGCCGGCGGCCGGTCGGCAGGGCCGCGGGCCGCCGGGGCGCTTCAGCCGCCGGCCAACTCGGCCAGCGGACGGGTGAGGACGTCGGCGGGGGTGAACCCGCGAACGCGGAGCTCGCGGATCGCCAGGCCGCCGCTGCGCTTCGCGAGCCGCTTGCCTGCGGGATCGCAGACCAGATCCGCGTGGCACCACGCCGGCGACGGCCAGCCGAGCGCCTCGGCGAGCAGGATCTGCCGCGCGGTGCTCGAGAGCAGGTCGGCCCCCCTCACCACCTCGGCGATCCCCATCGCATGGTCGTCGGCGACGACCGCCAATTCGTAGGCGGCCAGGTCGTCGCGCCGCCAGACGATGAAGTCGCCGAAGTCGACGCCGGCGACGCGGGTCACGGTGCCCTGAAGGGCGTCGGAAAACGCCACCACCCGGCCGTCGGGCACGCGGAAGCGCCACGGCACGCCGCCGGGAGCAGTTGCCCGCGTCCGCTCCGTCGGCCGCAGGGCCGGGGGAAAGATCGGCTCGCCTCCGTCGGGGGAGTCGTGGGGCGCGGTGGCCGCCTCCTCGACGTCGCGCCGCGAGTGGGGGCTGGGGTAGATCGCCCCCGCCGCCTCGAGCCGCCGCCAGACGTCGAGAAACCACGCCGTCCGCCCGCTTTGCCGGTAGGGGGCGTGCGGCCCGCCGACGTCGGGGCCCTCGGTCCACCCGAGGCCGAGCCAGCGGAGGTCGTCGAGCGCGGCGGTGACGTATTCCTCGCGGCAGCGCGGGGCGTCGAGGTCCTCGATCCGCATCACGAGCCCCGCTCCCCGGGACCGGGCCGCGGCCAGCGCGAAGGTCCGGGCGTGGCCGACGTGGAGCAGCCCGGTCGGCGTCGGGGCGAGCCGGCCGCGGAGCGGTGCGACGGCGCCTGCCGTGGCGTTCACATCAACCACCACGATCCGGTCGCGAGGACGTAGGCCCCCAGCGCCAGGTTCGTGCCGGCGTGGGCGAGGATGCAGTCGATCGGCTGGCGCGTCCGGGAGGCGATCCAGCTCACCGCGGGAAACCACACTGCGGCGGCGAGCGCCTCGGGCGGATGCGTAGCGACGCCATACACGGCCGCGGCCGCGAGGACGACCGCCGACAGCGTGCCGAACGGCACCCGCCAGAACTCCTCGTTGACGACGTAGCGCGTGAGGAACCCGCGCACGAACAGCTCCTCGGCGATCGGCACCGCGACGACCAGCCCGAGGGCGCGCACCGCGAGAAACGGCCAGGTCGCCGCGCTTCCCGCGCCGAACGCGGTGAACGGATCGAACCCCTCCCGGGCCCCGAAGCCGAGATCCCAGCCGCTCCCGCGCTGGAGCGTGGCCAGGATCACCCACGGCACGACCAACGCCACGCCCGCCAGCGCCGTCCACCACGTCGGCCGGCCGAGCCACCGCACCAGGTCGCGGCCGCACCAGCCGATCGCGGCGAGCGTCGCCGCGACCTGGAGGGCGTAGGCCCAGGGGTAGGCCGCCCACGGGATGCCGAGCGTGGCGGCGAGCCCGCCGCCCTCCGCCGAGGGGAGAAACGAGCCGGCGACCATGTATGTCACGAGCGGCGCCAGGCAGGTCACCCATGGCGCCCGGGGGCCGTGATCGGGCAGCGCCGTGGCGCCGTCGGCCGGAGGCGGTGCCCCGGCGCCGGGACGGGGCGGATCACCGGGGGCGGGAACAGACGGGGTCATCAGCGTCTCGTGGGGCCGGAATGGGCGGAAGACTCCCCCCGGCCGGTTGGCCGGGCGGGTCGTAACGGCGGGGGCGCTGCCTCCGCCTGTCCGGCGGGGAGAGAGCCGAGTATATTCCCGGAGTCTTTCCCTCCTTGAAACCGCGGGATTCTCCGCGGTTCCCCCCTTTTCCCCGCCGCAGGTGGATCGAGCTCTCCATGGATCTTTCCAAGCTCCGCAACATGGGCATCTCCGCCCACATCGACTCCGGCAAGACGACCCTCTCGGAGCGGATTCTCTACTACGCCGGCCGCATCCACCGCATCCAGGAGGTCAAGGGCGGGGGCGACGGGGCGACGATGGACTACATGGATCTCGAGCGTGAGCGCGGGATCACGATCACCAGCGCCGCCACGAGCGTGAAGTGGGGCGACTGCGACATCAACCTCATCGACACCCCCGGCCACGTCGATTTCACCGTCGAGGTCGAGCGTAGCCTGCGCGTCCTCGACGGCGCGATCCTCGTGCTCTGCGCCGTCGGCGGTGTCCAGAGCCAGTCGATGACCGTCGACCGGCAGATGAAGCGCTACAAGGTGCCGCGGCTGGCGTTCGTCAACAAGATGGACCGGACCGGCGCCAATTTCGAGCGCGTCGTCAAGCAGCTCCGCGAGAAGCTCGGCTGCGACGCCGTCCCGATGCAGATCCCGATCGGCAAGGAAGACAAGCTCCAGGGGGTGATCGACCTGGTGGCGATGAAGGCGATCCACTTCGACGGCGACAACGGCGAAACCGTCCGCGTCGAGCCGATCCCCGCCGACCTCACCGCGGCGGCGAAGGACGCCCGCCACGCGATGCTCGAGAGCCTGGCGATGTATTCCGACACGCTGATGGAGAAGCTCCTCTCCGAGGAGCCGGTCTCCGAAGACGAGATCCATGCGGTCGTCAAGCAGGCGCTGCAAAACCAGAGCATCACGCCGGTGTTCTGCGGCTCGGCCTACAAGAACAAGGGCGTCCAGCCGCTGCTCGACGCAGTCGTCCGCTACCTCCCCAACCCGGTCGAGCGGAAGGTGATCGCCAAGAAGTGGGACAAGCCCGACGAGGCGTTCGACCTCGTGCCCGATCCGAAGAAGCCGCTGGTGGCCATGGCCTTCAAGATCGTCGACGACCCCTACGGCCAGTTGACGTTCATGCGGATCTACCAGGGCTCGATCTCCAAGGGCGAGGCCTACATCAACCAGCGCACGAGCCAGAAGCAGCGATTCAGCCGGATCGTGCGGATGCACGCCGACAAGCGCGAGGAAATCGATACCGCCGAGGCCGGCGACATCGTCGCGGTGATGGGTGTCGATGCGGCCAGCGGCGACACCTACGCCTCGGAGCAGAAGTACTGCACGCTCGAGAGCATGTTCGTGCCCGAGCCGGTCATCAAGATGGCGATCACGCCGACCAACCGCGACGGCCTCGACAAGCTCGGCAAGGCGCTGCAGCGCTTCACGCGCGAGGATCCGACGTTCCGGATGAGCACCGACGAGGAGACCGGCGAGACGCTGATCGCCGGGATGGGTGAGCTCCACCTCGACATCTACGTCGAGCGGATCAAGCGCGAGTTCAAGGTCGAGGTCGAGGTCGGCGCCCCCAAGGTCAGCTACCGCGAGGCCCCCACCAAGGGCACGGCCTACGACTACAAGCACAAGAAGCAGACCGGTGGTTCGGGCCAATACGCCCACATCATCGGCCACCTCGAGCCGCTCCCCGAGGACACTCCCGAGAACTTCATCTTCGAGGATGCAGTCGTCGGCGGCCGTGTGCCGCGCGAATACATCCCGTCGGTCGAGAAGGGCTTCCGGGCGGTGCTCGACAAGGGGCCGATCGCCGGGTTCCCGATCGTCGGCGTGAAGGCGACGCTCGAGGACGGCTCGTACCACGACGTCGATTCGTCGGACATGGCGTTCCAGATCTGTGCCCGGGCCGGCTTCCGCGAGGCGTTCCTCGCCACCAAGCCGGTGCTCCTCGAGCCGATCATGAAGATGGAGGTCGAGGTCCCGGCCGACTTCCAGGGGCCGGTCACCGGCGAGCTCAACAAGCGCCGCGGGCTGATCATCTCGACCGAGACGGTCGGCAACACCTCGACGATCGTCGCCGAGGTGCCGCTCGCCGAGACGTTCGGCTACTCGACCGACCTGCGCAGCATGACGCAGGGGCAGGGGGTGTTCACGATGGAGTTCGCCAAGTACCGGCCGACTCCGGGGAACATCCAGAAGGAAATCATCGAGCTCAAGAAGAAGCAGGATCTGGTGGCGGCGTCGAAGTGACGCCCGTCACCCGGCCAGCTTTTCCGGGGGCTCGGTGCCGGTGGACGGTACACCCGGCTGGCTGAACTCCAGGTCGGTGACCAACAGCAGGTCGATGATGTTGAACGAGTCGTCAGGTTGCATGACGACCGTCGTACGCCCCGACGGGCTGGCGAGCGCCCATTCCGGATGACGGACCGGGATCTCCCGACCGTCAGCAAGGTGGAGTGTGAACGGACGGAAGGGCTGCGCCCGGAGGGCGTCGCGGAATCGCTCGACGGTCATCGTGTCGGCCTCGCCGGAGGTTGCTTGACCTGGAAAGAGTGTACCCGTGTCCATCGGGTGATCAACCGGCGCTCACGCGGCAACAAAAAACCGGCGAACCCGAAGGCCCGCCGGTTTGATGATTTCGTCGCCGTCACGCGGCTGGAGCCGGCAGCCCGCGATCAGTAGGAGTTTTCCGAGAGCGGCTTGAGGGTGTTAAAGCCGGAGACGATTCCGGGCATGAAGCCCGCCCCGCCGACCGTGTTGCCGGTGAGGAGTTGGGAATACACGGCCGCGTCGAGGCCGTCGCTGACGAACTTGGCGTGGCCGTCGCAGAACACCGCCATCACGCCTCCCGGGTGCCGCGACGAGGGCAGGGCCTCGGGGCGGACGCCGATCGACGCGGCCGTGGCGGTGGCCGGCTGGTTGATGACCTTGAACGGCGTGGTCACGACGGGAGACGACGGGAAGCTGGAAATGTCGGCCAGAATCAGGCCGATGCCGACGATCGGCATGCCCGTGCCGCTGAACGGCTGGGTCGCATCCCAGGCCCGCGGAGAGAACGAGTATTGCTGCGACGCCGACCGCGGGGCAGCGTCGTAAGCGGCTTGCGGGGAGAACATCGCCCCGTTGCGCTCCATCGCCAACAGCGTCATCGTCGCGCCGTCGCCACCACTGATGTAGTCGATGCTCGTCTTGGCCGAGGCATAGACACCACTCGAACCGGCGCGGCCGAACGTGTCCATCATCACGCCGTCGTCGCGGAACTGCCGCCCGGCGATCACGCCCATGCCGATGTTGCCGGCGTAGGCGATCGTCGGCGTGCCCTCGGGATCGGGGCTGCTCGACGGGCAGATGAAGATCTCGATCGCCGGCACCTGGACCTGAGTGCCGTTGTTGAGCGGACGGCCGGCCATCGGGGGCGGGGCAAGCCCACAGTCCTCCCACAGCTTGTACAGGTCACGCCGCTCGAGATTGGGAAGGAGGAGCACAGGCCAGCTCACGGCACCGAACGCGAGCTGATCCTGCTGCTGGGCCGACGTCAGGGCGGCGCTCCCGAAGGCCGTCGTCGCCGGGTGCTTGTTGCGCCAGCCAGGGATGAACTGCTTCTGGCTGTCGAACGACACCGCCGCCAGTCCGATTTGCTTGATGTTGTTGAGGCAGGTGTTGCGCCGGCCAGACTCACGGGCCGCTTGGACGGCCGGGAGGAGAAGGCCGACGAGCGTGGCGATGATCGCGATGACCACGAGGAGCTCCACGAGCGTGAAGCCGCGGGGGGCGTGCCGTTTCATGGGAAGGTTCCTTGATGCCGCCTGGCCGCTGGAGAGCGGGAGCGGAGCGGTGACGAGCGGGAGGATGGAGGCGACGCAGCGTGAAGGACGTACGGACGGGACGGGTGGACTGTTCAAAGCGACGGCGAAACCGGAAGGGTGGCCCGGTGGCCAACCCCCCACACCACATTGACCGCCCCCTCATGAGGACGGATCGCAGACCTTGCCCCTACAAATAGTTTCGGGTCCAGAACCGGCTTTGTCCAGCGCAGGGGCTCGGGTGGTGCCCCCTCGGCGATGCAGGTCGGGCAAGGTGTCAGGGACTGACGAACGAGTGCCGCACGGTGATCTGCCGGATCTGCCGGCTGGAGGGTTCGTAGCAGCGGATCCGGACTTCGATACCGCGCAGCGGATACTGGTAGGGGGGCTGGGTTTCCGTCTCGCCGGGATCCTCGCCGGCGTCGGCAAAGTCGCCGTCGCCATTGAGGTCGGCCGAGGGATCGGTCTCGTCGACCCGGCCATCGCCATTGTTATCGAGGCCGTCGGCTCCCTCGTCGACGGTGTTGTCGCCGTCTTCGTCGCGCCCGTTGGTCTCGTAGTGCGTGCTCCAGGTGTCCCAGACGCGGGCCCTCGGATTCGGAAACGGGGCCGCCGAGCCACGCAGGCCGCTCCGCGGCTGGCCGAACCCGGAAAACCGCGACACCGGCACCTGGTTATTCGGTGGATTCCCGGGCTTCATCGTGCCGTTGCCGAGATCGACGTAGCCACCGAAAGCGAACGCCGGGGGCGTGAGCCCGGCAGCGGTCAGGTAGGCGGCCCCGTAGCCAGGGTCACCGGGTACCAGGGGCGTCGTCTGGCCAGGGCGCAGGGGGATCGGGGCCTCGGGGTCGAAGACGCGGACGTCGAACGCGATGACGTTGGTGAGGATCACGTCCTCCCCTTCGCGGCTCCCGCGAAACACGAGGCCGTCCGGGACGATCTCACCGATGGCGTCGCGGCTCTGGTGACCGCTGTCGGGCAGGGATCCGGCGCCGTACGTGCCGACGTATCCCGGGTGTCCGGGACGCTGCGACTCCTCCGGCTGTTGCAGGATCCCGTCGTAGTTGTGGTCCTCCCAGTTGACGCAGAAGCCGAAGGGAAACCCGCTGCCGTCGGTGTTGCCGACGACGTTGTGCATGAACCGCGCCTCGCGCCGCGTCAGGTCGGCCAGCGTGTTGGGAACGAGCCGGCCGGGGGAGATCGTGCTGGTGGGGTCCTGATTGGGGAGCGTCATGCCGGCGTTGCGCTCGAACCGGGCCGAGACGTCGTACAGGTCGAAAAACTGCGACCACGGGTAATACCCCTGGCGCATCGCCGCCGTGTTCGACGGGATCGACACGTTTTGGGCATTGGTCGTCATTGGCGGAACCGCCGGGGGCGACGGCAGGCTCGTGCCGCTGTAAAATGGATCGATGCCGACGTAGCCGAGGACGAGGAGCTGCTTGCGGTACAGCGTGAACGTCACCGGGTCGGTCGGACCCGCAGAGCCGGTCGAGCCGCTGACCGTGCGGCGCAGGAACCAGCCGACCTCGGCCACCGGGCTCTCGAGCGTGCGCACGCCGGCGCTGGTCGTGAACCTCCCCTGAAACGGCGGATCGGTGCTCCGCGTCGTGAACAGGAGCACGTCGTCGATGTCGCCGACGATCCGGTCGTCGCTGCCGCTGCCCGCGATCAGGCTGTAGGCGGCGTTGCCCCCCTTGGCGACACCGCCGGCGCTGACCGTGTCGGACTCGGGCCCCTCGATGACCTCGAAATAGCCGTCGCCGGAGTCGGGATCGAGCGGCGGGAGCGTGCGGGCAGTCGCGCCGGCGAGGTCGCCGCGGAGGCGCCACGCCGCCGAGCGCATCCGGCCGTCGAGCTCGATCATCGCCCGGCTGTCGGACACGGCCGTGCCGAACGCGCCGAACACCTGCGCGATCGCCGCCATCAACAGCAGCGTCGCCGCGGTGGCGACGAGCATCTCGACGAGCGTCATGCCGGAGCGGCGGCCCTGCCTGCGGGTCATTCGATGATCCTCCGCAGGACGACGGCGTCGCGCACGTTGTGGGGCTTGCCCGGCTCGAAGGCCACCGGGATCGACCGGTCGATCACGTAAAACGCCCGGTGCGTCCGGACGCTGTCGGGGTTCCCCTCGATCATCTCGCGGAGCGTGATCCAGACGCCGAACAGGTGCGACCGCGTGGTGGTGGTGTTGGCCAGCCGCGTGGCGGTGTAGAGGCCGTGGACCGGATTCAAGTCGATCGACTCCTTGAGCCCGGGCTCCTGGTTCTTGTAGTCGTCAGTCGCCGGCTTGGGCCGGTTGGCGGCGTTGCCCTGCGTGTCGGGCAGGGTGGGATCGAGGTTCGGGTTCTTGTCGAGGGCGAGAAGTTGCGCCATCGACCGGGCCGGTTGGCCGGAGGCGAAGTCGGCGACCTCGGCGGCCGAGATGCCTTGCGCCGCCACACGCTTGCGGAGTGGCGTCGGGGCGGGCGTCTGGTTGCCGTTGACCTTCGTGACCAACGGCCCGGCGACGACGGCGTCCCACACGTCGTCGGCGGTGACCGTGTTGAGATTCACCCGCCCGGGCTCGCGGAACGCCGAGAGCTGGTTGACAGGCGTGGTCACTGTGCCGATCCCCGCCTGCGACCAGAGGTTCGTCGCGGTCGTCGCCACCGGCAGGCTCGTGTGGATGGCAGCGAACCGGGTCGGCACATGGACGGCGTCGAGGAGCAGCAGCGAGGGAAGATCGGTCGCCGCGGCATCAAGTCGCCGATATGAATCGAGCACTTGCCATGGCCCCTTGTCGTGGATCCTGTCACCGGGCACGAAAAACAGTTCCGTCGCCGAGATGAACGGCCGGTTCGGCCAGTGGAACCAGGCCGGGGCGTTGGAGCCCGAGCCGACCGGATCGAGCGGCCGGAACGTGAGCGTGGTGCCGACGCCGGGGGCGAAGTCACCGGCCTTGTTGCGCCAGAAGGCGGTCGGGCCGGTCGCGATCCGGCTCTTCTTCTGCTGCGGCGGCGGCGGGATCAGGCCGCCACCCGTCGAGCGGTTGACGACCTTCACCTCGACCTTGTCGACGACCCTGTAGCAGGGCACTTTCAGGTCCTTCGGCTCGATCCCCTCGGGATCGTCCTGCCACGCCTGGCCGGTGACCGTCGCCGTCGGGTCGGTGAGCCGCTCGAGGTAGATCGTCGCGTCGCGGTCGGTGCCGATCTGGCCGACGGTGCCGGGCACCTTGAAGTCTTTGAGCGTCACGGTCCCGGTGGCGGTGATCGTGTTGTTTTGCGTGTTGGTGCCCTGGAGCAGCAACCAGGCGTCAACGCCGATCTTCGGGCTCGCCGCGGGCGTGGTGAACCCCGACACGCCGACTTCATTGGAGCCGAGCCCCATCGCGCTCGAGCCGACGTCGAGCCGCGCGTAGGTCGTCTGCTTGGTGGCGTTATCGACGATCCGCAGCCGCCACACCGGCTTGACCGAGGCATCGGTCGGATCGACCGCCGCCTTCTCCGACTTCTTCGCCAGCTCGATGCGGTTGCTCGGCTTGCCGTTGGCAAAGGCGTCGAGGGCCACGTCGCACGGCTCGGCGGCGATCGAATTGTCGTCGGTGCCGTAAGCACGGGCGTTCCAGGGCCGGTGGAGCATCACGAACAGTTCGGCTTGGTTTTGGTCGTCCTCCCAGGCACTGACTTCCGTGATCACGATCTCCGGCCGCTCCGCTCCCCACACCAGCCGCCTCGTCGCCGCGGCGGGCTCCACGCTCGTCGCGTCGCCGTCCACGTCCCAGCCGTCTTCAGGTCGGAGATCGACCTCGAACGGCGTCATCGTCGAATCGCCGTCGCGGAAGTCGCAGGCGTTGGCGACCCACTGGGCGTAGCGCTCGCGGGTGGCGTCGTCGGCGCCGGGATCGAGGGCGACGAGGATCACGAACAGGTCCTTGCACCACACCTGCCGCTGGACGTAGTAGGCGTTGCCGGCCTGGTAGCCGTCGGGCTGGATTCCCGACAGGGCGCGGTTGAGATCGAAGCGCTCGCCGCGCGCCGCCTCGCCGCCGAGGAGTTGATTGACGAGCGTGCCGCTGCCGCCGATCTGGCCGCTGTCGGGGAAGGCGGCGAAGAAGCCGACGATCCGCCGCGCGGCTTCGCCGGTGATCGCCGTCGTGTCCCAACTGGCGGTCGTGAGCCGCAGCCGCGCCTCCTCGGAGAGGCTGCCGAGCATCGCCTCCAAGCGCGAGGGGAGCCGGGCAGCGTCGAGGTCGTAGGGGCGGAGCAGCTTCTCGAGCTCCGCCGTCGAGAACGGATTGGCCGACGTGATGCTCGTGCCGGTGTTGTCCAGCCAGCCGGCGCGCGATGTCAGTGGGATCTCGTAGGGGTCGTCGGTCGTCTCGACGTCGTAGTCGACCGGGTTTCGCGACGCGTCGCGGGCGATCCACTCGGCTTTCGTGAAGATCAGCCCCGGCACCACGGACCTGGCGGGATTACTTTGCGGCACAAAGACGTTTGCACTTCCAGTAGTGAACTTCATCCGCCCGTGGAGATCGGGGGGCGAGTTGTAGACGCCTCGATACGCGGGCTTTTGGCCGTTGGGGTCGGGCTTCCAGTCGAAGTTCGGATCACCGTCCCACCACAACGGCGGGATGCCGTAGCTGGTCTTCGCGCTCGACTGCATCGTGGCCGCGTCGACCTTGCGGTCGTTGACCCTGCTGATCGTGTCGTCGGTGAACGGCTGGCCGCTGCGGGCGAACGGAAACGACAGCGTGCCGTTTTGACCAGGCGTCTGGTCGGCGATCTGCCCCTGGGTGGAAAACGCGATCGTCGGGTCGAGCGCGCCCCCCTGCTTCGGCGGCTGACCGTAGCGCCCCTCGCAGTTGGGCAGCCGCGGCGTCGGGGCGTTGGCCGAGTAGCGGCTGCCGCTGTTGCCGGGGCGCTGGCCGCCGACGCCGTTGGTCTTGAGCAGCGTCCAGTTGATCCCGGTGAGGAGCTGGAGGGCCGGGTTTTCGTTTTGCTGTTTGCGCCCGTTGCCGTAGCCGTTGCCGTTCTTCGCGGAGGCGGCATCGAACAGCGCCCGGTGATTGATCTCCGCCGGGCCGAACCCGAGGCCCATCGGGATCGCCTCCTTGGGCGTGCCCATGCGGTTGAGCTGTGTCGGCTGGGCGCCGGCCGGGGGATTGGGCCAGTAGGCGTGCGACCCGGAATAGGTCAGCTCCATCAGCGAGCCGTGGGCATTGACGTTGAACCGGCCGTCGAGATCGACGACGAGCACCGAGGCATCGAGGCGGATGACGTTGCCGTCGGCGGTGGTCATCCGCGGCAGGCCGAAGTCGAGGAAGAAGCCGTCGTTGATCCCGTCGTTGTCGTTGTCTGCCGCGGGGGACACGCCGAACGACGAGATCTGCGTCTGGAGCCAATTCCCGGTGGCGTCGAGGGACATGCGGGCGGTGCTGCCGCTGGCGAGCGGCACATACGACGGCTTGAACACCACCGAGCCGGCGACCGACGGAGTCTTCCCGTTGCCGACGTTGTCGGCCGACTGCGGTTCGACCCGGGCCAAAAACGGATTGCGGTCGTCGAACCCGTCCCAGGCCTCGTGGAGATCGTTGCCAAAATTCGCGTCGCCGGCGAATTCGCGGCCATTGATCACCGCGGGCAGCGGCACGGTACCGGTCGGGGCGACGAATGGACGGGCCCGCGATGTATTGTCAACGACGAGCGAGTAGCGGTATTCATTCGTCTGCGGATGCTGGCCGGTGTGGATCGCCTTCACGATCCGGTGGCTCGTTGCCGCCCGGCCGGCGCCCAGCAGGGTGATCACGCGCCCCGGCAGGTCCTGCCAGGCGGTGTTATCCGGGGCCTGCGGCGAGCCCGAGCCGCCGAGGATCAGGTCGTAGGTGCGGAAGTCGGGGATCTCGAGCAGCGGCACGTTGGGGACCGCCGCGACGCAGGCGGTGGTATTGCTGCTGGTGAGTGCCGCCGGCCAAGCGGTGCCGGTGACCGTGGTCGCGACCTGGACGGTCGTCGGGTTTCCCGTGCCGTCTTGCAGCTCGAGGCTTGTCCGGCCGACGCCATACTTGTCGGCGAGCAGCGATTCGAAGGGAAACACGGTGCCGCTGCCGACCGGGTTTGGCGGATAGTTGGCCGACCCCGACGCGAACGTGTCGCCCGGCCAACGGAGGACGACGTTGGTGCCGCCGGCGACGACCGTGAGCATCACCCGGTCGAGCATGTCGGCCGGCTGGACACGCCGCGAATCCGACTCCAGCGCCATCCGGGAAAACGCCCGGGCGGTTTCCTTGGCCCGGGTCGCGACGACGAGATACGCCGTCCCGAGCATCATGAACAGCGTCAGCATGCTGAGGACGATCAGCAGGAGGACGCCGCGGCGCGGGCGCCCCCGGCCGTGGTCGCCCGTCGATCCGGCTGTCGTGATCATGACTGTCGCCTTCGCGCTGCCCGGCAGGCCCTTGCCCGGCCACCGGAACCGCTTCCCCACCCGTTACCGAACCCTATCGACCGTACGCTCCCGCCCCCTCCAAAACCACCGTCTGCTCGGCCAAACCGACTGAATCGACGAGGATCTGCACCGGACC
>Ga0194130_10000294_pt1 | contig 98831 bp, 80 predicted proteins | sample TA2KigsurfametaG_FD_160084 | JGI IMG/M metagenome (GOLD analysis project Ga0194130, IMG submission 160084) | Freshwater microbial communities from Lake Tanganyika, Tanzania - TA2015050 Kigoma 12 surface | ecosystem: Environmental > Aquatic > Freshwater > Lake | place: Tanzania: Lake Tanganyika... | reverse complement strand
CTCATGCTTTTGCTGCGGTAGTTACCTCAGGAACAGCCACTTTGGAAACCGCACTTTTTAGGGTGCCTCAAGTAGTGGTCTACCGCACCTCTTTTATTTCCTACCAAATTGGAAAAAGGCTCATTCGTGTGCCCTTTATCTCTCTACCTAATCTTATTGCAGGCAAGCAAGTGGTCAAGGAGTTGATTCAGAATGAATTTTCTGCACACCATCTCCAAAAGGAGATCATTAGGCTTGTTGAAGATCTCCCGTATAGGGAGGAAATTTTAAAAGGCTACGATCAGGTCATCGAAAAATTGGGAAGGCAATCGGCCTCTGCAACTACTGCTCGACTCCTTCTAGGGAAGAAATAAACACTGAGTTAACTCACAAAAAAAATCCCCGAAACAAGTCGGGGAGAGAAATTAGGCTACTTGAAGGTGTTTAAACTTTGAGCTATCCAACTTCGATTTGGCATAATCCTCGGTAATCCGAAGTTCTTTGACCTCTGGATCTGAAGGAATTTCATACATGGCATCTGTGATGATTGCCTCGCAAATCGATCGTAAGCCTCTGGCTCCTAATTTGTATTCTACCGCTTTATCCACAATAAAATCAATTGCCGAGGGATCGAAGGTTAGAGCTACCCCTTCCATTTGAAGTAATTTGGCGTATTGCTTTACCAAGGCATTTTTGGGTTCGGTCAAAATCCGCTTGAGTGTATCCCGATGTAAGGGATCCAAATGGGTAAGTACAGGAAGCCTACCGATCAGTTCGGGAATAAGACCAAATGCCTTTAAGTCTTGTGCACTTATAAAATGAAGCAAGTGATCCTCCTTACTTTGTATAGGGTTTGCTGTGGTACTGAAACCCATGGGCTGGGTATGGAGACGCTTACCGATGTGACGGGTAATACCGTCAAAAGCTCCTCCGCAGATGAAGAGGATATTTTCGGTATTAACGGCGATCATTTTCTGATCAGGATGCTTTCTTCCTCCTTGAGGGGGTACATTCACTACGGTTCCCTCTAGTAATTTAAGCAAGGCTTGCTGCACACCTTCTCCGCTTACGTCTCGGGTAATGGAGGGGTTATCTGATTTTCTCGCGATTTTATCTATTTCGTCTATATAGACAATACCTCTTTCAGCAGCTTCTACCTTATAATCAGCAGCTTGAAGCAATCGGGTAAGGATACTTTCTACATCTTCGCCCACATAGCCCGCCTCAGTAAGGACAGTAGCATCTGCAATGCAAAAGGGTACCTCCAAAATTTTGGCTAAAGTTTTTGCAAGGTAGGTCTTGCCTGTTCCTGTATCACCCACCATGATGATATTAGATTTTTCAATCTGAACTTCATCGGGATCATCTTTCTGTTGCAAGCGCTTGTAATGGTTGTAGACAGCCACGGTAAGTACCTTCTTGGCTTCGTCTTGGCCAATCACGTACTGATCCAAGTAGCGGGTCAATTCCTTGGGTTTTCTCAGGAGAAAAGTAGGCTGAGCAGCAGCTCTTTTGGTTTTCTCATCTTCCCCCACAATCAGGTGTGCTTGTTCAACACAAAAATTGCAGATATGAGCGGAAATCCCAGAGACCATGACTTCCACCTCTTTTTTAGCTCTACCGCAGAAAGAACAGGTTACTTGAGCCATTACTTAGGTTTTTTAACAAGGACTTCGTCAATCAATCCGTATTCCTTGGCTTCAGGAGCTTTCAACCAATAGTCTCGATCCGAATCTCGTTCGATCTCTTCGAATGTTTTTCCGGTATGATTGGCTAAAATTTGATACAATTCCTGGCGCATGGCCAAAATCAATTTCAAGGAAATTTCCATGTCTTTGGATTGCCCTTGCATGCCCCCCGAAGGCTGGTGAATCATCACCCTAGAATGCTGAAGTGCTGATCTTTTGTCTTTGGCACCCCCAGCTAGTAATACTGCGCCCATGGAAGCAGCAATCCCTGTACAAATAGTGGCTACGTCTGGGCCAATGTACTGCATGGTATCGTAGATCCCTAACCCTGCAGTGACTGATCCTCCAGGACTGTTGATGTAAAGTAGCACATCTTTTTTGGAATCCACTGACTCTAAAAATAAGAGTTGCGCTACAATGATATTGGCAATATGATCGTCTATACCCGTACCTAAAAAGATGATTCTGTCCATGATCAATCTGGAGAAGACATCTATTTCTCTGAAATTTTGGGGTCTTTCTTCGATCACGGATCGGGTCATGTTTTCGATCTGCTGCGCATACTGGTCAAAAGCCGTTCCACTGACGCCCTGGTTGTGGATGGCATATTTTCTAAATTCTTCCTTGTTGATCATCGTCGTATGTGTTCTTTGTATACAAAAATAAAAAAGTCCTTTTAAAAGGACTTTTCAATATAAGCTGATAATTCAATTACTTTTCTAAAAGTTCCTTAAATTCATCAATGGTGACCTTCTTTTCAGTCATTTTTATTTTTTCCTGTACCAATGTCAATACTTTTTCATTTTGAACTGAAGTCATCATGTTCATGTAGTTTTGCCCTTCGTTTCCTTTGAGGTAGTTGTCTACAAACATGTCCATGCTGGCTTCCAATTGTGCCCCAAGTCCTGAGGAAGCAAATTGCTCCCGAATCATTTCTTTTGTTTTTTCGATGACATCGGCATGCTCTGCTTGGAGACCATGTTCTTTCGCGATTTGATTGGCTACCAAGGTCCATGAAAGTTGCTTGGCATAGATAGGATATTCTTTTTCCACATCTTCTATAGAAACCTTCCCTTCGTTGGCACGAAGCAACCACTCTTTGAGAAATGCATCGGGCAGAGAAAGGGCAGCGGCTTGAAGGACTACTTTTTTGAGTTCCTCTTGGGTAAATACCTTGGCTTCCCTATCGTAATTTTGCTCCAGAGTTTGCATTACTTTTTCTTGGAATGCTTCCACGGAATTTACTTGATCTGGCCCAAAAATTTTATCGAAAAACTTTTGGTTCAGCGATGCTTTTGCCTTTCTATTGATGTTTTTTACCTTGAAGGTGAAGCTTGACTTCTGATCTTTGGCTTCTTGTTCTGACAATCCAAATGCAGCTACCCATTCTTCTTTTTTGACTTCCTTGGCTTCAAAAGAAACTACCGCTTCTTTTCCTATACCCATAAATTTGGATGCTAGCTTTTTAGTGAGCTGGGTAGTATCTAGGGAAAGGGTCTTGGAGAAATCTCCTGAAGTAGCATTCAAATCCCCATAGATAAAATCTCCAGGCTCAGAAAGCTCGGGATTGGTACTTTCTCCATATTGGGAAGTCAGGTTGTCTACCGTTTCGTCAATTAGTTTTTGATCTACCTTAATGCTGTACCTTACTCCCTTGATTGCGGAAGACAATTCAATTTTAATAGCCTCTACGAATCCAATGCTGTATTCAAATTCAAACTCCCTTTGGGTCTTCCAATCGATAGAAGCAGATTCTTTCTCCGAAGGCAGGGGTTCTCCTAGGACTTTAAAGGGTTGTTCCTTCAAATAGGTATTGAGGGACTCACCCAACAAGGTATTGATCTCCTCCACCATCAGAGAGGTACCATACATGTTTTTGACCATGGAAAGAGGTGCTTTTCCAGGTCTAAACCCTCGAATCACTGCCTTTCTAGCATAATCCTTCAGTTTGTTGTCTACCTTGGGTTGATAATCTGCTTCAATTAGTTTAATTTTAATTGAGGCTTGGTTTTTCGAATGCTTGTTCAAAGAAATTTCCACAGTATAAAGAATTAAACAGGTGTTGAACTAAAAACCCCCAATCTCTTTCCTATCTCAAAGACAGTGGAGGGATTGAGGGCTCGTGGGGTGCGGATAGAGGGACTCGAACCCCCATGCCTCGCGGCGCTAGATCCTAAGTCTAGTGCGTCTACCAATTTCGCCACATCCGCAATGGACCAAGAGAGGAGAGATTTTAAATGAAACATGTCTCTTACTCAATTGTGGATGCAAAGGTACAGACATTCTCTAAATATCCGCAATGCGGTGAAAAAAATATTTCTAAAAACAGTGGACTCAGATTCGATATCCGCTCAAATTTGGCATAAAATTCCCTGCTAATGATTCAAGTGGATGTAGAAGAAGAACGGCAAGAAATTCTCAAGAGGTATCGCCGACTCCTTCGGCAGGCCAAGCCTGTCTTGAAATCTGGGGATACCAAATTGATCAAAAAGGCTTTTACCATTTCCTTAGAAGCGCACAAAGACATGCGAAGGAAATCGGGAGAACCTTACATTTACCATCCCCTGGAGGTAGCGCTGATCTGCGTAGAGGAAATTGGCTTGGGGACTACTTCCATTATTTCCGCCTTATTACATGACGTCGTAGAGGATACTGACTTAGAGCTGGAAGATATTGAGCGTGATTTTGGCACCAAAGTCATGACCATCATCGATGGTCTTACCAAAATCTCCGGAGTATTTGATTATGGAAGTTCTCAGCAAGCGGAGAACTTCCGAAAAATGCTATTGACCCTCTCTGATGACGTAAGGGTAATTCTAATCAAGCTGGCAGACCGGCTCAACAACATGCGGACTTTGGGGAGCATGCCGAGAAACAAGCAACTGAAAATAGCTTCGGAGACCATGTACCTGTACGCGCCTTTGGCGCACCGCCTGGGACTCTATGCCATCAAATCGGAACTAGAGGATTTGTATCTCAAATACACCGATACCGAGGCCTACAAGGATATTGTAAAGAAGATAAATGAATCGAGAAGCTACCGCAACAAGTTTATCAAAACCTTTATCCAGCCCATAGAGGAGGAGTTGACCCATCAAGGATTCAAGTTTACTATCAAAGGAAGGCCCAAATCGGTGTATTCCATTTTTAGCAAAATGAAAAAGCAGGGGATTCCTTTTGAAGAAGTATTTGACCTATTCGCGATTCGAATCATTTTGGATAGTGCTTTGGAAAATGAAAAGGCAGATTGCTGGCAAGTGTATTCCATAGTCACGGATTTTTACCGCCCTAATCCCAACCGCCTCAGAGATTGGATTAGCACCCCTCGCTCCAATGGCTACGAATCCCTTCACACCACCGTGATGAGTACTACCGGGCAATGGGTAGAGGTACAGATTCGTACCGAAAGAATGAATGATATAGCCGAGCGAGGTTATGCAGCCCATTGGAAATACAAGGAAAAAGAGACTCCTGGCAAATCAGGACCTGGATTGGACGATTGGATCAATCAAGTGCGCAGCATGCTGGAGTCCAACGATGGGAGTGCCATAGAATTTATGGATGATTTTCGGGGAAACCTTTTCCACGATGAAGTATTTGTATTTACCCCTAAAGGTGACCTGAAAGTCCTACCCAATGGGGCATCTGCCCTGGATTTTGCTTTTGAGATCCATACCGAAGTAGGAGCCAAATGTATTGGAGCAAAAGTCAACCAGCGCCTAGTCCCTATCAGCTACAAACTGAAAAATGGGGATCAAGTGGAAATTTTGACTTCTAACAAACAGAAGCCTACAGAAGATTGGTTGCAACAGGTGGTTTCTTCAAGAGCCAAGGCAAAAATTAAAGATGCCTTAAGGGAAGAAAAAAGGTCTGCCACCGTGGATGGAAGGGAAATAGTCCAGAGGAAGTTAAAATCAATGAAGATGGATCTTACTTCCGAATTGATTGAGCAGCTTCGTGCCTATTTTGATCTGAAGACGGCCAATGAGTTTTATTACCGGGTAGGTCGAGGCATCATTGATCCTACATCCATCAAATCCTTTAAAGAGTTTAAGGAACAGCAGAAGAATAAATCCAAGGTAGTCGAAAAAGTAAAGGATGAATCCACCTTTACCAAGGAAATAAAAAATCTAAAAGGTCCAGATCACGACCAACTTCTCATAGGAGAAGATATGGATGTGGTGGATTATTCCCTTTCCAAATGTTGCAATGCTATCCCAGGGGATGAAGTTTTTGGTTTTGTTACCATCAACGAGGGGATAAAAATTCATCGGACTTCTTGCCCCAATGCTTTGGAATTGCTCTCCAACCACGGCAATCGGGTGATTAAGGCAAGATGGACCAGTCAAAAGGAAATTGCTTTTTTGGCTGGTCTGCGCATCATCGGTACCGATAGAGTAGGTTTGGTCAATGATGTCACCAAGGTGATTTCCAACGAACTCAAGGTAAATATGAGGTCCATCACCATCGATTCAGATGCGGGGATTTTCGAAGGCACGATAAAGCTTTATGTAAACAATACGGAACATTTGGAGCAGCTGATCAGCAACCTCAATCAGGTAGAAGGAATACTTAAGGTTTCCCGCTTTGACTAGGAAATAGAATTAGGAATCTATACCGTATATTTGGAAAAATTAGCCACCCATGTCTTTGAATCCCTCGCATTTCGAAGAAGTTAGAAAGTTATTTACGACCTACCTGGAAGATCAAAAACTTCGTAAAACCCCGGAACGGTATGCAATTTTAGAAGAGATTTACAGTCGTACGGGTCACTTTGATGTAGAAGGATTATACATCAGTATGAAGAATAAAAATTATAGGGTGAGCCGAGCGACAGTTTACAATACCCTAGACCTATTGGTGGAATGCGATCTGGTAGCCAAACACCAATTTGGCAAAAACTTGGCCCAGTTTGAAAAATCATATGGTTACAAACAGCACGACCACCTGATTTGCGTGGATTGCAGTAGGGTGTTGGAGTTTTGTGATCCACGAATACAAACTATTCAAAATACCGTAGCTGATATTTTAGATTTTCAGGTAGCGCATCATTCCCTGATTTTGTATGGGAAGTGTAAGAAAGAGCATTGTGAATTCAAAAAAGAGCTTGCATGAAACTAAGTTTTAGTAAAAAAAACGAGGGAACAACACATTTCCTCTTGATGGAAGGAGATTTAATTGGAGAAGAAGTAGGTCCAAGAATAGTAGAATTTGTTACTGATGCTCTAAGGGAGGGTGCTATTACCTATGTTCTTGATTTGGAAAAGGTTAGGTATATCAGTTCTAGCGGTCTAGGTCTCTTAATCACCTTGCTTACCAAAATGAAGAATGCTGGTGGAGAACTTGTTCTCGTATCCCCATCGGAACATGTCCTTAAGCTGTTAGCCATTACCAAGCTTTCTGGGATTTTCTCTATAATGGATAGTATGGCAGATTTTCATCAAAAAAATGGATAAGATCCAATAACTATTTTTCTAGATAGGACTAAAATTTTGATGAATAAAGGGGAACATTCTTTGCTTTTCTTTTCACGAATCACAAATTTCGAGCTTTAATAATCGTACCAAAGGATAACACGCGTAAGATGAAGATGGATGTATTGCTAGGTCTCCAATGGGGAGATGAAGGAAAAGGTAAAATTGTGGACGTGTTGGCCCCCCAGTACGAAGTGGTAGCCAGATTTCAAGGCGGACCTAATGCAGGCCATACCCTAGAATTTGATGGCATCAAACACGTCCTTCATCAGATTCCTTCTGGAATTTTTCGATCTCAAATCCTAAATATTATAGGAAATGGGGTTGTTTTGGATCCTATTATTCTCAAAAAAGAGATCGACGCGCTAGGTAAATTTTCTATAGACTTTAGGAAAAATCTAGTAATCTCGAAGAAGGCAACCATCATCATCCCTACACACAAACTGTTGGATGCTGCCTTAGAACAAGCCAAAGGAGATAAAAAAATAGGATCCACGCTCAAGGGGATAGGGCCTACCTACCAAGACAAAATTGGTCGCGCGGCGCTCCGCATCGGAGATATTTTGGTTGCAGACTTTAAAGAGAAATACCAGGCTTTGGTGGAAAAGCACAAGACTACCTTATCCTTTTACAGCTATCCCTTGGATGCACTAGCCGAAATGGAACAGCAATTTTTTGAAGCCGTGGAATTTATCAAAACTCTTTCCCTTATCGATAGCGAATACACGGTAAACGAAGCCATAAGATCCAACAAAAGAATTTTGGCGGAAGGTGCTCAAGGGTCCCTTTTGGACATTGATTTTGGGAGTTATCCCTACGTGACTAGCTCCACCACCACCACCGCTGGTGCCTGCACTGGACTGGGAGTAGCTCCTTCCAAAATCGGGGAGGTATTTGGGATTTTTAAAGCCTATTGTACTCGTGTAGGTAGTGGACCATTCCCTACAGAGCTTCTAGATGCTACCGGGGATGCCATGCGCAAGGAAGGCAATGAATACGGTAGCACCACAGGTAGGCCTAGACGCTGTGGATGGTTGGACTTGCCTGCTTTGAAGTACTCCATCATGATCAACGGAGTCACCCAGCTCTTCATGATGAAGGCAGACGTACTCAATATATTTGATGAAATCCTCGTTTGTACGGATTATCAATTGCCTTCAGGACAAAAAATAGATACCCTTAGCTTTGAAATCACAGAAACTCAGGTAAAACCCGTTTATAAAAAAATGAAAGGCTGGCATTGTGCCTTAGATCAGGTCAGGACCTATGAGGAATTTCCCCAAGCCTTGAAGGACTACGTGCTGTTTCTCGAAGAAGCCCTTCAAGTACCCATAGCCTTGGTCTCTGTAGGTCCAGATCGGGTGCAGACCATTTATAGGTAATCTTCAAAAATAAAGTTCCCTTGGTTCATTAGACTTGGGGCTTTTTTTTGGACATACACTTTCGTTACTTAGCAATTCTATCCTCTCTAGCGTGCTAAAAAACTTCTTCGCTTTGCTGGTCTTTTGCCTCTGCTCTTTTTCTGGAGTAGCCCAGATAGGATTTCCCTATTGCGAGAGTTTTCAAACCCCTAATACCCAAGCTACTACTATTTTTGGAGGAGATGCTAGATTAACGGAGGGGGTATTGCGATTGACCAACAATCAATTAAACCAGAGAGGACACGTATACTTGGATATCCCTTTTCCCTCTACCTACGGATTGAAGGCAGAGTTTGAATACTTTAGCTATGGGGGTACAAGTCAATTCCTTGCAGACGGCTTGACTGTATTTTTATTTGATGGAGATACTCCAGTATTCAATGCAGGTGGATTTGGAGGATCTTTGGGCTATGCCCCACGGAACCAAGAGCCTGGCCTATCCAAGGCATACATTGGAATTGGTTTGGATGAATATGGGGGCTTTGGCAACAGTCAAGAAGGGAGGACAGGGGCTTTTGCCTCCTTGGATCCAAACGGGAGAGCAGCAGATGCAGTGGTCGTGCGTGGACCTGGAAATCAATTTTCAGGCTATGCCTTTGTGGTTGGAAGAAGAACCAACATGGTGGGGGCAGACAAGGATGGCCTCAACCCTGGGGCACAATTTACCATCAGTTCTGGAGGGGCAGGGACCTTTCGGGTCACGGATCTCAACAAGCCAGGGTACAGAAAGGTGTTTTTGGAGCTGCAACCCAATACCTTGGGGCCAGGATTTTTTTTAACTCTTCAAATGCAAGTAACTACCGTACTCAACCAGCCTCGAATGGTGACCATTTTTGATAGACCCTATTATTTTCCTGCTCCAAAAAATTTGAAAATTGGCTTCGCTGCTTCTACAGGAGGATCTACCAATTTTCATGAAATCAGAAATCTTATTGTTCAGGTGGCTGCTGACGATCAACTCAAGGATCCTCAAGGAATTGATTTTTCGGATATTGCCTCGTGTGCCGGTCAAGAAAATCAATTTTATATCACCGATGAGGAAGTGGTTTTGCCCAACGAAAATAGTAAAATTCGCTGCCTTCAATTTTATCCCTCCCTAGACGCTATCGAAGCCGAATCTGGGGATATCTGTACTCAGGCCAGATGCTTGGAACAAAATAGAACCTTGGTCTTGCCCGAGGGTACTTTTAGGGCCAGTGACCAAGAAGGAGGCTTTACTTTCTTTCCCAACGAGTCTTTTATTGATAAGCAAGTCACAGTTTACTACACCATTACCGATAGCTATGGCAAAACCTCCAAAGGCAATGCCATGACCTTGTCCATCAAGGAATCTCCCGATCCCATTACGCTGAAAGTACTAGGACAAAATCAAGTACTAAATAATGAAGTGTCTTTTTGCAAAGGGTCAGAGTTGACTCTCAGCGGCCAAGGCAACGAAATCTATGAACGATTTGAATGGAAAAAAGATGGAGTGATCCTGCCGGGTGCGGTTCAGCAAGAACTTCGCATAAAAGAGGAGGGAGTGTATGAGGTCATTGGCTACAACCGCAAAAATTGCCCTGCCATAAGCAAAACTATTCGGGCAAAGTGGGTCAGCTATCCCGAACTTACTTTCAGAGCTCCTCTGGTGGGATGTACTCCTGGGCAAACCTTGGATATCACTACCGCACTTAATGGCTACAATCCATCCCTTTACGATTACCGATTATCTCTTGGAGGATTGGTCTTAGAAAATGAAGCCTTGAAAAAAGTAGCTGTATCTGGGATGTATGAATTGCAAGTCAAACCCAAAGCATATACCTGCTATTCTGAACCGGTGAAAGTGGAGGTCTATATTCAGGAAAAGGAATTGAATGTAGATTTTGATTTTGGAGTGCAGGGTACAGGCATCAAAGACGATGCAGGAGGAGGAATATTTCCGGACGATGTAATGGAATTTAAGGACCTATCCGAAGATAGGATAGTAAAGTGGGAATGGGATTTTGGAGATAGCACTTCTTCGGCTGAAAAAAATCCAACCCATACCTATGGCAAAAAGGGGGAATTTCAGGTGACCTTGAAAGGGTACGATGCCTACGGTTGCGTGGGATCTATGACTAAAATACTCCGTATTACGAAAAGCTACAGGCTCATGGTACCCAATGCTTTTACCCCTACCCAGACGAGCAACACCACCTTTGTTCCTAAATTCAGAGGTATAGCAAGCTTGGAGTTATCTATTTTTAACCTATGGGGGGAATTGATATTTAGGACCAAAGAACTTGACACCAAGGGTTGGGACGGGACCTTGGAAGGCAATCTCATGGATGCTGGATTTTACTTTTACAACATAACGGGCAAAGCAAGGGATGGAGAAAAAGTAGAATCACAGGGAAAATTTAGGTTGATCCGATGAAAGGGAAAGGGCTATTGGCTTTGGTTTTTTCTTTGATGAGCTTGACTTCCCTGGCCCAAGACATTCAATATAGTCAATACTACGCCAATCCCATCTACCTCAATCCAGCCATGACTGGAAGTTCGGGGAAGACCCGATTCGGAGTTAATTTTAGAAATCAATGGCCAGGCTTGGACCAGACCTTTTTGGCCTATACTGCCTTTGCAGATCATTTTGAAGAGAGGATTAATTCTGGATTTGGAATAATTGTCCAAGGTGCAAGCGAGTCGTTTACCAAAACCAATTGGAACGAACTGGGATTGGTTTACAGCTACAGGGTACAACTTTCTTCATCCAGTTTTATTCAAGCAGGCATCCAAGGGAGTTTTGTGGCCAGAGATGCTGCTTTTGACCAAGTGGTGCTTGGCTCCCAGCTCAATATTGCTACAGGAACCATCAACCCAGGTGGAAACGGTTTTGAAGGGGAGAGTCAAATCAGAGCCAGCGATGCCCATGCAGGCTTGGTTTATTATGGAAAAAGAGCATGGCTTGGTACTTCTGTAGCCCATCTATTTCAGCCCGACATCAGTTTCTTGGCAGGAGAAAGCAATAAACTTCCTATGAAAATGGGAATTCATGGGGGATACCGATTTGATTTGGCACCAGGAAATATCAACGACTACTTCAATAATACCGATCAAGAACGCTCTTTGTCCATAGGGTTCAATTACAAAGAACAGGGGAGCTTTTCACAACTCGATCTTGGGACCGAATTTTTCTTTGATCCTCTGGCCTTGGGGATTTGGTACCGTGGCTTACCTACCAAGTACGGATTACCCAATCACGAGTCATTGGTTAGTATGGTGGGACTAAGCCTAGATTCAGGATTAGATATTGGATATAGCTTTGATTTTCCACTTTCAAGTTATAGCCTGGGTCGCTCTGCAGGTAGTCATGAACTATCCCTACGCTATGTTTTTTCCTCCCGTCCCGGGAGAAAATACCATGCTCCCTTGCCCTCTTTTCGGTATTGAGGATAAGGATGGTTTAGAGTAAGGAAGGTTAAAGTACGAAATACTTGCCTGCGGCAGGCAGCCGAATACAAACTTTCTTATCTCTTGTTTCTTGCTTCTAGATACTTGCTACTAAAAACTCAGTCTTGTCTCTTGCATCCTGCTTCTTATAGCCATACAGGCTTTTTTTTCTTCCCTCTAATTCTCTAATTTAGGTTCGGAAAATGGAGATGTGATGAAAAAAATAGGATTCTTTAGCGCTTTGATTCTCCCCGCCCTATTGGTCTTAGGAACTTATTTGGGAGGTCCTTTTCTGTGGATGATCCATGTTTTTGTTTTTTTACTGGTACCACTGATGGATTATATGCTTCGGAAGGACACAAAAAATGTACCTGCTGCCGAAGTAAGCCAAGTTACCAAGGAGAGGTTTTACAAACTCATTACTTTTATCTGGGTATATATTCAACTGGCCTTATTGTTTTGGGGTTTTTATGTAGTTAGTAGCCAAGAGTTAGAGCGTATTAGTTGGATAGCTTTTACCACAGGAATGGCATTGATTACTGGTGGGATTGGCATCACAGTAGCCCATGAATTGGGTCATAGGACCGAAAAATTAGAGCAAACCTATGCAAAGGTATTACTGATGACTGTGGCATACATGCATTTTTTTATAGAACACAACAGGGGGCACCACGTACGCGTGGCTACTCCTGAGGATCCAGCCACAAGTAGAAAAGGGGAAAATTTTTATGCTTTTTGGTGGAGATCCGTGACTCAAGGATACCTGAGTGCATGGAGACTGGAGCAAGAGCGTCTCAAAAAAAAGGGTCTCAGCTGGCTTTCTTTATTCAATCAAATGATTTGGTTTCAGCTTTTGCCCCTCCTTTTTATAGTTTCTGTTTTTCTTTTCTTTTCCTACTTGCAAAATCGATGGGTATGGGAAGTTCCAGTGTTTTTTGCAGTCCAAAGCGTGCTAGGTTTTTCTCTACTTGAACTGGTCAATTATTTGGAGCATTATGGCATGGAGAGAAGGAAGTTGCCTTCAGGCCATTACGAAAAAGTCACCCCATTACACTCCTGGAATGCCTCCCATGTGGTTAGTAATTTTCTTCTGTTCCAATTGCAACGCCACTCCGATCACCATGCCCATGCCCACAAAAGGTACCAGGTCTTAGACCATTCGGATGATAGCCCACAGCTTCCTGCAGGATATTCGTTTATGATTCTTGTGGCTTGTATTCCTCCCCTTTGGTTTTCCTGGATGAACCATCGCTTGGAGCAATGGCATCGGGAACGTAAACTCCACTTAGTCCAGTAGGAAGTTATTAAAAAAGGCACTTTTCAAGGCAAGCCAAAGGACAAACAAAAGCATGGCCCAAAAAAGGTAAATCCTATAAAAGTCGGCTGTTTCTTTATACCTATTTTCAAGAATTTCCGTTTTTTCCAACCTGTCGATTTCTTTAAAAATAGAATTCAAGGCTTGACCGTCTGAGGCTCTGAAAAATTGACCATTGCCTATGCTGGCAATTTCTCTAAGGGTGGACTCGTCAAGGTAGCTTTCTACCATGTTTGGACGCCCAAAAAAATCAGTTCCATAGGGAACCATCCCGTCTTTACCTACTGCAATGGTGTACAGCTTGATATCAAAAGCGGTTGCCAGCTGGGCAGCGAAAATAGGATCTACATTTCCTGCATTGCTCTCTCCATCGGAAAGTAAAATCATCACCTTAGATGGAGATTCGCTGTCTTTCATCCGGTTTGTCCCAGCAGCAATCGCAGATCCAATAGCGGTTCCCTTGGTCTCAATCATTGAGAAATTGATTTCTTCAATTAGACTAGTAAGCAAGTCATAATCGTTGGTAAGCGGAGATAGGGAATAAGCTTCTCCAGAAAATACAACCATGCCAATTCGGTCTCCAAATCGTCCATTTATGAATTCTATGGCGGTTTTTTTTGCAGCTTCCAAACGATTGGGGTTAAAGTCTTGCAGATCCATGGACTCTGAAATATCCATCACCAGCAGGATGTCAATTCCTTCGGTATATTGTTCTACCCGTTCGTTACTTCGCTGTGGCCTAGCCAAGGCCACCGCCAAGAGAATTAAAAACAAAAAGAACACGCTACTTGGTATCAGTCTGAGATAGGTCCAAGGATTCCCTTTTGTTGCCTTTTTGGGTAGGGAAAGCTCCAGCACAGGTCTTTTGAGAAACTTAACAAATTTGCGAAGTAAGATAAGTACAGGAATCAACCAAAGGAGGTTCAGCAAAAGAGGATTTTCCCATTCGTAGGATTGGAAGGTCTCTGGCAAAAACCAGGACCAAGAAAAGAACTCAGCGAGCGACTTTATCATGGCTTATCTGGTTTTTACGTAGAATAAATTTTGACTTTGCTACTTCAAGAAGATAGTTGGTAGCGGATTGCGTTTCACTTTGAGCACCCGCATAAATAATCATATCAATACTTCGTAAGGCATGAAAGACTTCTTTATCTTCTAATGCAGTAGCAATTTCACTAGAAGTCCACTCTTGAAAAGGTAGGGAAGTAATGCTCTCAAGGTATCCTTTCCAAAGACCTACCACCTCATCGGCGAGTTGCTGGGAAGGTTTCTTCTGAAGTTGTTCGCCTAATTTTTTCCACTTCCTTTCAAACTGTATCCAGCGTAATTTTTCCCTATTCTTTTTGAAAATAGCACGGATGCGCTTGGCAAAAAGTAAAAAAAGGATCAATAGGGTACCTAAAATTCCTCCCGTAATGATTCCAATCAGGAGCCAATTGGTAGATTTCTCCAAGGGTTGGTAAACGTTATTTTCTTTAAATACCAATTGCTCGGGGATAGAGTCCAAGGTCAATTTCAGCTGAATCATGGCCTCCGGAGTATAATAGGTAATGCTATCGTATCGATTTAACTCAAATACAGGCAAAGACAAGTAGGAAGTAGAACTCAAAGAAAAATTTGATAGAAAATAAATGGCACTATCCTGCGTGATACCTTCTTGAGTATTGGAGGTAAAGGTCTTTTTTTCTAAAAAAACAAAGGGAGAAAAATCGTAAGTTGAGTCAGGAAAAATAAGTTGACTAGCCTGCGGATAGCTTGCTTTGAGTACAAAACCTACCCGCTCTCCAAGCCTGGCACTATCTTGGGTAAAGTACCCACGGAGCTCCACTTTCTGCGATAAACCAGGAAGACTCAATAAAACAAATAAAAGTACAGCACTGTATTTACCCACGCTTCATTCGTTTGTTTCGGTACTTAAATAAATCAATCAAGGGAGCTACAATATCTTGTCTAGAATCAATGGCCAGGTAATTGATTTGATTTTTTTTACAAACCTCCTTTAAGTTTTCTCTCTCCTGGGTAAATGTATCGGATATTTTCTTGGAAAAGGTCCCAAAGGCAGTATTGATCCACGTGGTTTTTCCTCTTTCTTTATCGAAAATAGGGACGATTCCTAAGGTAGGTAAGGTAGATTCTCTAGGATCAGTGAGTTGAATGGCAACTACATCGTGTCGCTCAGCAAGAGCTCTAAAAGAACGCTCGTACCCTTGATCGATAAAATCAGAAATAATGATCAAAATACTCCTTTTCTTGATCAAGTTGAGTGCAAAAGAAAAAAGCCCATTCAAGTCAGTTTTTAGACTTTTATTCTGATGCTCAAATATTCCTCGTATGATTTTTACTCCCTGCTTACTTCCTTTGGTGGGAAGAATTAATTTCTCCTTCTCATCCGAATAGGAGATCAATCCTACTTGGCTCCCTTCAAAGACTGCTGCAAGGGTAAGTACACCAGCAATTAATTTTCCTTGGTCAATTTTCTTTTGTCCTTGTTGACCAATGTCTTGACTTCCAGAAATATCCAATAGAAAATAAACGGATTGATCTTTTTCCTCCTTAAAGGTCTTTACAAAGGTTCCATGCCCTTTTGCCGACACCTTCCATTCGATGGTACGGACATCATCACCGTATTGGTAGGGCCTAAGGTCATCAAATTCCAATCCCGAACCCTTGAATAGCGATTGGTATTCCCCTTGCAAGTGGTTATTGGCCACTTTACGAATCATGATTTCGTACTTCCGTAATTTGCTAAATAGCTGATCCATGGATGGGATTTGTTTGGCTAAGTTAAAGTCTTGTAGCGAAAATTAAAATTTGAGTGCCTCCTCACTCGTAGATTTAATCCGTTAAAAAAACCTAATTTTGTAAGGTGAACAAAGTCTTTCTTACCTTTCTGCTATTGCTTTCGAGCTTTTCCTGCACCGAATCCAATTCTTCCCAGGAAGTTTTGTCGGAGGACCAAATGGTTGCTATTCTGATTGATATTCAGCTGACAGAGGGTAAGGCGAGTACATTACCCATCACCTTTGATTCCTCTCAGGTCTTATATTCCTTGATGGAGGAGGAAGTATTTAGAAAACATGGAGTTTCCGACTCCCTATTTACCAAGAGCATGGTTTATTATTTGGAAGATGCAGGGAAAATGGACCAAATGTATGCCCGTGTGATTGATTCATTGGTAGTGCTCGAAAATAATTCCCGAACCAAGGAATAATTCCCATGCTGTATCCTAAAAATCTTGAGCAAAAAATAAATTTTGTCAAAATCAAGGAATGGCTTAAAGCGGAGTGTACCTCTCCTTTAGGCCAGGAATATGTAGAAAAAATATCCTTCTCTTCGGACCCGGTACAGTTGCAGCGTCTATTGCTGCAAACGGAAGAATTTTGTAACCTCCTTAGCTCTGGAGAAAGTTTTCCCCAAGCCCACTTCACCAATCTCATTCCCTACCTAGAAAAGGCAAAAGTAGATGGGGCTTTCTTGGAATTGGAGGAGTTTCAAGAGCTGAAACTTGCGCTACAAACCCTAAAGAACTGCATCTCATTTTTTCAAAAAAATCAAGAGCTCTATCCTACCTTGACTGCTCTTCTGGGCTTGCTTCAAGATTTGGATATTCGTCTTTTGCAAAGCATTGAACAAATCATCGATGAGAAAGGGAAACTTCGATCTAATGCCTCTAAGGAACTGCAACTGATCCGCACGCAGCTACTTTACGAAGAAAGCAGACTACGAAAAGTAATGGAACGCATTTTTAAAGAAGCGTCAGCAAAGGGATTGACTTCGGAAGATGCAGCCATCACCATACGAGGAGGCAGAATGGTAATTCCAATCGCGGCAGAAAATAAACGAAAGTTGAGGGGATTTATCCATGACGAGTCTGCTACAGGGCAAACCGTTTTTATGGAGCCAGAAGAGGCTTTGGATATCAATAATGAAATCCGGGACCTGGAGTACATGGAGAAAAGGGAGATCATCAAGATTCTGACCCGACTCACTGAGCAGCTCAGGCCAAGTATTCCAGCCTTGCGTAAAGCCACTAATTTTTTGGGGTTGGTAGATTTTATTCGAGCGAAAGCAAAGTTTGCGCTACACACCGGTAGCATTCGGCCAGAATTAAGTAAAGAAAGGGGGATTATCTGGACAGGAGCAAGGCATCCTCTCTTAGAAAAGGCATTGCTTAGCCAAGGAAAGAAAATCATTCCGCTAACTGTTCGTTTGGGAGGTCAGCAAAGACTTTTGCTCATTTCGGGACCAAATGCTGGAGGAAAGTCAGTTGCCTTGAAGACCGTAGCCTTACTTCAATACATGCTTCAATGCGGCCTACTCATACCCGTTGCCCCAGATTCTAAGAGCTCCCTTTTTGATTCTTTTTTTATTGATATCGGAGACGAGCAAAACTTGGAGAATGACTTAAGTACCTATTCCTCCCATTTGGTCAATATGAAGTATTTTACCCAGCATGCTACAAAAAAAACGCTAGTATTTATTGATGAATTTGGGACGGGTACAGAACCTCAGTTTGGTGGAGCCATAGCAGGATCCATTCTTTTGGAATTGAATGCTCTAGGAACCTATGGCATCATCACTACCCACTATGGAAATCTGAAGCTTCTGGCTGAAAAACATCAAGGTTTAATCAATGGGGCGATGCGTTACGATGTGGAAAAACTTGAACCCATTTACCAATTGGAGATAGGGAAGCCAGGCTCCTCTTTTGCCTTGGAAATTGCCACTAAAATTGGTCTTTCTAAGGAAATCGTATCTCATGCCAAGCAGCAAATAGGAGAGGAGAGGGTTCGGTACGATAGGTTGTTGACTCAATTGGAGAATGAAAAAAACACCTACCAGCAGTTGCTCAGAGAGACCAAGGAAAAAGAGGTACTGCTTCAAACCAAGCTGGAAGAATATAAGGAATTGAAGGAGGCACTTGAACTCAATAAAAAGAAATTCCTGCAAGAAGCCAAGCAAGAAGCCAAGGCACTCTTGGATCAGACCAATAAAAAAATTGAAAGTGTCATCCGGGAAATCAAGGAAGAAAAAGCCGAGAAAGAAGTCACAAAAAAGTTGAGAAAGGAACTTGATCAATTCAAAGCAGAAGTGCAACCTGAAAAAGCCGCTCCAAAAATCCCAGAAATTAAGGTCCTGGGAGGGGAACTTGCAGCAGGTGATTGGGTTCGATTCAAAGACAATGGAGCCATTGCCCAAGTGCTAGCCATCAAATCCAAGGATGCTGACCTACTCATTGGGGATTTGAAGTCTACGAGTAAGATGTCTAGACTAGAAAAAATCTCCAAAGCCGAATTTAAAAAGGAAACCAAGGCCTTGGAAAAGAGATCTACTTATCAAACCTCAGAAAAAATGATGAATTTCTCTCCTAATTTAGATTTGAGAGGAAAGCGGGGGGAAGAGGTATTGCCCTTATTGCAACTATTTATTGATGAGGGCCACATGCTGGGAATAAAAAACCTTAGGATAGTGCATGGAAAAGGAGATGGGATTTTGAGGGAAGTGACCCGGTCCTTACTTCGAACCATGTCTCCCGTGCGAAAATTGGAAGACGAACATGCAGATCGAGGTGGAGCAGGAGTAACTCTAGTTACCTTAGCGTAATTCCAAGGCCCCTTATTTTTTTTGCAAGAGAAACGAATAGGTTCCGGAAATAGCCTGGGTACCATCCACTCTTGCCCCGGGAGCTGGAATGGTAAAATCCAATCTCAAGGTACTGCCCGTCTGTGTGAAAGAAATTTCCCGCGTTGCCGCTGGTTTTGAGCCTGTAAAAATAAACTTGTCAAAATTACTACCTGCAAAACTCCAATTTCCATTGGCATCGAACAAATCATTGCCATTTCTTGTAGAATAGGTTTTTGAGGCTCCAGCATTCATAAAGAGTTCAAAGCTTGAAAAAGTAGCTGTAATATTTTGACCATTTTTGGTCACGGTTCCCCCTCCAGCCACTACCCACTGCTGAGTTCCCGTGCCTGCAAGGGCTTCTGTAGCCAATTGCTCAGGAGTTTTTTTTGTAGTTGGGTTTTCTCCACCTTCCTTACAGGAAAAAAGAACACAAGCAAGAAGGAGGCCTTGCGTTAGTTGAATCTTGAAAGGACGCATGGATTAATTTTTACTAAAGGTAAGGAATGCACATGAATTGAAAAAAAATCACTTTTTGAAGTTCTCTAATGTAATTTTTTGTTTGCAAAACTCCACCTCCCTTGCTTCGTTGGAGCATACGATAAGGATGCGTTGTGAAGAATAGGTTTGTACCATATGCTGGTACCAAGCTATCCCTTGAGCATCCAAATTGGAGGTAGGTTCGTCCAAGAGTACTAGAGGAACGTCAGATAATAGAGCCAATCCTAGCTTGATCCTTTGTTTCATGCCAGAGGAAAATTGGGAGAGACGCTTTGTTTTGTGGGCGGCCAAACCTAGAATTTCACCCAAGTCCCCTAGTTCTAAGGCTGGTTTTTTAAACTTGAAATGGAAAGAAACACATTCCTCAAGGGTAAATTCTTCAGGGAGCTCCAAGTAGGGGCTTGCAAAGGAAATGTGTCGAAACCAATCCTCTGGAGCAATGGTCTCCGTATTTTTTCTATAGTTAATATTTCCTTGGGTAAGGGGAAGGGATCCCGAAATGCATTTGAGTAGGGTTGATTTTCCTGAACCATTTGCACCCGTGATCGCCAAGGAATCACCTTCTAATAGCTGCAGATATAGATTTTTAAAAATCCACTCGTTATGAAAGCGCTTGGAAGCATGTAGTACCTCTACGCTCAGCATGCTAGTTGATGTAACCTTTCATGACACCTCTTTCAGAGGATCGAATAAAATGTAGTATTTCGTCTCGCTCCTTGGTGGCAGGGAGGTTGATTTCAATTTCTTCTAAGGCTCGGCTATTGTTTAAGCTATTCAAAAACAAATACCTGTACACCTCTTGAATGTGTGCAATGGTTTCGCTAGAGAACCCTCTTCTTCTCAATCCTAGAGAATTGACCCCAGCATAGGTCAAAGGCTCTCTAGCAGCCTTAGTGAACGGAGGAACGTCTTTACGAACGAGGGAACCTCCAGAAATCATCGCATGCATTCCAATTTTTACAAATTGATGGATGGCACTAGATCCTCCTACAATAGCCCAGTCTTCGATGACCACATGTCCGGCAATTTGTACCGAATTGGCTACGATCACATGGCTTCCTATCACACAATCGTGAGCCACATGGACATATGCCATAAGCAGGCAATGAGATCCTACCACGGTAGTTTGCTTGTCGACCGTACCTCTCGAAATGGTCACGCACTCTCGGATAGTGGAATTGTCTCCTACCACTACGGTAGATTCTTCTCCTTGAAATTTAAGGTCTTGAGGGATTCCAGCCAGTACGGCGCCTGGGAAAATTTTGCAATTTTTCCCAATTCTTGCCCCTGGATATATGGTGACATTGGATCCAATCCAGGTATTGTCACCAATGACCACATCCTCATGAATCATGGTAAAGGGATCAACATGAACCCCTTGGCCTAGAATAGCGTCAGGGTGTATGGATGACAGGGGACTTATCATATATCTTTTCTAGTAATACTTGCTGTCATGATGGCCTCACATACCAAATTATTTCCCACATAGGCCTCCCCTTTCATTTTGGCTATACCCCTTCGTATGGGTGCTAGTAATTCACATTTGAATACGATGGTATCACCAGGCAAAACCATTTTTCTAAACTTACACAATTCAATACCTAAAAAATAGGTCCAATAGTTTTCTGGATCTTCTACGGTGCTAAGAACCAAAATTCCCCCGGTCTGCGCCATGGCTTCCACCTGCATGACACCAGGCATGACGGGATTTCCAGGAAAATGACCCATAAAATATGGCTCATTCATGGTCACATTTTTTACCCCTACGACTACGGTGTCGTCAAGGTAAATGATCTTATCAAGCAATTGGAATGGATAGCGGTGGGGAAGGATATTACTGATCTGGTTGATATCCATCACCGGTGGCAATTTCGGATCGTAGTAGGGAATTTGGGAAGACCCTTCTCGCTCCATGGCTCTTTTCAGCTTTTTAGCGAAAGCCACATTGGCGGCATGGCCAGGTCGTGCAGCCATAATTTGAGCTTTCAATGGTCTGCCTACTAAGGCCAAATCCCCCACTACATCAAGCAACTTATGACGCGCAGGTTCATTTTTGTATCGCAAATCCACATTGTTGAGAATCCCCTCTTTTTTTACCTCAACAGATTTTTTATTAAACATTTTTGCCAAGTGGGCCAACTCTTCTTTTTCTACCACTCGATCTACCACCACAATGGCATTGTTTAAATCTCCCCCCTTAATCAAATTGGATTTGTAAAGCATCTCCAATTCATGCAAAAAACAAAAGGTCCTACAAGAAGCAATTTCTGATCTAAACTGACTGATATCTGTGATGGACGCATGTTGACTTCCCAAAACGGGGGAGTTGTAATCCACCATCACAGTGACTCGATAATTGTTGGTAGGCAAGGCCACCATTTCTACTTCTCGGGAAGGGTCTTTGTATTGTATACTCTCCTGAACCTCAAAAAACCTTCTCAAGGCATTTTGTTCTTCTAGGCCAGCATGTTCCAGCACCTCGATAAATTGTATGGAAGAACCGTCCATGATGGGAGGTTCGGGGCCATCCAATTGAATCAAGATGTTATCAATTTCCATGCTGACTAAGGCCGCAAGAACATGTTCTACGGTATATACCCTTGCTCCATTTTGCTCTAAGGTAGTTCCTCTAGATACATCTACCACCAGATCGCAATCTGCATTTACGGTAGGTCTACCTTCCAAATCTACACGCTGAAACTTGATTCCATGGTTGGGAGGAGCGGGAAGAAAACACATGTTGGAAACTACCCCCGTGTGAAGGCCTACACCGGACATTTCAACCTGCTTTTGGATGGTATGTTGTTTAACTTTCATGTTCTTGGATATCCTAAGAAAAATTAATAGGCAAAATTACCCCTTTTTTTCAAGTTCTTGGACGCGTTTCTGAAGTAAATCCAAGTTTTTAAACACTGAATAGGATTTTAGAAATTCTTTTACATCCATTGCTAAAAAACCAAAGAGCGTTTGCCCTGAAGTTTTGATGGTTTTGCTGATGCCAGTATTTGCTCCTATGGTGGTATGGTCTGCGATTTTTATGTGTCCAACAATCCCCACTTTTCCTGCAATCACGCAGTGATTTCCGATTTCAGTAGATCCTGAAACACCCGTTTGTGCAGCGATTACGGTATGCTCTCCGACTATTACGTTATGGGCAATTTGTACTTGATTATCAATTTTAGCCCCTCTGCGGATTACTGTGGCCCCAAAGGTTGCCCGATCTATGGTGGTATTGGCCCCTATGCTTACTTCATCTTCCAAGACCACTTTACCAATTTGTGGAATATTTTTGTAGGTACCATCGGCTTGAGGAGCAAAACCAAATCCATCGGCACCTAGCACAGCGCCTGAGTGAATTTCACATTGATTTCCGATTTGAGTGTCTGCACAAATCCTAGCCCCAGGATGAATTACTGTCCCATCTCCGATAACTACTCGGTCGCCTATGTAGGCATGACCGTGGATTTTCACCTTATTCCCAATCCTACAGTGCTTCCCAATATAGGAAAATGCCCCTCGGTACCCTTGCACCCCCATGATACTACTCTCGTGCATGTAGCTAGGTTCTTCTATCCCAAGCAAGGCCTCTTGGTTTATCTTTGCATAGGCTTCCAAGAGCAAGGTAAACCCCAAATAGGCGTCTTTTACGCGAATGAGTGTAGTGGATAAAGGTTTGCTAGGTGTAAAACCTTCAGAGACAATGACTGCAGTGGCCTGAGTTTCGTAAAGGTAGGGTTCGTATTTTTCGTTTGACAAAAAACTAATTCCTCCAGGTTTACCTTCTTGGATTTTATCCAGTCGCGTCACCTTTTGTTGCGCATCTCCTTCTACAGATCCTCCCAAAATTTCTGCCAATTGATGTAAGGAAAATTCCATAGGTAGCTCAGGGGTTTAGTGAGGTAAAATTACGCTTTTTGCTACGCACACATAATGTTTTTCCACCATCTTACTCATTACTTTGATGTTTGGTAAATCTGCAGCTGCTGCTACATCTATCATTTCTCCTGATTTGGTCAGTATAGAAATGCTATCTTGTTCTAAGTAGCCGTAATTGCTGATTGTGCCATAGGAAAAAAAGTAATCCAACAAGGATTCTGGAATTTGAAGTTTTTTCAAGGCCTTGCCCCGAAGCGCCTCAATTTCAGAAGAGGAAAAGGCCTCGTTGACTAAACGAATTTTGAATAGGTTTCGCGTCAAAAACATCTGAGAAATATTTTTTAGCACCACATCTTCATCATTTTTCCAATGCTTGATGGCTCCCCAGATATCAAAATCATCCAGTTGAAGGAATTTTTTTAGCAGGAGTTGATTGGTTTGCAACTCGACCAAACTTACTTCATGCTCCATAAAGTAGTTCAGCTCTTCCGTAGCAAAAAATCTTCTTCCCCCTTGAGCCAATTCTTTGGCGCGTTTCATGAGGTTGATCAACATTTTTTCGGCGCTAACGGTAGTCTTGTGCAAGTAAACCTGCCAGTACATTAATCTTCGTGCACTTAAAAAATTTTCAATGGAATAAATCCCTTTTTCCTCAATGACCAGTTGGTCCTCTTTCACTGCCATCATCTTGATGATGCGGTCCGCTCCAATGGTCCCTTCGGATACTCCAGTGAAAAAACAATCCCGCTGCAAGTAATCCAAGCGATCAATATCCAGTTGACTTGATACAAGCTGATTTAAAAATTTTCTTTCGTATTGATTTTTAAAAATCTGAAGTGCTAGACCTAGCCTACCTTCAAATTCCTTGTTGAGTAATTCAATGGTCAAAAGGGACAAAGCTTCATGGGGAACTCCAGGAAATAAGCTGTATTCTAAGGCATGGGAAAAGGGTCCATGCCCAATATCGTGCAGAAGAATTGCAATCAAGGCCGCCTCATATTCCTCCTCCGAAATGACCGTACCCTTGTTTCTTAAGTTGTCCAGGGTAATCCGCATCAAGTGCATGGCACCTATGGCATGATGAAATCGGGTATGAAGTGCTCCAGGATAGACGAAGTCGGTCAAACCCAACTGCCTTATTCTCCGTAATCGTTGGAAATAAGGATGATCAATGATGGAGAAGATTAATTCACTTGGTATAGTGATAAACCCATAAACAGGGTCATTTAATATTTTTTGGCTTTTCAATCAGCACGGATTTGATTGACGCAAAAGTAATTATAATTTTAAAAGAAAAGGGAAGAAAGATGGCTCAAAAATTCCAAGTCCTGTGGGCTGATGACGAAATTGACTTACTCAAACCACATATTCTTTTCTTAACTGAAAAGGGTTGTGTAATCACTACCGTGAATTCCGGTTTGGACGCCATTGAAGAAGTGGAAAGCAAAAACTTTGACGTAGTTTTTTTAGACGAAATGATGCCGGGGATGACTGGTCTAGAGACCCTTCAACATATCAAGCAGATCAAACCCCAGATTCCTGTGGTGATGATTACCAAGAGTGAGGAAGAACACCTGATGGACGAAGCCATAGGAGGAAAAATTGCGGATTACTTAATCAAACCCTTAAATCCGAACCAAATATGGCTTTCGGTAAAAAAAATAGTGCAGAATAAGCAATTGATTGACTCCAAAACTGCTCAAAATTACCAACAAGAATTCCGACTACTCAGCCAAGCTCTTGATGAAGCCAATTCGGCCCAAGAGTGGTCAGATGTATACAGAAGGCTTACCTTTTGGGAAATGGAAATTGACCGTACCGAAAACAAAAGCATGCTAGAGGTACTGGAGTCCCAAAAGACTGAAGCCAATGCCAGTTTTGCTAAGTTTATAAAAGCCAATTATTTGGGTTGGTTGTCCCAACCCTCCCAAGAAACCCCTTTACTCTCTCATCAAGTCATGAAAGAGAAGGTTTTTCCCGTGCTGAAAACCAAATCTCCTTTATTTTTTATAGTCATAGATAACTTGCGCTTGGACCAATGGGAAGAAATAGAGCCCTTACTCACTCCATATTTCCAGATTAAAGAGAAGTCAAGCTATTACAGCATTTTACCTACGACTACTTCCTATGCACGCAATGCATTATTTTCGGGTATGATGCCTCTGGAAATGTCCAAGCGTTATCCTAGATTATGGGAAGATGAAGATTCTGAAGAAGGAAAAAACAAAAACGAAGAGGATTGGATAAAAATAAACTTGGATCGCAACCTCCTACGCTCAAAATTTTCCTACCACAAAATTCTACAAATGCAGGAAGGCAAAGCCATTCTAGATCAATTTCATACCTTACTTCAGCAAGAGTTTAATGTCTTGGTTTACAACTTCGTAGATATGGTTTCTCATGCCCGAACAGACATGAAAATGATTCGAGAATTGGCGCCCGATGAGTCTGCCTACCGCTCTTTAACCAAGAGTTGGTTTGAACATTCCTCACTTTTTGAACTCATGAAGAAAATCCAGCAGGTCGGAGCTGAGGTTATCTTGACTACAGATCACGGTACCAAAAGAGTCAATCGACCTTACAAAATCCTTGGAGATAAACAGGTCACCACCAACCTTCGCTACAAGCAGGGAAAAAACCTGAATTTCGAATCTGGGAAAGTATTTGAACTTAAAAGGCCAGAAGATGCTCTTCTTCCAAAATTGAATGTATCCTCTAGTTTTGTATTTGCCGTAGAGGATTACTTCTTTGCCTACCCCAATAATTACAACTATTACGTGAGCCATTACAAAGATACCTTCCAACATGGAGGGATATCTCTGGAGGAAATGATCATTCCCATTGTACATTTGCGTTCCAAAACGTAGTTATGGCAAGCACTGCAATGTATTCACTAGCCTCCATCGCCCAACTGGCACAGCGCTTGGTTGATGAAGCTGGAAACGAAAAGATTTGGGTATTTCGCGGCCCCTTGGGAGCAGGGAAAACTACCCTCATTAAAGCCTTGGCCAAGGTACTACAGGTTACAGATCCAGTCAGCAGTCCAAGTTTTGGGATAGTCCACCCCTACAGCACCGCTACCAAGAATGAAATTTTTCATTTTGACTTTTATAGACTAGAAACTCCCGAAGAGGCTTTGGATATTGGAATAGAAGAGTATTTTTATAGTGGAAATTATTGTTGGATAGAATGGCCTGAAAAAATTGCCGCATTTTTACCAGAAAAATTTTTTATGATTGAAATCTCTACCCTTTCTGAGCTAGAACGTAAAGTCACCTTTTACCATTATCAAAATGGGAACTGAATTGTCAAAAATTGCTTCCGTGGGTTTGATTCCCAAAGAGTCCCCTGCGCAAGTTAAAAAGGGAGGAAAAACACTTCAAGTTGGTTTACCTCGTGAAATTTCAAACCAAGAAAAAAGGGTCGTTTTGACCCCAGAAGCTGTAGGGCTTTTGAGTAATAATGGAATTGAGGTCCTTGTAGAATCCAAAGCTGGGGAACAAGCAAAATTTTCAGATCAGGAATATGCAGATGCAGGTGCAAAAATTAGCTACTCTAGGAAAGAAGTATTTGGAGTAGATGTGGTGCTAAAGGTCAATGCCCCCAACTTCGAGGAAATTGCTGACATGAATGCAGGTGCCTGTTTAATTTCTGCATTGCAACTTGAAAAACAAAGCCCTGCCTTTATTCAAGCATTAAACGATAAAAAAATTACGGCTGTAGCCTTCGAATACCTGGAAGACAAGGTGGGTGGCATGCCAGTGGTTCGTGCCATGTCAGAAATTGCAGGTAGCACGGTCATGCTGATTGCTGCTGAGTATTTGTCTAGCGCCAATGAAGGAAAGGGATTGATACTAGGAGGTATTACAGGTGTTCCTCCAACCCAAGTTGTTATCATTGGCGCAGGAACTGTAGCCGAATATGCCGCGAGAACAGCCCTAGGCTTGGGTGCTTCTATCAAGGTTTTTGACAACCATATCTACAAATTGCGGAGAATAAAGCAGCTTTTAGGACAGCAAATTTCCACTTCCACCATCGATAACTTTAGCCTTTCTCAGGCTTTGGCAGAAGCTGATGTAGTGATAGGAGCCCTTAGAGCTGAAAAGGGGATTAATAAATTGGTCGTTACCGAAGAGATGGTGGCCAATATGATTCGTGGAAGTATTTTGATTGACGTGTCTATTGACCAAGGAGGATGTTTTGAAACCTCTAAAATGACTAGCCACGAACATCCAGTATACCGAGTTCATGACGTCATTCATTACTGTGTGCCCAACATTGCATCTAGGGTAGCTCGAACGGCCTCTTACTCCTTAAGCAATATCTTCACTCCCATTGTCCTCCAAATGAATGACTTAGGTGGAGCGGAAGAAATGATTTTTACCTACAAGTGGTTTTTGCGGGGAGTCTACACCTACAGAGGAAGTTTGACCAATGCCTTTTTGGCTAAAAAATTTGGACTTAGCCACAAGGAACTCCAACTCTTACTTGCAGCGAGGTATTGACCTATGAAGCCCAAGCTCTTCGTATCGATTATTAAAATTATTGACCTAATTTTATAGCGAAAACCATGCTTTGATTTTCTCCTCCAAATGCAAAAATACCTCCTTTATCTTTTCTTCTTCTTTCTTCTAGGCACTTCTTGGGCTCAGGAAATTCCTCAAAATTACCTCAAAGCTAAAACCTCCTTAGATGAAAAAAATTACAGGTCAGCACTACAGGGGTTTGCAGAATTTTTAGACCTAGAAAAGTATGGAAATCTTTCTTTTTATGCCTCTTTGTATAGTGCTGAGGCTGCTTATTACCTTAAAGAATACAGCAGTACCTTACTTTTGCTCGGTCCTATCCAACAAAAATCTTGGGAAAAATCAGATGAGGTACATTACCTAGCTTCTTTAACCTATTTTCAATTAGGACAACACCTAGAAGCACTGGATGAATTAAAATTGATCAAGGCGGAACATCTAGTAAAGCAAGGCTATAATACCTCATTCAATTTCTTACAAAAGGTATCCCCATCCTTTTTGATCACCCATCTGGAACAGTTTAAACAAAATGACGGGTATACCGCAGCACTAGCGTTTGTTTTACAACAAAAATCGGTGATGACTCAGGTGGAGCGAAATGTCCTCAATCAGGTGATTCGTTCTGGAGTGAACCAAGACTTAAAAGATAAAACCTTGGATATGGTCCTGATTTTACCCTTTACTTCAGGCCCAGACCAACTAATTTCAACCAAAGAGGCACTGGATTTTACCGATGAACTTTACCAAGGTATTCGACTTAGAATAAGTCAACTTCAATCGCAGGGAGTACCCATCAAACTCCACACCTTTGATTCAAAAAGAGATACCATACACCTTTTGAAGCTGCTCAAGGATCCGATAATTTTGGGGGCAGATGTTATTTTAGGCCCTATTTATCTTGAGGAGACAGAACTTATAAGTGCCTTCGCAGAGACCCAACAAATACCTTTTATCCACCCATTGTCAAATCTTGGGGATCGATTTGAATCTGCCCAATACAGTTACCTTTTTCGCCCTTCGGTTCCATCCCTGGCACAAGGTATTTTAAGTTCTCTAAGCTCACAAGCATGGGGTAAATCAGTGGCCATAGGGTATAGTGGAAATGCCCGCGATGAAAAATTAGCCTACTTACTTCAAGAACACTTGCCTAAAGCAGGTTTTAGCATTCAAAAATTTCAAAAAATAGATTCCAAAAATGCCGCGTCCTTTCTTCAAGGCTTGGGGGTGAGAAGAGGAAATAAGCCCTCTGTCCAACAAATAATTTTGCTTTCTGATGATCCTGCCATTGCCCAGCCCGTATTTTCGCTCATGGAAAGTATTTCTACCTCGGTACCGCTATTGGTGATGGATTCTTGGTTAAGCTTTAATTTTTCAAACTACGAAATGTTGGAGTTTTCTAATTTTTATTTTATTTCCAACAATACACCCAACTACAATTCCCAAGAATTAAACGATTTTCGAGACAGCTATTATGAAAGTTATTTGTTCTACCCGCCAACCCATGCCATTCTTGGTGCTGAGCTAGTTAATTGGATTTATAAAAATGCCGATTACGGGTACAATTATGAGTTGAGGGCCTCCCTGGATCAAAAATCCTTTCAGCCTGGAAAACTCACCTGGGGATTTAATTTCCAAAAAGTAAACAACAATACCTACACACCTGTTTTTAAACTTGAGGCGGGTGAATTGATTCCCTTACAGTAATTCATGCAATTTTCAGAAAGTAAAAGGTTGTTTGCACTAGCAAAACAGCTAATTCCAGGAGGTGTAAACTCTCCCGTTCGTGCTTTTCGAGCAGTAGGAGGGGAACCCATATTTATTAAAAGTGCTTCAGGTGCTTATCTATATGATGTAGATGGTAATGCCTACATAGAACTCATTAATAGTTGGGGTCCCATGCTGCTTGGGCACAATCCTTCTTTTATCAAGGAAGCTATCATAAAAGCCATGGAATGGGGTACCTCCTTTGGGGCTCCTACAGGCAGGGAGGTGGAAATGGCGGAAATTATCATAGCTATGGTTCCTTCCGTGGAAAAAGTACGTATGGTCAATTCAGGTACAGAGGCTACCATGTCTGCCATTCGTCTGGCCCGTGGATATACTGGCAGAGATAAAATCATAAAAATGGAAGGACATTACCATGGCCATGGAGATTCTTTCCTTATTTCTGCAGGATCTGGAGCCATTACCTTAGGGTCTCCTGATTCCCCTGGTGTCACCCAGGGAACAGCTAAGGATACTCTGGTAGTACCTTTCAATGATTTGGAAGCAGTTGAAAACGTGATTTCCAAATACCCCAAAGACATTGCTGCCTTGATTTTGGAACCAGTGCCGGGAAATATGGGCTTGGTTTTGCCAAAGCCAGGCTATTTGCAAGCCTTGAGAGATCTGTGTACTCGAGAGGGCATTGTCTTAATTTTTGATGAGGTCATGACAGGATTTCGCCTTGCTCCTGGAGGTGCACAAGAACGATTGGGAGTCATCCCAGATCTGAGTACCCTAGGAAAAATTATTGGAGGCGGAATGCCAGTTGGCGCCTATGGAGGAAAAAAAGAAATCATGGAATTCGTTTCACCGGCAGGGCCCGTGTATCAGGCAGGCACCCTTTCAGGCAATCCAATCGCTATGGCAGCAGGATTAGCCATGCTCAAGCATTTGCGTACCCATCCTGAAATATATGCCAACTTGGAAGATATTGGAACGAAACTAGTGCAGGGAATCCAAGAGATTAACCAGAGATTGGGTATGAATTATACGCTAAACCACCTAGGAAGTATGTATTCTCTTTTCTTTACATCCCAAAAAGTGGAGAATTTTGAATCTGCCAAAACATCCCATACCCAAAGATTTGGCGCCTATTTCCAAAGCATGCTGAAAAGGGGTGTGTATCTGGCTCCTTCCCAATTTGAAAGTTTATTTTTATCCACTGCCTTGACGGAAGATTTAATAGATCTTATCCTGCAGGCGCATGAGGAAAGTATGAAGGAAATTCACAAGAATTAGGAGTTATGGAAGTGAAGGTTTATGGAATAAAAAATTGCGATACCATGAAAAAAACATTTGACTTTCTTGAGGCAAATCATATCCCCTACACTTTCATGGATTATAAGAAACAGGGGCCAACTTTCTCTCTCTTGGAAGAGTTTGGAAAGAAGGTAGATTTTTCCACCTTGATCAATGCCAAAGGGACTACCTACAAAAAAATGAGTGAGGAACAGAAGCAAGCCCTGATGAAGAAAAATACGGCTCTTCAGTTACTTGTAGAAAATCCTAGCATGATCAAGAGGCCTATATTACGCTATCCCGATGGCAGCCTTGTAATCGGATTTGATCCCGAACAAATCCAATCCAAATAAATCAATCATCACCCTTGAGGGGGAAAATAGGCGGGAAGCTGTGATAGCATGTCTTTGGTCATGCTATCTAGTGTGTAGGCAGGACTCCAGCCCCAATCTTCTTTGGCTCTACTATCGTCTATGCTATCAGGCCAAGAATCAGCAATGCCTTGCCTAAAATCAGGCCGATAGGTGATTTGAAAATTTGGTACTTGTTTTTTAATACTTTCAAAAATTTCCTTCGGAGAAAAGCTCATGCCTGCGAGGTTATAACTAGATCGAATTTTTACAGCCTCCCTTGGGGCATTCATTAGGTCTAGGGTAGCTTTTACCGCATCAGGCATATACATCATGGGTAGATAACTATTTTCTTCTAAAAAACAGGTAAAGGGCTCTTGATGGATTGCCTTATGGTAAATATCTACTGCATAATCGGTTGTTCCTCCCCCAGGCAAGGACTTGTAGCCCACCAATCCTGGATACCTTAGACTGCGAACATCTACCCCATATTTTTCAAAATAATAGTTGCACCAACCTTCCCCTGCCAGTTTACTAATCCCATACACGGTATTGGGCTCTTTTACACAAAATTGCGGGGTATTGATTTTTGGGGTGTTGGGTCCAAAAACAGCAATAGAAGAAGGCCAATACACTTTTTCAAGGGGAAGTTCCTTAGCTAATTCCAAAACGTGAAGCAGGCTGTCCATATTGAGTCGCCATGCCGCACTTGGATTCTTTTCCCCCGCAGCCGATAATACAGCAGCCAAATGATAGATCTGCGTAATCCCTTCTTTTTTAACCAGAGTAAATAAAGCTTCTTTGTCCATAACATCCAGAAGCTCAAATCGGCAAAAATCAAGCGTTGCTTTGGATAGATGCTTCAGGTCAGTAGCAATGACATGCGCTGCACCAAATTGTTGAGCTAGTGCCCAGGTTAGCTCTGATCCTAATTGACCGGAGGCTCCAATAACAAGGATGTTATCCATAGGGTAGTCTTTCAAAAAACCCCTAACTTTTGTGCGGGTTTTTGTTTTATATTTGGGTTGTACTGCGCAAAAATAGTAAAAAACACCTCTTTGCAGCGTGTTTTTTTTATTTGCAGAATTTCTCTAACCCTTCTTTTATTCCCATTTGCTTGATCATGTACGATTCATTTAAACCCAAACTTCAACAAGAATTAAAGGCCATTCAGGAAGCGGGGCTTTTTAAAAAAGAACGCATTATTACTTCTCCTCAAGCTGCAGAAATTACCATAGCGGGAGGAAAAAAAGTAATTAATTTTTGTGCAAACAATTATTTAGGCCTCTCTTCCCATCCTAAAGTGATCGAAGCCGCTAAAGCTGCCATTGATACTCATGGTTTTGGGATGTCTTCCGTGCGATTTATTTGCGGTACGCAAGACATTCATAAAGAATTAGAACAAAAAATTTCCACTTTTCTAGGTACAGAAGACACGATTCTTTACGCCGCAGCATTTGATGCCAACGGGGGAGTATTCGAACCCTTATTTGGTCCAGAAGATGCCATCATTTCAGATGCGTTAAATCATGCTTCCATCATCGATGGGGTTCGCTTGTGCAAGGCCATGCGCTACCGGTACGAACACAACAATATGGATGATTTGGAAAAGCAACTCCAAGATGCTTCTGCAGCAGGAGCACAACAAAAAATTATAGTTACCGACGGAGTATTTTCCATGGATGGAACCATCGCCCAATTGGATAAAATAGTTATCCTAGCTGAAAAATATGGAGCCTTGGTCATGTCTGATGAATGCCACTCTACTGGATTTATGGGAAAGACTGGTAGAGGAGTACATGAATATAGGGGGGTAATGGGCAAATTAGATATCATCACAGGAACCCTAGGTAAAGCTTTAGGTGGGGCTTCAGGAGGCTTTACTTCTGGGCGCAAAGAAATCATAGAACTCCTTCGTCAACGATCACGACCTTATCTTTTTTCTAATACCTTAGCTCCCTCCATCACAGGAGCCTCCATTGCTGTATTTGACCTCCTCTCTGAAACTACTGCGCTCCGAGATAAATTGGAGGAAAACACGGCGTATTTTCGAAAAAAAATGACTCAGGCTGGCTTTGATATCAAGCCAGGGGAACATGCCATCGTTCCCATCATGCTTTATGATGCCGTACTTTCCCAAAAAATGGCTGAAAAAGTGCTTGAAAAGGGTATCTATGTGATTGGATTTTATTACCCAGTAGTACCCAAAGGACAAGCTAGAATTCGGGTTCAAATCTCCGCAGCACATGAAAGGAAACATTTGGACATGGCTATAGCTGCATTTACCGACGTGGGTAAAGAATTGGGGGTGATCAAGTAAAATTCCTGCGGAAAAGATGCTCTTTTGAATTAGCCTATAGGTTTTTGAGCTACTTCACGTTTATTTGCTAGGTCGTATTCGGAAAGGTTTTCAAACCTGTCATACAAATCTTCGTTGTTGAGGTAGTCGTTGATGATTTCTCTTACCTCTTGGAAAGAAAGGTTATGCAATACTTTTCCATTTTTTGCCATAGAAATCTGTCCAGATTCTTCGGAAATCACCAAAATCAAGGCGTCTGTAGCTTCTGACATGCCTATGCCTGCCCTATGCCTTAGTCCAAACTGGGCAGGTACTTCACGTTCGGTTACCGGTAAGATGCACCTTGCTGCCTTGATTCTTCCTCGGTGGATGATCACAGCCCCATCGTGAAGAGGGCTTTGCTTGTTGAAAATGGAAATCAACAATCGTTTAGATAGTTCTGCATCGAGAATATCTCCACTTTCAGCATAAAATTTAAGCTCTACGGTGCTAGAAATCACAATCAGTGCTCCGGTGTTGGAGCCCGCCAACACTTTCGCTGCATCAATGATAGGGCTAATGTTAAATGCGGAATTGTCTTTTTTTCTCCAGAAAAACAACAAATCTTTCCAGACACTGTCGTCAGAGAAGATAGAAGATCGGCCTAAAATCAACAAAAACTTGCGAAATTCTGGGGCAAAAATAATGATGGCAGCAATCACACCTACGCCCATAAACTGACCTAAAATGATGGAAAGTAATTCCATCTTCAATGCACTTACTAGCAGATAAATCAGATATAAGGATAGAAATCCCAAAAATATTTTAATAGCTACCGAACCTTTCAACAGTCTATAAACTCTATACAAAAGAGCCGCCACCAGCGCAATATCTATCATATTGACGATGGAGATATCTAAAAATCCTATTTTGAAAAGTAGACTCAAGGGGCTAATTGTTGGAAAAGTTGAATGGTTTCTTTGGCTTCTTTCACATCATGTACGCGTAGAATTTGGGCTCCTTGGATCAAAGCATACATATGCAAGGCGGTAGTTCCATTTAACGCTTCAGATGGACTAAGGTTAAGGGTTTTGTAAATCATGGATTTCCTAGAAACTCCTACGACTACAGGAAAACCCAATTGCTTGAAACTACGAAGGTTGCGTAGCAAATCAAAATTTTGTTCCTGAGTTTTAGCAAATCCAAATCCTGGATCTACCAATATATCTCTAATTCCCAACTTGTTAAATTGTTCAATTTTGGAAGCAAAGTAGTTTAAAATATCTGGAATAAGGTCTCGGTAATCCGTTTGCTCTTGCATGGTTTGAGGATTCCCTCTCATATGCATGGCTAGGTAAGGAACTCCCAGCTTGGCTACGGTAGGTAGCATGGCTTCGTCCAGATTTCCAGCGGAAATGTCGTTGACCATAGCTGCTCCCATTTCTACCGCAGCTTGAGCTACGGCAGCCCGAAAGGTATCAATAGAAATAATTACTTCCCCAAAGGTTTTTTTGATTGCTGCTATTGCAGAAACTACCCTTTTGATTTCTTCCTCAACGGGGATATGTTCCGCAAAAGGTCGAGAACTATACCCTCCTACATCTAAAATATCTGCGCCCTCTTCAAGCATTTTTTCAACTCTTTGCAGGGCGGATTTTTCATCTGTAGCAATTCTACTTCCCTCAAAAAAGGAATCTGGACTGAAATTTAAAATTCCCATTACCTTGGGTTTATCCAAGGTATAGAGGCTTCCCTGGAATCGGAGTGTAAATTTTTGGGGAAAACCTTTATCTTCGAACGGAGATTTTAGAATTGAATTGGGAATCATTAATGTACCTGTTGTGGAGACGCATACAAGCAACGAATATAAGGAAGTAATTGCCCGATGTAAAGAACTGTTTCGAAAGAAAACAAAGGATTACGGCACAGCCTGGAGGGTATTGCGCTTGCCTTCCTTAACCGATCAAATTTTCATCAAGGCCCAACGCATTCGATCCATACAAGAAAAAGGGAGTCAAAAGGTTAATGATCCCATTGTAGATGAATTTATTGGGATTATCAACTATTGCTTGATTGCATTAATTCAACTTTCACTGGCAGAAGATGAGCGTATGGAAATCCCCTTCGAAGAACTCGAACCTCTTTATGATCGTTGGGCTTCCGATACACAGGGTCTTTTAGAAAATAAAAATCACGATTATGGAGAGGCCTGGAGGGATATGCGGGTTAGTTCTATGACAGATATCGTCTTGATGAAACTCTTTCGTGTAAAGCAAATCGAAGATAACCAAGGGAAAACCTTGGTATCGGAAGGTATCGAGGCTAACTATCAGGACATCATCAATTATTCTGTTTTTTGCCTAATTAAACTGGGATATCATGAGTAAACAACTCTTTCTATGGGTTCTCCGAATTGTGGTAGGGGGGCTATTTGTATTTTCTGGACTGATTAAGATCAATGATCCAGTAGGTACAGCCATCAAACTAGAAGAATACTTTGGGGTCTTTTCTAGTGATATCGCACCTTTTTTCGATTTACTTAAACCTTACGCCTTACCCTTGTCGGTGTTCCTGGTGGTGTCGGAAGTGATCCTGGGTGTGATGCTTCTTTTTGGCGTTCGCTTGAAAGCTACCATTTGGGCCCTGGCCTCCATGATTTTGTTTTTTACCTTTCTTACATTTTACTCTGCCTATTTCAATAAAGTTACGGATTGTGGCTGCTTTGGAGATGCAATCAAATTGACCCCTTGGCAATCTTTTTACAAGGACGTGATTTTGTTAGTGCTTATTTCGTTTCTAGTATTCTTTAGAAATGATTTGCCTAAAAAAAGCCCAAGGTGGACGATTTATTTGGCTTTAGGGTGTGCTGTAATTTCCTTAGGATTGGCCATATATGCGATCCAAAATCTTCCATTTATTGATTTTAGAGCCTACAAAGAAGGTGTGAATATTCCTGTAAATATGCAACCCTCAGCCCCCCTAGAACATACGTATGTAATGAAAAAGGAGGGGAAGCTGGTGTACTTAGATCAGTATCCTAGCGAAGAAGGTTATGAATTTGTAGAGATGACCCTCAATAATCCAGAAGCACTTCCTAAAATCTCAGACTTTGCGGCCTGGAATTCCGAAGGAGATCATTCAGAGTTCCTATTTCAAGGCAATAAGGTGATTATTCTTAGTTATAATTTGGGAAAAATGAATGATTCCCACCTTTCTGAAATGGGTGAGCTCATTACCTCTTTAAAGTCAGCCCCCGTTGATATCGTATTTATGGCTGCTGCGGACGAGAAAGAGATCGATGCTTTATTAAAAAAACAAGGCTGGTCTATTTTAGGACTCCAAGCAGACGCAACTGTTGTAAAAACAATCATGCGTGCTAATCCAGGAATTATGTTGTTGAAAAATGGTGTAGTTATCCAAAAATACCACCACAACAATACCCCCGACGTCGAGGAAGTGATTGATTTATTTTTATGAGTATGCTACTAAAAGTAGTATTAATAGGACTTCCAGGTTCAGGAAAGAGCACCTTTGGTAGGCAACTTGCCAAGGAACTTCGGTTTACTTTTTTAGATTTAGATCATCTCATTGAGGATAAAGTGGGAATGAAAATCCCAGAGATTTTTGCTGAATTTGACGAGGGGGTGTTTAGGGAATGGGAATCCCAAGCGCTAAAGGAAGTATTGGATCTTGAAGATTCCTTTGTTTTAGCTTCTGGTGGTGGGACCCCTTGTTTCAACGATAACATGGATATCATCAATGCCAAATCAGTATCGGTTTATTTAGATGTGCCCTTGCATAAAGTCTCTCAACGACTTCAATCTGCCAAGGGACAACAGAGGCCACTTTTTAAAGGCTTAGACCAAGGAGAAATAACCCTAAAATTAAAATCCTTGCTAGTTTCTAGAGAGTACTTTTATAACCAAGCAAAAATAAGGCTCAGCGGTGAAGATTTCTCCGCTGAGCTTTTACTTGCTGAATTGATTTCTATTCTTAAAAATTAACCCCAACGGTGATGATTCCTAAAGTAATGGAATGCTTTACCTGAGTCAATGGACCATAGTTGAACCCGTTTTGATCCAGTACTTGATAGCTTCTGTAAAGAGAGGTGTACTGCTGATTTACCAAAGAAAAATCAAAAGAGGCTGATTTAAACTTATATCCTATCCCTCCTGAAAGAGATTGTGTACCTTGATCCGAAGAAGAGTTTAAGAAGGGACTTCCCATGTATCCATATCCTCCGCGAAGTCTAAATTGATTTATTTTAGCTTCTCCGCCCAAACGATAATTGAACGTGCTGGTGTAGGTATTTTGAATAACTTGATTGTCAGGACCTTCATTAAAATCCCTTGAACTTATTCGAGCAGCACTGTAGTCCATCCAGTCTATATCTGCAGATAAAAAGCCATATTTACCAAAGAAAAACGTAGCTCCAGCACCCACTTTTAAGGGGGTATACAAACCATAATTGCTAAGGAATATATCGGATGCTGCAGATTCAGTTCCCAAGGTTATATTTTCTTCTTTGAAAAAATAATTATCGTAGTTAGCTGTCATATTGGCTTCGTATTCTTCATTCATGGCATACCAGGTAGGAGTTTGTAGCACAAATCCCAAATTTACATAGTCTATAGGCTTATAGATAAGCCCAAGATTAAGATTAACACCTGTTCCATTGATAAATAAGCGTTCATTTAGAGAAGAATTAATCAGTGGTTGGTCAGCAAATTCCTCGTTATAGACCTTCTCTGAAGTAAATTCCAAGGACCTAATCCCAAGGCTTCCTCCAACAAAAAGCTTGTGGTTAAAATTCGCACCGTACCCAAAGTTAAGTTGGCTAGTGCTTCCTTGTTGACTGATGTTTTCGTCCTGAAAAGGCAAGCCTAAAACAAAAGAATCGTAACTCTTTGGATTTGAAATCGTGCTTCCGTCAGGATTTTTAGTAATGGGATTGATCTGATAAGTTTGGTAAGCTAGACCCGTTAGTCCTCTAGACTCAATTTGACTTTCAGCAACACCAAAAGAATCGTCTAAGTAAAAATCAAGGATAGAACTTTGACCAGGAACATCGGAATAGTAGCCAAACTCGGAGGAGAAATTTGCGATGCGCTGAATACTAAATCCCCAAGCCCCCCCTTTAAAAGCACCTCTCTCCAAGGGACCCTTGGGATTAGCCCCCACAAAACTCAAGTTGGGTAGAGAAAATTTAGAAGTAGAAAAGGATTTGCTTTGGTTGAGGTATTCGGTATCGATACCCCAATTATCTAAGCCTAAGCTTATACTGGCTTCGGAAGACTGAAAAAAACCTAATCCAGCAGGATTACCTGTAAGAGAGGTCACGTCTCCACCAAGAGACCATTGTGTACCTCCTACCCCCAATATTCTTGCTGTACCTACTGGGCTTGTTCTACTGAATCTAAGAGCATCTTCAAAATAACCACTTTGGGCAATAAGGCTACTTGAGGACAATAAAATAAGACAACAAAGCAAAGAGAATAATCTCATGGAGCGAAAGGGTTGTTTGTGAATAGTAACGAAAAAAGTGAGGGTTTGGGATAATTTTTTTAAAAAAAAAGGGGGAATTAATTCCCCCTTCCTCTGGATCCTCCGGAACTAGAACCTCCTGAGGATCCGCTTGAACTTCTGCTTGGAGCACTAAAGCCTCCCTCAGTACTCACTCTACTAGGAGCGCTAAAGCCAGAATTTGAACTTGATCGGCTAGGCGCCCCTCCGGAAGAATAGGAGGAGGATTCAGATCTACCGAAAGAAGATGAAGATCGTGAATAGCTACCTTCTGAAGACGATCTATTGTAGGAAGGTCCATCTCCGGAATAAGATCTTCCCGTTCCTGAAGAGTAGGAACTTCTACTAGGTGAAGAGTAGTCAGATCTACTTGAACTTGGTACGGTAGCTGACGGTCTTGCTGAAGTGGAAGAACTTCTGCTTGGAACTACAGCTCCTCTGTCAGAAGCCGGTGAGTTGACCCCTGAGGAGGTTGATGCAACACGGCTTCTTCCGGTATTGTAATAATCATTTTGGGAAGAACTAAAATCTGAAGTAGCCATTCGATTGGATTCATTGGCCACATTTCGTCTTGGTGAAACTCCACCACTAGCATTGGCTACGTTCTGACGTGCTTGTGCCCTGGCGGTGGTAGGAATTCCTGGGTATTGAGCAACTCCCCCTGTTCCGCTACTCATAGAAGATCCCCTAGAAGGTCTTGCTCCATAAACTACTCGGCGATCCCCGTATTCATTTCCTGGCATAATAATAATTGGCCCTGTAGCATAAATGGGGGTGTTCCAACCCCAAGGTGAACCCCAAGGAGATCCCCACATGGAACCGCCCCAGAAAGGATCATAGAAGGCATTGTATCCAGAATAAGGATTGAAAGGTGAATAGTACGGTCTGCCCCATCCCCAGTTGAAACCTAAGTTAAAACCTGATCTCCAACCCCAAGCTGGACCAAAAAAAGGATCATAAAATCCCATTCTCCAAGGACTAAATCCCATCATCCCATACCCAAAGGGGGAGAAGCCAGGCGTGAAGGAGGTATTGTTCCATCCTGAATTGAAATTGGAGACAGAGAAATTGTTGTATACATCAATATTGGGAGTTGTCCCAGAATTGACGCCTTGATTTTCGTCAAAATAGACTACATCCGATGAATTTTGCGCATTTACCTGTCCATAGCGAGCAAGATAATCTGGGTTCACATTTTTGGAACTGAAATTATCTTGGGGAGCCCCAGTGGCTGTAGCAAGACCATCAAAGGTGTTTGGTTGGTTGTTTGTTACAGCATTTTGAGTCACTTTTTTCATGTCCGAAGCCATGAAATACATGTTGTCATTTGCGGCAGTCAAGGCTGCTTTGTTGGTAGAGCAAGATAGCAGTGCGCTCGCACCAAGAAGCAAAGAGGCGGGTAATAGGGCTAATTTCTTCATGGGTGAAGTAGATTGTTACTTGGTTTAACGTAAGTACCAAGTATAGGTTGTACTTTTAGGGTTATATTTGTATTTCCCTAGTACCAAAAATAAGCAGATTTCTAGATATTCTACAAGTAAATGAGTAAAGGACTTCCCAAACGAAGTGAAGATTATTCACTTTGGTACAATGAGCTCGTCAAAAGAGCCGATTTAGCAGAGAATTCAGCAGTAAGAGGGTGTATGGTCATCAAGCCCTACGGGTATTCCATTTGGGAAAAAATGCAGGCCCAATTGGATACCATGTTTAAAGAGACTGGGCATAGCAATGCCTATTTTCCTCTTTTTATTCCTAAATCCTTTTTAAGCAAGGAGGCTAGTCACGTAGAAGGTTTTGCCAAAGAATGTGCAGTAGTGACCCACTACCGTTTGAAGAATGCAGCAGATGGCTCGGGAGTGATTGTAGATCCAGAAGCCAAATTAGAGGAAGAATTGATCGTTAGGCCTACCTCAGAAACGGTGATTTGGAGTACGTATAAAAATTGGATTCAATCTTATAGAGATTTGCCGGTCTTGGTCAATCAGTGGGCCAATGTGGTAAGATGGGAGATGAGAACCCGATTATTTTTAAGAACTACGGAATTTTTATGGCAAGAGGGACATACGGCACATGCTACTGCGGAAGAGGCCATTTCCGAAACAGAACAGATGATGCAGGTATATGCTCGGTTTGCTGAAGAGTATATGGCACTTCCTGTGGTAAGGGGTAAAAAAACAGAAAATGAGCGTTTTGCAGGAGCAGAAGAGACCTTGTGCATTGAAGCCTTGATGCAGGATGGAAAAGCCTTACAAGCAGGAACCTCCCATTTTCTAGGACAGAATTTTGCCAAAGCCTTTGAGGTCAAATTTGCGACAAAGGAAGGAGGATTGGATTACGTTTGGGGTACCTCTTGGGGTGTAAGTACCCGCTTGATGGGAGCTTTGATCATGGCTCATTCCGATGATATTGGCTTGGTGCTTCCACCTAAACTTGCTCCTTTCCAAGTCGTTATAGTCCCTATTTATAGAGGGGAAGAAGAGCTTGCCATGATTTCGGTAAAGGCCAAGGAACTTATGCTTGACCTAAAAAAAGCAGGAATCAGCGTTAAATTTGATGATAGAGATACCCAAAAGCCCGGTTGGAAATTTGCTGAGTACGAATTAAAAGGAGTGCCTGTTAGAATTGCACTTGGACCTAGAGATTTGGAAAACAATACCGTAGAACTTGCTAGAAGGGATACTTTAGAAAAATTCTCTTTTGATTTAGCTCAAATGCCCATTGCTGAAAAAATCAAACAACTCTTGGAGGAAATTCAGGACCATATATACCAAAAAGCCTTAGCGTTTCGAAAAGAAAAGACTACAGAAGTCAATTCTTGGGAGGAATTTAAACGCGTACTGGAGGAAAAAACAGGTTTTCTTTCTGCGCACTGGGATGGGACTTCCGAGACAGAAGAGAAAATTAAGGAATTGACAAAGGCAACCATTCGATGCATTCCATTGGATCAAAAACCAGAGCAGGGAGTTTGCGTATTTAGTGGCAGACCTTCCGCTGGAAGGGTGCTTTTTGCTAAAGCCTATTGATTATCGGATGCTCCTGATTTTTTTCAATTTTGATGTTGGTTTCGGTATAATCTCGTAGCTTAGAGGTAATTCAAATCGGCACACATGGAATGGCTAATTTTATTGAGCCTCATACTTTTAGGCTTGGTCTTGGTCTTGGTTGAAATTTTGTTTATTCCTGGCACTACCGTCGTAGGAATTTTAGGTATTATAGTGGGTATAATCGGATTGATTTATGCCTTTTTGACTTTTGAAAATCAAGTGGCTTTGGGAATTTCAGGGCTTTCCATTGGATTGCATCTCGCTGCGGTTTGGTATGGATTTTCTTCAGGATTATGGAGAAAATTTTCTTTAAAATCTACACAATCGGGAGGGGCCTACGACGGAAGGACAAAAGGCTTGGAAGTGGGGATGGAAGGAAAGGCTGTTTCTGATATTAAGCCCATTGGAAAAGCGGTATTTCATGGGGAATGGTATGAAGTTAAGTCCGAAGCTGGCTTTATTGAGGTTGGAGCTACGGTAGTAATTAGTAAACTTGAACACAATACAATCAGTGTAAAATAAATCATTATGGTAGAAGGTAGTTTTTTATTCGTTTTGATCGCTGCTTTTGCAGGCATCGTTCTCTTATTTATATTCCTCTATTTTGTGCCGGTTAATCTTTGGATTACAGCACAATTTTCTAATGTACGCGTAGGTATTGGGGAATTGATCGGAATGAGAATCCGAAAAGTCCCACCAAGCCTCATTGTCAATGCAATGATCACTGCCACAAAAGCAGGCTTGCAACTGACAACCAACGATCTAGAAACTCACTTTTTGGCAGGAGGAAATGTACCTGCAGTAATTCGAGCATTAATTTCTGCAGATAAAGCCAATATCACTTTGAGTTTTAAGCAGGCAACAGCAATAGATTTGGCAGGAAGAGATGTGTTTGAGGCTGTTCAAATTTCCGTAAATCCCAAAGTGATCAATACGCCCAATGTTGCGGCTGTAGCAGCAGATGGAATTCAATTGGTGGCTAAGGCACGAGTAACTGTTAGGGCCAATATTGCCCAGTTGGTAGGAGGCGCTGGAGAAGAGACTATTTTGGCAAGGGTAGGAGAGGGAATTGTCACTTCCATAGGTTCTGCCATTACCCATAAATCGGTCTTAGAAAATCCAGATAAAATTTCTAAGCTGGTGTTGCAAAGAGGATTGGATGCTGGTACTGCCTTTGAAATTCTTTCCATAGACATTGCTGACATCGATGTAGGGGCAAATATTGGGGCAAAACTTCAAATAGATCAGGCCTCTGCAGACTTAAAAGTGGCAGAAGCAAAAGCAGAAGAGCGTAGGGCGATGGCTGTGGCGCTTGAACAAGAGATGAAGGCAAAAAATGTGGAGATGCGGGCCAAGGTAGTAGAAGCAGAGGCAGAAGTTCCCAAAGCCATTGCAGAGGCATTTCGCTCTGGTCAACTTGGGATTATGGATTACTACAAAATGGAAAATGTGAAGTCAGATACAGCCATGCGGGATTCCATTGCCAATTCAGGTAAAGAAAGTAAAGATTCAGGATCTAATAAATCTTAAATAAAAAGGGAGATTACTCTCCCTTTTTTCTTTTTACACTCGGCGGAGCACTTTCCAGCTGGGCTGGTTTTTCAAGTGCCTTTTTTGCCAAAATTTTTTGTTCGGAAATATCCAAATGAATTTGTTCGTATGCTACTGGCAAAAAGCTTTCCCCATTTCCTTTCACTACCCCAGAAAGTCCTTCTTTTACTACCACAATAAAATCCTTATGCTCTACCTCAATCCAATCGTATTCTAAGGGTAAAATAGGGGTACCTGAAACAGAAATGAGGCCCATTTTTTGATTTTTTTCAACCAGGAAATAACCTTCTTTCAGTCTAGAAATTTTATCAAATCCTATTTCACTAGTAAGTTCACCTGTTGGTCGGATCAGGTAGTGTGACCCATTGGATTTGGCAATGGAAATTCCCTTGAAAAAATCTTTGATCTCCTCCCATTTGGGCTCTGTTAGGATTTTTCCATCGCTAGAGACGAGACCCCATAAACTAGAATTTTTGAAAGGTGCAATTTTTTCAGAAAAAGTACCTACTTCCAAAAAATTAGGGGGAATCACCCAAGTACCGGATGGGGTCAGAAATCCATACTTTCCATTTTTCTTAGCCGGAAATAGGCCTTCTGTTCCATTACCAATCCATTCCGCATCGGAGTTTGGGGTGACCAACCACCCATTTTTTCCAAGCAGCCCCATTTTATTTTCTCTAAAAAGCACATTGTAAAGATCTTTACCAATTAAGGTAACAGATTCCATTCCAATGGCATCCAAGAGAATTCCTTCCTCCTCGATTACCCGTCTTAATTTTCCGTGAATATATTCCAACATCAAATCACCTTCTTTGGTAATTTGATGGTAGGAATTGTATTTGACTTGAGCTTTATTTTCAAAGCCTCTAATGAGTAAATACTGGTTTTCATCGTATCCGTAATAGCTATCCCCACGGGTATGCACCAATTGATCAATGACGGGCTCAAGTACATAAGCTCCCTCTTGGTCGATAAGACCAAATCCTGAAGGTTCTTTGGAAAGTAAAAAATTTCCTTCATTGACTGCAAGTTGTTCGTATGCCTTTTCTGGAGTAGGAGATAGCGGTAGATAATAACTATCGCCTTGTTTTAAAATCACCATACCTTGGTGGGTAAGGAGGGCTTGGTCTGAACTTCCTAACCAGCGGGTTTTCCCGCTTGATTTTTCGTATACGTAGTAATCTGAACCTTTTTTGGCCAATAGCCTCGTGGGATAAGTTTGTATTTCATCGTATACAGTAGGCAAGGCTTTTTGACCGTATTCGTGGAAGGCACCCAGTCCTCCAGGACCTTTTACGATGATCCAAGGTTTGAGGTATTGATAAACTTCTTTGGCTTGTAGATCTATAATGGGTCGAAGATCTGCCGAAAGCAAAAAAAGACTACTATCACTTTTTCCTACACGAACGGATTCGTCTAAAAGCTCAAGGTCTTGGTAAGCCACCTTACCCTGTAGATTACCACTAAAGTCATAAACCTCCCAATTTTGTCCAAATGCAGGAAAGCTCAGAAAAAATATAATTAGGAAATAATATGCTTGCTTGGACATCGAAGTAGTACGTGGGGCTTAAACTTTAAACTACTGCAAAGGGGGTAAAAACACAAGTTTACCGGCCTTATTTTTCCTTGTTTTGATTTTCTAAATCAAATAGATCATGTAGCAGGGCAATCATTTCTGAAGCTTCATTTCGCTGGCAGGCAGCCTTTAATTGGACTACTGGAATTTTAAGAATTTTCTGCATCATGTTTTTGGTGATTTTCTCTATCAATTCCACATGCTGTTGATCCACTTGCTTTACATGGCGACTTAATTCTTCTTGGCGAATTTGTTCCAAAGCTTGTTTTAATTTTTTTATAGTGGGGGATACCAACATTTCCTTGGACCATCCTTGGAATTCACTTATACTTTCCTCCAGGATGGTTTCCACTTGGGGAATGGCTTCTAGTCGGAGTTGCAAGGCTGCGGTAACTTTACTTCGAATATTATCTACATTGTACAGGACTACCCCTGGAATCTCTTCTAAAGAGGTTTCTATGCTTCTAGGTACAGAGAGATCTACAAATAACTTGAACCCGGGGATAGGAGAGCAACCCACACGTTCTTTGGTAATAAAAATTTCTGGCATCCGAATAGAAGAAACAATAACGTCGGCAGCTTCTATGGCAGCAAAGCACTCTTCGAAGGGAATGATCTCAAAACCCAGAGGAATACCTATCTGCTCTGCTTTGGATGAGGTTCTGTTGGTGATTTGCACCTTGGCATGGGGTAAATGCACCATGTTTTTGGCTACATCCTCTCCAATTTCACCCAGGCCAAGGATTAAAATCCTTGGTTCGAAAATATTTTGGGTAAGGCTTTCAATCAATTCAAGGGTGGCATAGGACAAGGATGCGGCACCATCCCGAAAGGCGGTTTCTTGGACTACCCGCTTGTTGGTAAAAAATATGGTGTGTAGCAAGCGGTGAAGAAAGGGACCCGCTAGATCCAGATCTGCAGAAGTCTGATAAGCTCGTTTTACTTGATTGATGATTTGAATATCTCCAATCACTTGAGCTTCAAGCCCCATGGCTACCCGAAAAAGATGGGTAACTGCGACAGATTCCTCTACCAGGAATTCAAAAAAAGCGTCACACTCTTTATCGAGATTTCCTCCACTTTCTAAGACAACCAGTCGGAGAATTTCATGGCTTAGATCCAATTCATGGCTGTAGTAAACTTCGGTTCTGTTGCAAGTGGAAAGTACCAATGCATCTGTAACTACAAAAACCTCTTTTAACTTAATCAAAAGTCTATGGATTGCTTGGTCGTCTAACGAAATTTGCTCCCTTACTTCCACAGGAGCAGTTTTGTGAGACAGACTTAAGGCTTTAAAACTTGTAGACATGCTTTAGAGGTTCGGCTGCAAATTTAACGGAGGAATCCTCCCTTAAAGTTTATTTTTCATTCAATGATTTTAATTTAGAAATATTCTAAATAATATTCTTAAAAAGTTATTCTGTCGATATAAAGCTTGTTTGGAGAATCACCTACGCTTAACTTAGTAGCCTGTAATTTTTTCAACTTTATTTTTTATGATAAACCAATTATTGTTTTGGTTAAAAACCCATTTGGGATTTACCAAGAAGGAATCTCAAGGTTTTTTTTTATTACTTCCCACCTTGCTCATGCTCTCCTTGCTTCCTACGGTGATGCGTTATTTTTCGGATCAAAGGGGAGAAGATATGTATCGAAGGTACTTGTCGCAACTTGACAGTTTAGAGCGTACTGGGGGGCATATATTAACCTCTCCATTGCCCACTTTCGCTCCAATGGATTCAGTGAAACGAAAGGGAGATGCCTTGGTGAAAGACCGTATTCGTAGACTTCCCTTATCGGAAGCGGATTCCATACTACTCCAGATTGTGCCAGGTATTGGTGCTTTGACTGCCGGTAGGATTATCAAATACCGTGAATCTTTGGGAGGCTTTATATTTCCAGAGCAACTTCAAGAAGTGTTTGGTCTGCGACCAGAGGCGATTTCCTCCTTGTGGGAGTATTTTGATTTCGATAAGGTCCCTCCAAAGAAAATATGTATCAACCGGGTAAATCAGGAGGTATTGGCCCAGCATCCTTACATCAGTTACCAAGAGGCCAAGGTATTGGTAGCTTACAGGATGCAGCATGGACCCTACGAGCGGGCACAGGATTTATTAAAAATTAAAATCTTTCAAGAAGCTTGGGTTGAAAAAATCGGCCCTTACCTATGCTTTGAAAAGGAATAGACCAGTTATCCAATGAAAATATGCCATATTTGAATTGCAAGTAAACTTTCGTTTTGAGTTGGTCTCCTTACCCGTACTTTCCCTGCCCCCCATTCAACCTCAGCTTAGTAAACAGGAGGGAGGGATGTATATTTATGATTTTCTTCGAAAAAAGCACCTCCTGCTCACTCCAGAGGAATGGGTGAGGCAGCATTGGATTCATTTTTTAATTGCTAAGGGATTTCCTAAGGGATGGTTTGTCCTTGAAAAAGGCATGCGCTACAATGGCCTTCAAAAAAGGACAGATTTGCTTATTTACGATAGGGAAGGAAAACCTTATCTCTTGGTGGAGTGTAAGGCACCTGATATTGAAATAGACCAAAAGGTGGTGTCTCAAGCCTTTGTATACAACCAAACCCTAAAATGTCCGTACGTAACCTTATCGAATGGACGCAAGCATGTATTTTTTCATCTGGATGTCTTGCTAGAAGAATATATTCAAAAAGATAGTTTTCCTGAAATTCCTTAATTTTATTTTAATTTTTATAGTATTAATAATAGTTTTTATTTAAATTTTCCTTTGATTTTTTAACTCTTTACTGTCCTATGCAATCAACTACGACTACTTTTACGCCTTGCGAGCTTTGTGGATCAAGAAAGCAATCCTTATTTTCCAACTTACCTGAATCGCATTTATGTTCGATTTCAGAGGTTAAAAATCATGTGGCACACCGGAGAGGCCAAATTTTATATTACGAAGGCACCAAACCCGTGGGAATTTTTTGCATCAATGCTGGGGTGGTAAAAGTCTACAAGACTGCATCCAATGGCAAGGAACAAATTCTCCATCTTGCTAAAAGAGGTGATTTTTTGGGCTATGCTGCCTTGCTTGGAGAAGAGAATTACACCAATTCGGCTATGATTATTGAAGATGCGCGGATTTGCTTTGTGCCACGGGATGCATTTTTAAATACACTCCTAAAAAACATAGAGTTTTTCAAAAAAATCACCAAACAACTCAGTCATGAGGTAGGTATTTTAGAACTCAAGCTCACGGATGCTTCTCAAAAGAGCATTCGAGAGCGCCTTGCATTTGTCCTTCTTCAATTGGCAAGTTCCTATGGGATAGAGGGTGGAAATAGCCAAAAAATTGACCTGCTTTTGACCAGGGAAGAAATTGCTAGCATTGTAGGAACTGCCACGGAATCTGTGATCCGTTTGTTGTCAGAATTTAAAAAAGATGGGTTAATTGATTTGGAAGGAAAAAAAATTATTGTCAAAGATAGAAAGGGTTTGGTGCGTCTTTCAGATTTTTACAGGTAAACTAAACCTAGGTGCAAGAATTTAGGTTTAGTAGTTATCCTATCTTAATTCTTCTATGCAGCGTAAACTACTTGGCTTCACTCTTGTCTTCTTTTTATTTTTTACGACTTCTTTTGCTCAATCAAAGGCGTATGAAGCCTTGCTGAGTACCTTTTATGATGAGGGCTTTTCAACGGTAAAACCCACTCAAATCAATAATTTAAGTGATTACCAAGTCTTGGATGCTAGAGAGCAAAAGGAATTTGAAGTCAGTCATCTTCCCCAAGCGATATGGGTTGGTTTCGATACCTTTTCCTTTTCATCCGTGGGGAAACTAAAAAAAGATCAGCCTGTACTTATTTATTGCACCGTGGGGGCTAGATCTCAAGAAATTGGCAAAAGATTGCAAGCCGCTGGATTTTCCAAAGTTTATAATTTGTATGGAGGGATCTTGCAATGGGCCAATGATGGGGGAGAATTGGTTTCCCAAGGCAAACCTACTACCCGAGTACATACCTATTCCAAATCCTGGGGCATTTGGCTCAATAGGGGAGAAAAAGTGTATTAAAATCCCTATCCTTACCCATCTCTAAAGCTCATTTCCACTAGTTGAATTTGTTCATTTTCTCATGATTCTAGCTCTTCGAACATCTTTTTTCCTATCCCTTTTCTTCTTTTACTCCTGCCAAAGTCCGGTGGTGGGAAAAGTGGGAAGCACGCCACCAAGCCACCAGCTCTGGGATCAATTAGTAAAAACCCATGTCAAAGCCAATGGCCTAGTAGATTACAAAGGCTTTATAAGTGAAAAGCCAAAGTTGGAAAGCTACCTCAAATTGCTCTCTGAGAATGCCCCTGACCGAAGCAAATGGTCAAAAAATGAGCAGCTTGCCTATTGGATCAATGCATACAATGCCTACACGGTAAAGTTGATTGTAGATTTTTATCCTACCAAAAGCATACGTGATTTAGGTCCCAAGCTCAAAATCCCATTAATCAAAGATGTCTGGCACTATAAATTTTTTAAAATTGCAGGCGTAGACATGAGTTTGGATGAGGTAGAACATGGAATTTTAAGAAAGGAATTTGATGAGCCCAGGATTCATTTTGCCATCAATTGTGCTTCAATTTCTTGTCCCCCACTACTCAATGAAGCCTTTGTAGCAGACAAGTTAGAAGCGCAACTCACTAAGGTAACTGTTGCCTTTATCAATGATCCTGTTCGCAATAAATTGGGAACCCAATCGGTACAGCTTTCCTCTATTTTTTCTTGGTTTACGGGTGATTTTACAAAAAGAGGAACATTGATTGAGTTCCTAAACAAGTACTCCAAGGTAAAAATTGCTCCCAATGCCAAAGTTTCTTTTTTGGACTACAATTGGAATTTGAACGAGTAAACTTAATTTTTGAGTAAGTTTAGGTTCAACTAATCTGCATGAGTGCTACCCATTTTGTGATCCTTGGCAACGGTATTTCAGGAATCACTTTTGCAAGACATTTGCGAAAAGGTAATCCTCATGTGCAAATCACCGTTATTTCTGGAGAATCTCCCTATTTTTTTTCACGTACAGCCCTGATGTATGTTTATATGGGGCAAATGAAATGGGAACATCTTTATCCGTATGAGCTTCAGTTCTGGGGTAAAAATAGAATTACCTTAAAGCAAGCATGGGTCACCGCCCTGGATGTAGATGCTAAAAAACTGAGTTTTGATACAGGTGAAGATCTAAGTTACGATTACTTGATCTTAGCTACAGGATCTACCCCTGCTTTTTACTATTGGCCAGGGCAGCACCTGCAAGGTGTACAAGGACTCTACACCAAGCAGGACCTAGAGTCAATGGAGATCAATACATCTACTCATGTAAACCGAGCGGTAGTTGTAGGGGGAGGTTTGATAGGGATAGAAATGGTAGAAATGCTTGCTTACCGAAAAATTCCCGTCACTTTTATGGTAAGGGAATCTAGATTTTGGGAACAATCCTTGCCCAAGCGGGAAGCGGATTTGGTGCATCGGCTCTTGAAGGAGCAGGACATTGACCTACGCTTAGGTACGGAGTTAAAAGAGATTCTTCCAGGGGTGCATGGGAAAGTGAGGGCAGTTCGCACCTCCCAAGGGGAAGAAATTTCCTGTGAGTTTGTCGGCCTTGCCACTGGGGTAACTCCAAATGTAGCCTTTTTAAAAAAATCAGGGATTAAAATCCAAAGGGGGGTACTGGTCAACTCCTATTTTGAAACTTCAGCACCGAATGTCTATGCCATAGGCGATTGTGCTGAATTTGAATATGCACCTGGAGAAGGAAGAAAGAACATTGAACAAGTTTGGTATACTGGTAGAATGCATGGAGAAACCTTGGCGGCAAACTTCTGTACTTCCCCTCAACCTTATGCTCCTGGTGTATGGTTTAATTCTGCTAAATTTTTTGAAATAGAATACCAAACCTATGGAGTCATCGCAGTAGAAGAGGGAGATGAGATTCAAGATTTTTATTGGGAGCATCCGAGCGGAAAAATTGCATTTCGCATGCAAATGGATGCAGGGGGTAAAATTTTAGGCGTTTTGGCTTTAGGATTTCGTTTAAGGCACGAATATTTCGATCGAGCCATTCGGGAAGGATGGTCCGGGCTTCAAGTAATTTCTACCTTGCATCAAGCAAATTTTGACCCTGAGTTTTTTGCTCCCTATCATGTAGCAATTCAAAAATCATTTCAACTTCAATTTGGTGTAAGTTTTCCCCTCCCCAAAAGATCATTGTTTCATCACCTATTTGGATCTAGCTCATGATCACAGTGAAAAATTTAGGACTTGGTTTGTTTTTCTTGGGTGTGGTTGCATTCACTGTTCTACCTTTTTTGGGAAGTTATCACTTAAGGGAAGATCTAGTAAGCTCAGAGGTGAAAGAAATCCATAGAGAAAAAGTCAAAGAATTACTGGCACCTATGTATGGTTTTTCCTATTCATCCACCTATTCCTTTTTACAGGCCTATCATCAGCAGTTGGATCCTTACAATGAAGCTTTAAAAGTGGAAGGTCGATGGGAAGAAGTGATTTGGGAGGATTATGGATTTTCCTTGGCCAAAGCAGCTTTACAAGGACCTAGCAGAGATCATCCTTTACTTTGCTTGCTACTTTCTTTGGGTTCTTGCTTGGCTGGGGGCTTACTCTTCCATTTAGCTAAGAAAAAAGAAGAAAGTCCTGGAGGGGCCTTTGCAGGCATTTTCCATTCATCTTTGACCAATAGGGGACTTCTTGGGATCCTAGTAGGCTCCTACCTGATACTCTTCTATGTGATTTTGTATTGGTTTCCGGCCTACTTGGTTTCCTTAGTATGGATGGTAGAGCCACTCTCCAAGCTTCTCTCTGGAGGACCTGCTAGCCAATGGTTTTTGTATGGCTTGGTGTACACCTTGGCCATTTTGGTTATGGGGATTCGGATGTTTAGCAAATATGCCGGCAATAGGTATCAGCAACTCCGAACTGCATCCGTGATGTTTTTTCAGACTGCTTTTGCCTTTTTAATTCCTGAGGTATTGGTACGTTTAAATCAACCCTACTTTGACTTCAAAAATATTTGGCCTTTGGATTATGATTTTTTCTTTGACTACCAACTCTCAACTTTTTTAAGTAGTGGTGGACTTGGCCTTTTTATGTTGGCATGGGGATGTTTATTGATCATAGTGGCTGTACCTGTGTTTACCTACTTTTATGGAAAACGCTGGTATTGTTCTTGGGTATGTGGGTGTGGAGGATTGGCTGAAACGGTAGGTGATTCTTTTCGACACCTTTCAGACAAGTCGCTCAAAGCCTGGAAATGGGAGCGTTGGACCATACATGGGGTCCTTGCTTTGGCTGTGGTTATGACCTCTTTGACCTTGGTCAATTACTTCTCTGGATTTAAGGTGTTGGGAGACCTGACCAATCAAGTACACGCTTTCTATGGCTTTGCCATTGGTTCCGCATTTGCTGGAGTGGTGGGTACAGGATTTTATCCCTTGATGGGAAATAGAGTGTGGTGTAGGTTTGGTTGCCCATTGGCTGCCTATTTGGGATTGGTGCAACGGTTTAAGTCTCGTTTTCGAATCACTACCAATGGAGGACAATGCATTTCTTGCGGCAATTGTTCTACCCATTGTGAAATGGGTATTGACGTAAGGGCCTATGCTCAACAAGGACAAAATATCGTGCGATCTTCCTGCGTAGGCTGTGGAATCTGTGCTACAGTTTGTCCTCGCGGAGTATTGAAACTCGAAAACGGACCCGAAAAGGATCGTATCCATGATTTTCCTATCCTGATAGGAAGGCAAACCATTCAATTGAAAAAATAAATGTTCAGCTTCTATTTTTTTGCTATCCTCTATTTCGCAGGAATGCTGTTTGTATTTTTTTATAGCTTGGCCCAAGGACATTTGTTGTTTCATTTTTTAAAGGCTTTAAAAAAGCAGAAGCAATCCTCAACCACAGAGATCAAGACTTTTCCAAGGGTCACGGTGCAGTTGCCTATTTACAACGAACAATATGTGGTGGAGCGGCTGATTGAAGCTGTAGCTCAACTAAACTACCCTAAGGAATTGCTAGAAATTCAAATCTTGGATGACAGTACCGATGTGACCACCTCTTTGGTTCAAAAAAAAATAATTCACTATCCTGAACTGAATTTTAGCTACTTGCATCGGGAGAATAGAAGCGGATTTAAGGCAGGTGCATTGAGGGAAGGGTTAAAAAAGGCTCAAGGCGAGTTTATTACCATTTTTGATGCAGATTTTGTCCCAGATCCTGAGTTTTTGCAGAAAACCTTGCCTCATTTTTCTTCACCTGACATAGGCATGGTGCAGACCCGATGGACTCACCTCAACCGACCCTATTCGATGCTGACACAGTTGCAAGCTTTTGCTTTGGACGCTCATTTTTTTGTAGAGCAGTTGGGAAGAAGCCACCAAGGAGCGTTTATTAACTTTAATGGCACTGCTGGAATTTGGAGAAAAAGCTGCATCCTAGATGCGGGCAATTGGCATGAGGATACGCTGACGGAGGATCTAGATCTGAGTTATCGGGCCCAACGAAAAGGTTGGAAATTTGTCTACTGTCCTGAGGTGGAATCTCCTGCAGAACTTCCGCCGATTTTATCAGCAGTGAAGTCTCAGCAATTTCGCTGGAATAAAGGGGGTGCGGAATGTGCGGTCAAGCATATTTGGCAAGTTTTGCGAGAACCGCATGGATGGAGAGTTAAACTTCATGCCTTGGCCCATCTATTTAACTCGACGGTGTTTGTGGCTATTTTTCTCAGCAGCTTAAGTAGCATTGGACTTACTTGGTTACTCAGGGAAGAGCAGACATACTCTTATTTTCCAACTCTTGCGGGATTATCCATGCTGGGATTTGTGATGGTTGCCGGAGTTTATATGATGGCTTACCTTCAGGCACAAGGCTTCTCCTGGACTTCATTTGCCAGCGTGATTTGGAAGCTTCCTTTATTTCTTTGCGTTTCTATGGGATTGTCCCTGCACAATACCCAAGCTGTATTGGAGGGCCTTACGGGAAAGAAATCGCCATTCATACGTACGCCCAAGTTCAATTTAGAAGCTGGTCTAGTGCCCTTACAGTCCAATGTGTACCGTTGGAGAACCTTTCCTATCAGTACCTGGATTGAAGGAATTTTAGCCATGATATTTGGAGGAATGCTTGTTTTTGGTTTTTTCCAAGGCAGCTACGTATTTCTCCCCTTGCATGGCATCCTTTGTTTGGGATTTGGTATAGTATTTTTATACTCATTTAAGTCACGCTAAAAAAAGGTATGTCATCTACTCCCATCATAGATGTAATTATCCCCGCCTTCAATGAGGAAGAATCGATTTCGAAGGTGATTTTGGATATTCCAAAGCAAGTTCGTCATATCGTGGTGGCAGACAATGGATCCACCGATCGTACGGCGCAAGTAGCCAAAGTAGCGGGGGCCCAGGTGGTCTTTGAACCTCAAAAAGGGTATGGAAAAGCGTGCTTGACAGCCATGGATTGGATCAAAAGTCAGGAAATTCTACCCCATATCGTTATTTTTTTAGATGGAGATTACAGCGATTATCCTCAAGAAATGATGAACTTAATAAACCCTATTATGGAAGGAAAGGCGGAGTTTGTCCTTGGCTCAAGGACCATGGGGATCCGTGAAAAAGGATCTATGACTCTTCCCCAAGTGTTTGGAAATTGGCTAGCCACCACCCTAATGAAAGTCATGTACCGAGCAAAATTTTCGGATTTAGGTCCATTTCGCGCCATCCTATGGAAGAAGTTGTTAGCATTGGAGATGGTGGATCAAAATTATGGGTGGACCATAGAGATGCAGATCAAAGTGCATCGTGCTGGATTGAAGTACCTAGAAGTACCGGTAAGTTACCGGAAGAGAATCGGGAGTTCCAAGGTAAGTGGTACGGTCAAGGGAGTTTTGGGAGCAGGCTATAAAATAATTTTTACGATATTTAAATATTGGGCCTAGGATAATCCCTTACCCAGGTCATGGATTACTTTCTAAATCAAGAGGTACTACGATGATCAATCCCCCTGGAACCAACATGAATCATAAGGTCTTTTTCTTAAATAATCATTCAATGCTGATTTTAATTCATGTAATTTTTTTGTTGTGTGCTTGTGCTCCCTCTGGAAGGGAAGGGATGGATGAAGGAAAATTTTCCAGCTACTGGTACCAAGGAAAGGCAGAGGTCAATGTGTTTGACTTGCAGCAAAGCAGGTACGGGGAAGTGCGTCCTGGAAAGGCTGTGATGATTTTTGTGACAGAGGATTTTTCCAAAAGCAAACAAGTGAAGTTGGATCATCCAGAGCAACGCCCATCGGATGCGCAGAAAGTGTTGAAACTCAATATGACTCGGGAGTTTGTCACGGGAGTTTATCCGTACCACACCATGCTATCGGTATTTACTCCCATTTATGAAGATGCAGTAGCTCCCAAATTAAGCGCCTCAGTCACCGAGTGGTGCGGGCAATCATTTACGCAATTGAATTTTAAAAATGGCAAATATACTGCCCAGCAATTTTCTTATTTTGAATCGGAAGGGGATCAGGAACTGCAGCTCGATGCGCAAACCGAAGAAGAACTTTTTACGCTAATCCGGTTGAATCCTAACTTGGTTCCTTTGGGGAATGTCATTTTGATTCCAAGCCTGATCTTTCAACGCTTTTCTCATCTCCCACTGAAGGCAGAGCAGGCAACCCTCACCAGAAAGCCACTGGGAGCTGATCAATCCGAACTGCATATCGCCTACACTGAAATCGGAAGAAAGGTTGCTATCCGGTACCAGCAGCAATTTCCTTTTGAAATCACTGGGTTTACCGAAACCTGGACCAATGAAAAAGGGGAACAGGAAGTGACTACCGCTACCCGTACAAATCTTCAACTTTTGGCTTATTGGCAGCAGAACGAAAAAATTTTTGAACCTCTTCGAAAGGAGTTAGGGCTTTGAGTGGAGGAAAGAAAACGGTTCTTATCCTACTACTCCTAGCTAGTCATGGGAGTAGTCTTTGGCTTATTTCGCAGGTGCCAAGGGAAAATTACTTGCTAACTTTCACCTTGTTTTTAATTGCCTTCGGAAGTACCCTAGGGATTTACAAGTGCTGGGAGCAGCATTTTTCTTGGCAAAAGTTACTGCTCCTAGGGGTGTTATTGAGAGCCTGTGTTTTTTTTTACGAACCCAATTGGTCTAAGGATGGGCTTAGGTTTTTATGGGATGGTAATTTGATTAAAGAGGGCCAAAACCCTTACTTATTTAGTCCTGAAGAATGGAAGAATCAAGTATCGGGAAGTGAAAATTCTTTTTGGGAACACGCTTATCCCCAACTTAATTCTGCCTCATACTACTCCGTGTACCCTCCAGTAAAGCAAGTTTTTTTTTGGTTGGGGGCTCAAGTTACCCACTATGAGGTGTATCCTGGTTTTCTTGCCCTACGCGGTATATTGCTTGTTGGTGAGCTAGGTACTTTTTGGCTCCTTTGGACGCTTTTGGGGAGATTTCAACGGCCCAAAAAACTCATTCTTCTTTACTGGTTAAATCCTTTAGTTATTTTAGAAACGATTGGAAACCTTCACTTCGAAGGCTTGGTTTTATTTTTTCTTTTGCTAGCGATATGGGGATTTGATGCAGGCAAGCATGCCCTTGCTGGATTAGGCTGGGGCATGGCTGTAGCTGTCAAATTGCTCCCCTTGCTCCTTGCTCCCCTGCTACTTTCTTGGAAGGGAACGAAAAGAGATCCAATTTTCTGGGGGATTACTTTCCTTGTCCTGGTAGCGAGTTTTGTTCCCTTAATCCTAAATGAAAGCTGGAAGTATTTCTACCAAAGCTTGCAGCTTTATCAAGGCCGGTTTGAATTCAATGCCTCGCTATATTACCTAGCGAGAGCATTGGGGTATTGGGTTGCGGGGTACAATACCATTGCTATATTGACCAAAGCAGGCCTAGGAATTGTTTTTTTGGGTAGTATTTTTCTTGCTTGGAAGCAGTCTTCTACCCCGGTATGTAATTTACCTAAAGTGTGGGCAATGCTGTACTTGGTCTATTTTTTAATACAACCTGTAGTGCATCCCTGGTACCTCTTGCCAGCGCTAGGATTGAGTGTATTAGCAGGTCAATGGACTTTTGTCTTGTGGTCATTTGCTGCCATTTTTTCTTACCAAGCATACAGCGAAAACCCTGTTCAGGAAAAGCCAATTTTTTTGATTTTAGAATATACCTTGGTAATGCTAGGGATATACCTGGATTATTTTAGAAAACAAAGAACCTTTACCTTGGTCCAATGAAAAATACTAGTAGCCTTATCCTATTTCTTCTTTTTTTGTTTGCATGTACTCCAAGTCCAGAGGAACAAGCTAGGAAACTCCTTGAAAAATCTGTAGCGGTCCATGGGGGTCAGGAGGCTTGGAAAAATTTGAAGGGAATCAAATTTAGGAAATGGACGCGCCTATTCGATGCAGAAGGGAAAGTGGAGTCAGAGGTGGACCAATGGCATGAGTTTCGAATGGCCCCAAAATTTGAAGGAAGCATTTCCTGGACCAAAGATAGCGTGGCTCATAGCATGAGTTGGGATGGATTTATTTTTCGCTACCAAATGGGAGCGAATGAAGTCTTAAATGCTGATTTCCTCGCAGAAAAAAGAAAGGATTTCGATGCTGCTTTTTATACGGTAGCTCAGCCGTGGAAGCTGTTAGATCAAGGAGGTCAGCTCAGTTATGAAGGAAGGAAGTTTTTGGAAAACGGTGTAGAGGCCGAGTCTATTCGGGTGGAATATGGTCCGGGTAAGGATACTTGGTGGTACTATTTTGATCCCCATACCTACATCCTGCTTGGCACTGAGGTGCAATTAAAAGACCATCGAAGTTTGATTTATGACCTGAAAAGCGAGCAAGCTGACAACCTGTTGTTTCACGGTACCAGAGAAAGCTGGCGCGTGGATGAATCAGGGAACCGCTTGTTTCTTAGGGCGGAGTACCGTTATTACAACTTCGAGCTGGTCTATTGATTTCCAAAGCGTAACTTCACTCAACAAAAAAGGCTTTCAAACAACTTCTTGAATTATGAACTCATTGAGCATTGGCTTGGTCTTACTATCATTCACTTTTTTTGGAATTTCCTGTGACTCTAGGAGCGAGGTGGAAAAAATTGTGGATGCTGCCATCGCTGCCCACGGGGGTGAATTATATCAAAAAACAGCCGTTTCATTTGATTTTAGAGGAACTCATTATTCTATTTTTAAATCCCCAAGTTCCTTTGAGTATAGTAGAGAATTTACAGATTCCACCGGTCAGGTAGTAGACGTCTTGAATAATACCGGCTTTATACGAAAAGTAAATGGAGTTCTGATCGATACCTTAACCGAAGAACGGGTAGGTGCTTTTTCACGCTCTGTGAATTCAGTGGCTTATTTTGCTTTTTTACCCTACGGGTTAAACGATGCAGCGGCTATCAAAACCTACCTCGGACAAACCAGGATCAAGGGAAAAGATTACCATAAGGTAAAGGTGACCTTCCAGGCAGAAGGAGGAGGAGAGCACTTTGAAGATGAGTTTTTGTATTGGTTTGGGGTGGACGATTATCGAATGGATTACATGGCGTACTTGTACCATACCGATGGGGGTGGGGTGAGGTTCAGAGCAGTGAGAGCCTTCCAGGAAGTTGGAGGCATCCGCTTTCAAGATTACCTCAATTTCAAGCCTGTAAGAAAAGAAACGCCCTTAGATTCCATGCAAGTTTTGTATGAATCTGGGGCATTGGAAATGCTTTCCGAGATCAACTTGGAACATATTCGAACTTCGCCTCTTCCTGAAAATTAGTCTCGGCTTTCCTTTTTTGGATTTTCGGTAGGGACTTTTTTTTGTTTTTTTAGTAAATAGGGGATACAAACCCAAAAACGTTGTAAGACCATGAATCGTAGAAGAGAATTTTTAAAGACCACAGGATTAGCGGGAATAGGATTATTTGGTGCGGGTAGCGCCTTCGCAGCTTCCATGAAGGAGCTGCCTTTGGAAGCGGCCTATGGAGCTTCTAGAGTTCAGTCTTTCAACATGTCGGGTTTTACTGCTCCCAAATTAGCTACCGTTCGGGTAGGAATAGTGGGCTTGGGCATGCGTGGGCCTGGAGCAGTAGATCGCTTGAGTAAAATTGAGGGGGTAGAGATTAAGGCGCTTTGTGATTTACTTCCTGATCGCGCGGAGAAAGCGAAACAATCCTTGGAAGGAAGCATTCACCGACCTGAATTGTACTCAGGTTCTCCTTATGCCTGGAAAAAGATGTGCGAGAGACCCGATTTGGATTTGATTTATATTGCTACTCCTTGGGAATGGCATACGCCCATGGCGGTCTATGCCATGGAGTCTGGCAAGCACGCTGCCGTGGAAGTGCCTGCGGCCAGAACTTTGGAAGACTGCTGGCAACTGGTAGAAACTTCCGAGCGGACAAAAAAACACTGCATGCAGCTAGAAAATTGCTGTTACGATTTTTTTGAACTGATGACCTTGAAAATGGCCCGTGAGGGATTTTTTGGAGATGTGGTACACGTAGAAGGAGCATACATTCACGATTTGGTTTGGCTCAACTTTGACAAGGAAAAAGGCTATCAAGGCATGTGGAGGCTGGAGGAAAATTTCCGAAATGGGAATCTTTATCCCACCCATGGACTTGGGCCCATCTGTCAGATATTAAATATCAATCGCGGGGATCAGATGGATTACTTGACCTCTTTGTCTTCCAATGACTTTCAAATGCAGAAAAAAGCCCAGGAGCTTGCCGAGCAGGATTCCTTTTGGAATGGCTATGCGGCCAAGACCTATCGTGGCAACATGAATACCACGATAGTAAAAACCAAATTGGGAAAAAGCATAATGATTCAACACGATGTCACTTCTCCTCGTCCCTATTCTCGTTTGCATGTGGTGAGTGGTACGGAGGGATATGCGCAAAAGTATCCCGAGCAAAAGGTAGCTAAAGGACACAGCTGGATGAAAGAAGAGGAGATGCAAGCGTTGAAAGAAAAATATACCCCAGAAATTGTACAAAAGGTAGGTGAACTAGCCAAACAAATCGGAGGCCATGGAGGCATGGATTTCATGATGGATTGGCGATTGATTGATTGCTTGCGCAATGGGCTGCCACTCGATCAAGATGTGTACGATGCTGCCTTGTGGAGCTGCATCACCCCAATGAGTGAATGGTCTGTGGCCAACCGCTCCAATTCTATCGATATCCCTGATTTTACCGGAGGACACTGGAAATCTAATGCACCCGTGGAGATTACCTTGAAGGGTGGGGGTACGACGAAGGTGAGGGTGTAGGCTTAGATTATTAGCTTCACCAGCTGTGTGTACCAATCTGTCTAAATTATTTATTGTTTGACCAGTTTTCGGACTTTTTCCCTGCTATTCCTCTCAAGCTTTGCATGGAGTAATAGGGCATGGGCTAGAAATTTAGCAATACTCCTTTTTTTAGGCCTTCCCCTCCAAAGCCTTGCCCAGGTGGACAGTATGGCTAGGATTCCAAGCAAGGAATGGGAAATTTCAGGGGTAGTCGATTTATTTTATGGGTATGATTTCAACCAGCCTGAAGGCAAAACCAGGCTTCCTTTTCTTTGCAACCACAACCGACACAATCAGGTAGTGCTAAATTTGGGTTTGGTAAAGCTAGCCTATTCCCAAGACCGGTTTCGTGGAAATTTAGCGCTTCATGCAGGCTCTTACTCCGTGGATAATTATGCAGAGGAACCGGGGATACTCAAACATGTATTTGAGGCAAATGCAGGAGTTTTGCTGTCGAAGAAAGGCAATGTGTGGCTAGACGCGGGTATCTTGCCTTCTCATATTGGATTTGAAAGCGCTATTTCTACAGATAATTTGACCTTGACGCGCTCCATTTTAGCGGAAAACACACCCTATTTTTTAACAGGCGGGAAGGTGAGTTTTCAGCCTTCGGACAAATGGTTTTTTTCTGCTTTGGTCTTCAATGGTTGGCAACGAATTACTCGAGTGGAAGGAACTAAAAAACCTTCCTTAGGTACTCAGGTTTCGTATCGTCCGAAGGAGGGTATGCTCATAAATTGGAGCACTTTTTTGGGTTCAAATGATCCAGATTTGACTAGGAGATCACGATATTTTTCAAATTTATATGGACAATTTCAAGTTGGAGATTCGTTTGGATTGATTCTTGGAATGGATTTGGGGGTTCAGCAGCAACAAATGGGGAGCAGAGCTTACGATGTTTGGTATAGTCCTGTGGTAATTGGTCAGGTGACTTGGAATCAACGATTAAAATCAGCCTTCCGTTTGGAGTATTACCAAGATCGGGCTGGTGTGATTGTACCTACAGAAAATACTCCTTCTGGTTTTTCTACTGGAGGATTCTCGGCCAACCTAGATTATGTGCTTTGGGAAGGATTGGTTTGGAGAGTCGAAGCTAGTAATTACCGGAGTAGAGATCAAGTATTTTTATATCCCGAGTCACTCACTGCCACCAATTTTTTCCTAATTAGTTCCCTTGCGTATCGATTTTGATACCATTCGAAAAGAACCAAGAAATGGACTTGGAAGAAGATTATTTTGAGATCTTGGCTCAATACATCTTCTCTGTCAACACACTCAATATCGTACGAATCCCCTCCTTGTAATTTCCTAGGCGGAGGTTTTCGTTCGGACTATGCTGGTTGTTGTCTGCATTCACAGTGGGGATGGTAACTGCCGGGATACCTAAGGCATCCACAAATGGAGAAATGGGTATGGAACCTCCAGAAATTCGAATCTGTACCGGATCGGTCCCAAAGGAACGATTCATAGCTTTTCTTAGCCAAGCGCCCACAGGAGAGTCCATCGGGGTACGAAAAGCCTGGTAGGAGATGGAAGTGCCTACTTTGACAATTTTGGGATGTGTCATTCGCTCGGTATCGGTTGGGTCTTTTTCAGTGATGAAAAATCCTTGTTTGCGGATATGGTCTTTGATCAGTTCAAACAAGCGTACGGGGTCCGACTCGGGTACCAATCGCATGTCGAGTTCGGCTACTGCAATGGCTGGAATAATGGTGGTAGCCTGAGCTCCAGTATAGCCTGCCGATAGCCCTTTGATATTCAAAGATGGGTAGTTGATGCTTTCTTGGTAGCTCTGCCCCACTTGATCGGTTCGGCCAAGCCCTAGTCGTTTTTTGACTGCAGGCTCGTTGTCCGGTACAGCAGCGAAGATGTTGCGCTCCGCCTCGGTAAAGGTAATGCCATCGTAAAATCCTGGAATTACCACGCGGCCAGTTTCATCTTTCATGGAAGAAAGCAACTGAGACATGAGCAGTGCAGGGTTGGGGGCATAGTTTCCATAGTGCCCACTGTGCTGGGGGAGTTTGGGCCCGTAGGTGATCAAAAAGAGTTCGGAGATGCCTCGAGCCCCATAACTAAGCGTAGGCAGGTTGGAAGTGTGACGCGGTCCATCCATGATGAGCATCAAGTCTGCAGCGAGTTTTTCCTTGTATTTGACTACAGCTGCAGGGAGTCGAGGCGAGCCTTGTTCTTCCTCAAAGTCTAGAATGATTTTTACTGAATAATCAGGGGATATGCCCGCTGCTGTAAGCGCATCCCAGGCAGTTAGGAACATGGCTAAGGGGCCCTTGTCGTCTGAAGTAGACCGTCCAAAAATTCGCCAATCCGCATTGTATTCGATTTGTAGCCTTTCCATGGGGAGGGCCTCCCAAGTTCCCGCAGCCGTCTGTGCTTTCAATACCGGCTGGTAGGCATTCTTCTGATCCCACTTGCTGATATCCACCGCTTGTCCATCTACGTGAAAGTAGAAGAGAGCTGTTTTTTTAGCATTTGGCTGTTTCTTTTCTACGAGTAGCAAGGGAATCCCACCAGTTTCCAATCGCTCCACGGACCAGTTTCGCTGCGAAAAGGCAGCCTCACACCAGGCAATGTTTACTGCAATTTGATCCGGAAAAACCGCATCATTGGGCATGGAAACCAGTTCGTTCAACAGACTAAGGCCGGATTGCCAGTGTTTTTCAGTGAGTGCTTCTAATCGAGCTTGATCGATGGTTTGAGCGGATAGGCTGATGCCAATCAAAAGGAAAAGGGAAGTGAACAGGAAACTTCGCATAGGGGGAGTGGTTTTTCGAAAAGTAAGCAAAAGGGATGGCTTCAGCAATTCAGCCAAGGAAATGGTACGCCCACAATTCATTCCTTTGGAAAATCCGATTTATGAAGATTTTATGCAGGAGAGTTGAGTACTTCGAAAAGTGCAATCATTGTTGTATTTTCAAGCCATGCATAGACGCCCTTTTCTCCAGAAACTCAGTTTGATCAGCACAGGAATCCTTACCCTGCCTTTTGCCACTTACGGACAGGTGAACCTTCCGAGAGCAACGCGCCTCAAGTTTATCACCGCTTCAGACGGGCATTGGGGACAAGCAAATACGGATTTTGCAGGGTCACATCGCCAATTGATCCAAGCCATTCAGCAAGAAAAAGGAGTGGACTTTGTGGTCTTCAATGGGGATTTGATCCACGATACGCCTGGATTTCTTCCAGAGGTAAAGGTGGTGTATGATCAATTGCAGGTGCCTAATTTTGCCACCAGAGGCAATCACGATCGGGTGGATGCAGCTACTTTTCTTCGAATCATGGGGCATCCGACCAATCATTCCTTTGTATTGAAGGATCGGTTCGGGGTGATTTTATTGGATTCTTCCAATCTAGCGGGCGATTACCTCTGTGCAGATTTGGATTACCTGAAAGAAGTAATGACTTCTTTCGAAAAGCTGGAGCAGGTCTATGTATTCATCCACATCTCTCAGCAGGATTGGACGAGAAATGGAGTGGCTTGTCAAGAGTTTATGGACCTGATTGCTTCTTATCCAAATGTGAAGGCCACCTTTCATGGACACGATCATGACTTGGATGGTCTGATGGTGTATAAAAAGAAGCCTTTTTTATGGGCTGGACATTTTGGAGGATCTTGGGGCAATCCTTTCCCTAGTTACCGGGTATGTGAAGTTGGTGAAGATGGCAAAGCCGTCACTTACCTCAAAACAGTGAAAGAGGGGATGGTTCTCAGTAGCCACCCCTTATAAATAGGTAAATATCAACTAGGCTGTGACCTAGTTGATTTGTGCTTCTATCCAGCGTCTTGCATTGACAAAGACTTCCATCCAAGGGGTGAAATCATCGTTTCGCTCACTAGGATAGTGCGCCCAATTCCAAGGCTTCAAGCTTCGCTCAATGTGTGGCATGATGGCCAAGTGTCTACCGTCCTCCGAAGCGATGCCCGCTGTGGCAAAATCTGATCCATTTGGATTTCCTGGGTAACTGCTGTAGCTGTATTTCATCGCAAAATGGTAACCTTTTTCACCCTGAGGTAAATTGAATTTTCCTTCTCCATGTGACACCCATACTCCTAGACGCTGTCCACTTAGGCTACCTAGCATCACGGAAGTGTTTTCTGGAATGGTCACATTCACAAAGCAAGATTCAAACTTACGACTGGAGTTGTGCCCCATTTTAGGCTTCTTAGCGTGATCTGGAGTAATTAGACCCAGTTCAATCATCAGTTGACAGCCGTTGCAAACCCCCAAGGAGAGGGTGTCTCGTCGGGCATAAAACGCATCAAGCGCCTGCTTGGCTTTGGGGTTGTACAAAAATGCGCCTGCCCAACCTTTGGCAGAACCCAATACATCCGAATTGGAAAATCCACCTACAAAGACAATCATCTGTACATCGCTCAAGTCTTCTCGACCAGAAATCAGGTCGGTCATGTGAATGTCCTTGACCTCAAAGCCAGCTAGCCAGAGGGAATAAGCCATTTCTCGATCTCCATTTACCCCCTTTTCGCGAATAATCGCTGCGCTTGCCTTTCCTTTTTTGGTTCGGAAAGGATCGAGTCCTAGGGTGGTAAATTTTCCTTCCCATCCAGGGGAGAAACTGTACTGCAGCGCTTGATTTTTGTAATGGGTAAATCGCTCGAGGGCTAGCTTTTCTCCGCTTTGCTTTTTGTCCAAGAGGTAGGAGGAACGGAACCAGAGATCTCTCCATTCGGAGACCAGCAAGGTTTGGGAAGCGAGTTCGATTTTCCCGTCTTGGGTTACTGTTCCAAGCGATTTAAATTCGATTTGAGCAGATTCTAGGAGCTTTTCTACTGCTCCATTTGCCTGAACTTGAATGAGGATGCCTGGGTTTTCGGAGAACAAAGCTTTTACCAAGTCTTTTTCTTCGAGCTGTGTCACATCCACTTGCACCCCTACAGATTGGCTTGGGAAGCACATTTCCAAAAGGGTCGTGAGCATACCGCCGGAGGAAATATCGTGACCAGCGAGGATCAATCGTTGCGCAATGAGCTGCTGAACAGATTCAAACGCTTTGGCAAAATAGGAAGGATCGGCAACTGTAGGGGGTTCTTGACCCACTTTGTTCAATACCTGGTAAAGCGAGGAACCTGCGAGTTTGGCGGCATCTTTTGAGAAATCAAGGTAAAGGACCTTGGTTCCGTCCTGAGGAATTAGAGCAGTTTTCACCGTTTTGGTGATGTCTTCGCATTCCCCAATCGCTGAAATGATTACGGTACCTGGGGAATAAACCACCTTGCCATCAGGATACTTCTGAGTCATGGAGAGCGAGTCTTTTCCCGTTGGGATATTGATTCCAAGGGCAATGGCAAATTCAGAAACCTCCTGAACTGCGCGATACAATCGATCGTTTTCCCCTTTGTTTTTGGCAGGCCACATCCAATTGGCAGAGAGGGAAATCCCTTTCAATCCATCCGTGATGGATGCAAAAATCAAGTTGGTCAGTGCTTCGGCAATGGCCAAGCGGCTGCCTGCCTCCGGGCTAGCCAAGGCGGCTACTGGAGCGTGACCGATGGAGGTGGCGATACCTTTTTGACCTGTGAAGTCCAGCGCCATGACTCCTACATTGTTTAGGGGAAGCTGAATTTCCCCTACAGTTTGTTGGGTGGCAACTCGTCCAGTTACGGAGCGATCCACCTTGTTGGTCAACCAATCCTTACAAGCTACTGCCTCCAATTGGAGGACTTCCTTGAGGTAAGTGGTCAGTAATTCTTGGCTGTAATCTGCTTCGGTAAAGATTGCTCCTTGTTGGCTTACATCTTCTAGAATGGTTTTGGGTGAGGATCCAAATAGGTAAGTCAAGTTCCAGTCTACTGGCTTTTCTCCGGTTTTTTGGTTTTCAAACTTAAAGTGCAAATCTCCGGTAGTTTTGCCCACTACATAAAAAGGAGCGCGTTCACGTGCGGAGAGTTGTTGGAGAAGGGGAATGTCTTGTTTGCCCACGATCAAGCCCATGCGTTCTTGAGACTCGTTGCCAATAATTTCTTTGGCAGATAGGGTAGGGTCTCCCACAGGGAGTTGATCGATGTGGATGGTGCCACCGGTATTTTCCACCAATTCGGAAAGGCAGTTGAGGTGTCCGCCTGCACCATGGTCGTGAATGGAGACAATGGGATTGTGCTCACTCTCTGACATGGCACGAATTACGTTGGATACACGCTTTTGCATTTCCGGATTGGAGCGTTGGATGGCGTTCAGTTCAATGGCGTTAGAGAGCTCTCCCGTATTCAGGGAGGAAACAGCCGATCCTCCCATTCCGATGCGGTAGTTGTCCCCGCCCATGATGACGATTTGATCACCGGCTTTAGGTTCCCCTTTTTGGGTGTACTTGGCATTGGTGAAGCCCACACCACCTGCGAGCATGATGACCTTGTCAAAGCCATGCTGCTTCTCCTGCTCTTCGTGCTCAAAGGTGAGAACGGATCCTGAGATGAGGGGTTGTCCAAACTTGTTTCCAAAGTCTGAAGCGCCATTGGAGGCCTTGATCAAGATGTCCATGGGGCTTTGGTAGAGCCATGGGCGTGCAGGGAGGTTTTTTTCCCAGCTTCTTCCTGCTTCGCTTCGGGAATAGGAAGTCATGTAGACTGCGGTACCAGCAAGTGGGATGGAAGCGGTGCCTCCTGCCAATCGATCCCGGATTTCCCCACCCGACCCGGTAGCGGCCCCGTTGAAGGGTTCTACAGTGGTTGGGAAATTGTGTGTTTCTGCCTTGAGGGAAAGCACCGTTGGGATGTCTTTTATCTCAAAAAAATCGGCTTTTTGCTGGGTTTTGGGAGCAAACTGTTGAACCGATGGACCTTTGATAAAAGCCACATTGTCTTTGTAGGCGGATGCGATTCGATTTGGGTGACGCTTGGAGGTTTCTTTGATCAATTGAAAAAGGGTCATCGATTGCTCTACCCCATCGATGATAAAGGTACCGTTGAAGATTTTGTGACGGCAGTGCTCCGAGTTGACTTGCGAAAAGCCAAATACTTCAGAATCTGTTAAGGGTCGAGCCAACTGGGAAGAAACTTGATTCAGGTAATCTAACTCCTCTTGGCTGAGCGCAAGGCCTTCTGAAACATTGTAGGCAGCTATATCGGTGATGGATCGAACTGGCTCGGGTTGTAGCTGAATGGTAAATATTTCCTGATCGAGTCCTTCGTATGCTTTTTGGAGCATGGGATCGATCGCCTCTCCTTGCTGTATGGGGGTAAATTCTTCGATGCGCTGAATCCCGTGAATACCCATGTTTCCCGTAATTTCCACTGCATTGGTAGACCAAGGAGTAATCATTTCCTTTCGAGGACCTGAAAAATTACCTTCAATTTTTTCCTTCTCTAAAAAAGTGGCTTCCCCAAAAAGCCAAAGTAATTTTTCCAAGTCTTCCTTAGATAGGGGATGGGGTGTTTGAACTCCATAGATGAGTTTCTGAGGGGATTCAAAGAAGAAAATCATGTCCTAGGGCGGGTAAGAAACAAAGGTAAGAATTTGAGGGGTACAATCGAAAACCCGGACACCTAAGTTTTCTTTTTTTTAAGCCTTAGCCAAAAGGTAAAGACCGTCCTTAGATGAAATTATCCAAGCCTGTAAATTCCAATCGCTAGGGACTCGGAGATGGATTCTCGGGGTATTTTTTTTATAAAATAAACTTTTGTTAAACTTATTATTTAAAAAATAAATGGAAATATAAAATTCAGTTAACAGAATATAAAAATAAAAATAAGTTAAAAAAACAAATAAAATATATTTTAATATTTAAAAAATATCATTTTTAGGAATAAAATTTTAAAATAAAACCAAGGAAACTTTAAACATAAATAAAGTTTCCATAGTTTTGTCTCCGAAATTAGAAATCAGTTGGAGACTAGGCAGAGAATTTTAGAGGCAGCAACCGAGCAATTTGCCCGATTTGGGGTGCGTACCATTACCATGGAAGATTTGGCTCGACAGGTAGGAATTTCTAAAAAGACGATCTACCAAGAATTTGAAGACAAAAAGGATTTGGTCAAGGCGGTGTTTGCTCGGATTCTGGAGGAAGACCGACAGCGATTGGCTTTCATTGCCGAACAAGGGGATGGCGTGATAGAGCACTTGGTACAGACCTCAAAAATGATGAGAGAAAGACTCACCTCCATCAATCCTCTAGTCATACTAGAAGTACAGAAATATTTTCCAGAAGCATGGAAAATTTTTGAATCCTTCAAGGAGGATACCATTCAAAGTGATTTGGTAAAGGTCCTGGAGAAGGGCAAGGAACTAGGGTATTTTAGAAAAGAAATTGATTCCAAGATTTTAGCCAAAGTTAGAATAACTCAGATTACCTCGGCTTTTGATCCTAGAAGCTTTGCTGATGTAGAGTACAATTTGGTGGAAGAACAAATGGTCATTTTGGATCATTTCCTCCATGGCATATTTACTGAGAAAGGGAGAGAAGCCTACCTATTCCAGCAAAATATTTTGACTTAAAAAAACCAACTAAACCATGAAAAACTACCTTTTTTTGGTCTTAATTCTTTCCATGGGGATAAGTCCTGCAGCTGGTCAACAGGTGCTTGAACTTACCCTAAAGGAGGCAGTAGACTATGCCGTAGAAAATAATCCAAGTACAAAAAATGCTCGCTTGGAAGTATTGATATATAAGGCTACCATAAAAGAAACAACTTCACGTGGATTGCCCCAAATCAATGGATCCTACAATTTGGATTACAATCCAAAAATTCCTGTAGTTTTTCTTCCCAATCAGCCTCCCTTTGGAGATCCTTCCATACCCAGCGATGTGATTCCTGCACGATTCGGAGTGAGCTATTCCTCAGGATTGGGAGTCAATATTTCCCAAATGATTTTTGATGGATCCTTTTTTGTGGGATTGCGTGCTGCTAAAACCCTGTTGGAATTGACCAATAAGGATGTACAAAAGGCAGAGAATGACGTGATCGAGCAAGTAAAGAAGGCTTATTTTGGGGTTTTGGTCAATCAGCAGAGAATCAGACTTGCCCTAGCCAATTTATCTCGATTGGATACCTTATTGAAAGAAACTAAGGCACTAAATGAAGCAGGTTTTGTAGAAAAAATAGACGTTTCTCGGGTACAGGTGCAGCGCAACAATACTTACACCCAAGTGCAGCGCAGCCAAACTGCCTTAGAAATCAGTCAAGGTTTATTGAAATTACAGATGGGCTTGCCCTTGGAATACGAGATATTTCTCAAGGATTCTTTACAGGATTTGAAACTTTCAAAGGAATTTTTGGGCCTGCTTGCAGAAGAATCTGGTTCTAGGATAGAATTGGAGCAGGTAGCTACTCAAATAAATCTAGCTCAACTAGATCTCAAAAATAATTTAAGTCAATACATGCCGAAAATCGATTTTCAGGGAAATGCGCGAAGAAGTGGGGCAGGAAATGAACTCGAAAGGGTATTTAATGGCAACAATTGGTTTGGCAGTTCCTTGATTGGAGTGAGTCTTAGTGTTCCCATTTTTGATGGGTTTTCTAAGGCTTCTAGGATTCAAAAAAATAGGGTTCAACTCAATCAACTCGAAAATCAACGCACCTTCTTACAAGAATCCCTTAAAAGCGAGTTGTATATGGCAAAAGCCAACCTCCGCAATGACCTTCAGGTGTTGACGGTGCAAGAGGAAAATCTGCAATTGGCCAAAGAGGTTTTTGAAATTGCTCGAATCAAGTACAGCGAAGGAGTAGGATCAAATCTGGAGGTAGTGGAAGCCGACGCCTCCCTGATTGCCGCCGAAATCAATTACCTCGGGGCACTTTATGATGGACTAATATCTAAAGTAAATCTAGAAAAAGCCCTAGGAATCCTGAAGGCTGATATCACAAACTAAACCAACGAACTTTCTCTTTTTCTTTCACGCTCATGAAATCACTAGTTTCCCTTACCTCTCTACTTATCCTCATTCTGGGGATATTTTCCTGTACTTCAGACTCTATTGAAGCCAAGAAGGCAGAATTGGAATCCCTTAAAAGCCAGGTTACGGACTTGAATGCAAAGATCAAAACCCTGGAGGAGGAGCTTATTGCAGCTGACCCTGAATTTGCAGCAGCCAATAAAAAATCCCTACTCATCACTACGCTTCCGGCTCGTAAGGGAACGTTTACCCATTACCTGGAAGTGACTGGATCGGTACTTTCTAAAAAGAACGTGACCATAAGTTCGGAAACCGTGGGGAGAATTTTAGAAATTCCCGCTCAGGAGGGCATGCGGGTGACTCGCGGTCAGATTCTAGCGAGGATAGATTCTGAATCCCTGCAAAGAAGTGTAGAAGAATTGGAAAACAGCCTTGCTTTGGCTCGTACAGTGTTTGAAAAGCAAGAGAGGCTTTGGAATCAAAAAATCGGAACAGAGGTACAGTACTTAGAATCAAAAAACCGAAAAGAGGGTTTGGAAAAAAGCTTGGCCTCGCTCAAAGCTCAATTGGCAAAATCACTGATTCGTGCTCCTTTTGCTGGTACTATTGAATCGGTACAAGTAAGGTTGGGAGAATTGATGCAACCAGGGCTTCCCATGTTCCAATTTGTGGGAGAAAGCGATCTATTTATTGAAGCGGACCTATCTGAAAATTACATCAATGCCATTGCCAAAGGAGATTCCGTTCAAATTTCCTTTCCTTCCATCAATAAAAATATAGCTTCTAAAGTGTCGGCAACTGGAGCGATTATCAACCCCAACAATCGAACCTTTAAGGTAGAGGTCGCGCTGCCAAACCTTTCAGAGGCAAAACCAAATATGCTTTCTGTGTTGAAGATAAAAGATTACACCAACGCCGAATCCGTGGTAGTTCCTGGGCATTTGATCCTGTCTGACACCAAAGGAGATTATGTATTTGCTGTGGAAAATGGGGTGGCCAAGAAAAAATATGTAAAGCGAGGTTATTCCTCAGGGGAAGAGACAGAAATCCTTGAAGGATTGGTAGGTACCGAAATTTTGGTGGACAAAGGCTTCCGTGAGGTAATAGATAATTTTAGCGTCAACGTAGCGAAGCAATAAGCATGGAAACTCCTCAAAAATCAAAAACCATCCGGGAATTTGGTTTGTCCAGCTTTAGCGTGGACAATTCCACCTCGGTGATCATTCTGACGCTCATCATCACGGTCTTAGGCTTAGGGGCTTACCGTTCCATGCCTAAGGAAAGTTTTCCTGAAATTGTGATCCCTACCGTCTATGTAGGTACTCCTTATCCGGGGAACTCTCCTGTGGATATGGAAAACTTAATCACCAGGCCAATTGAAAAGGAATTGAAATCACTGAGTAATGTAAAGGATATCAAATCCACCTCTGTACAGGATTTTTCTACTATCATTATTGAATTTACCCCTGGAATAGAAATTTCCAAGGCCATCCAAGAGGTTAAGGATGCAGTAGATCAGGCGAAAAGTGATTTGCCTACCGATTTGGATCAAGATCCTACCGTCCAAGAGGCCAATACCTCCGACTTCCCCATCATGAATGTGAATATTTCTGGTCCTTATTCTGAGCAGGAATTGAAACGTTTTGGAGAGTATTTACAAGATGCTATCGAGAGACTCCCGGAGATTTCTAAAGCAGACCTTGCAGGTACGGTAGAGCGGGAAATTCAAATCAATGTGGATCCCTACAAAATGGAATCTACAGGCGTGAGTTTTGGAGACATTTCAGGAGCCATTCAAGGAGAAAACCTGACCATCTCGGGAGGAAGTATCAAAACGGGTGATTTTGAAAGAACCCTTCGGGTAAATGGGGAATTTTCAGACCCTCAAGAGCTTTTGGAGATTATCGTGAAGACTGATCAGCAAAAAATAGTTTACCTCAAAGACGTGGCGCAAATTGAAGATACGTTTAAGGACAGAACTTCCTATGCGCGAAGTAAAAATCTCCCGGTAATCACCCTCAATGTCACCAAAAGAAGCGGAGAAAATCTTTTGGATGCTTCAGATAAAATCAAGGAGATAATACAAACCACAAAAGCGAATAGATTTCCAAGTAACATAGAAATTTCCATCACCAACGATCAAAGTAAGCAAACGCGTACCCAAGTGAGTGACTTGGAAAACTCTATCATTTTTGGTATGATCTTGGTCGTTTTGGTCCTCATGTTTTTTATGGGCTTCCGCAATTCCCTTTTTGTGGGTTCTGCCATTCCATTATCCATGTTTATCTCCTTTTTGGTCCTGGATTCTTTTGGAATTACGCTCAATTTGATGGTGTTGTTTTCCCTCATCCTTGCCTTAGGGATGTTGGTAGACAATGGGATCGTAGTGGTGGAAAACATTTATCGCTTGATGCAAGACGGAACACCCCCGATTCAAGCGGCGAAGGAAGGGGTAGGAGAGGTAGCTTGGCCTATCATTACTTCCACGCTCACTACCTTGGCCGCCTTCCTTCCCCTCGCGTTTTGGGACGATTTGGTGGGTGAATTTATGAAATACCTGCCAATTACCTTGATTATTGTGCTCTCTGCTTCCCTATTTGTGGCTTTGGTCATCAATCCAGTGATGACCTCCTTGTACATGAAGATCGAAGACATGAGCAAGGATAAACCAAAAAAAGGATCTGTTCGAGCTTCCATCTCTTTGGTGCTGCTTTCTATGATTTTTTATGTGCTGGGATGGACGAGTATGGGAACGCTCAGTGTGACCTTTGCCCTGCTTACGGTAGTGTATGTGTTTTACGTCAGAAAATGGGTGGGTTGGTTTCAGGCCGTTTTCTTGGTCAACATGGAAAATGGTTACGAATCACTCCTCAAATTCGCTTTAAGAGGAAAAAACCCAGTGAAGTTTCTGCTAGGTACTTTTTTCCTTTTGATTTTTTCCATTCTGTTATTAGGCATTCGATCGCCTAAAGTGCTCTTTTTCCCAGATAATCAGCCGCAATTGGTCAACGTGTTTGTTGAATTCCCCATTGGAACCAGCATAGAATCCACCAATGCATTTGTGGACAGCATGGAGGATGAGATGGTAGATAAGTTAGCTCCTTTTGGGGGCATCATTGAATCGGTGATTACCCAAGTGGGCGAGGGTACTGGAGATCCAACTGAGGGGCCTAGTTTACAAGCTACTCCCCATAAAGCAAAAATAACCATAGGCTTTGTAGACTACATCGACCGACAAGGTATCGATACCAACGAGGCCATGGAGGTAGTTAGGGACCTGGTAAAAAACTATCCTGGAGTACTTATCACGGTAGATAAGCAAAGAAATGGCCCTCCAGTCGGCAACCCGGTCAACATCGAGTTTGTGGGGGAAGATTACGAACAATTAATTGCCTTCGTAGAAGAAAGTAAAGCCTATCTGGAATCCAATGCCATTCTTGGGCTGGAAGAACTCAAGACAGATCTTTCCTTGGGTAGCCCTGAGGTAGTAGTACAAATCGACAGAGAAAAGGCCAGGAGATTTGGTTTATCTACCTCTACCATTGCCACGGAATTGCGAACCTCCCTGTTTGGGTTGGAAGTCTCTCGATACAAAGAAGGAGAGGAGGATTATCCCATCTTACTTAGGCTTGACGAAAATACCCGCTACGATATCAATACCTTGGTCAATAAAAAAATAGGTTTTAGGGATAAGTTTGGCAACAAAAAAGAAATCCCTATTTCCTCTGTAGCGGATATACGCTATGGATCTACCTATGGATCAGTGAAAAGAAAAGATAGTGAAAAGGCCATTACTATGTTTTCAAATGTCTTGGAAGGCTATAATCCTACTGAAATCAATGGTCAAATTCAGGAATTGATGGCGGGCTACCCCGTGCCTGAAGGAATCTCTATAAAATTTACAGGGGAGCAGGAAGAGCAAGCCAAATCCCAAGCCTTTTTGTTGAGAGCCCTGGGCATAGCCACAGCGCTGATCTTTCTGATCATTGTAGCCCAGTTTAATTCCGTAGTTAGTCCCTTTATTATCATGACTTCTGTACTTTTTAGTACCATTGGGGTCTTTTTGGGATTGGTTATTTTCAATATGGACTTTGTGGTGATTATGACCGGGATAGGGATTATTTCCTTGGCTGGGGTAGTGGTCAACAATGCCATCGTACTGATAGATTATACAGATTTGGTGAGGACCAGGAAAAGAGAGCAATTGGGAATTGCCAAGGGAAATTACTTAGCTTATCCAGATTTACTTGCAAGTATAGTGGAGGCAGGCAAGACACGACTTCGTCCGGTATTGTTGACGGCCATTACCACGGTCTTGGGATTGATTCCCTTGGCCATAGGAATGAACATCAATTTTGCGACCCTATTGAGCGAATTTGACCCTCAATTCTACGTAGGAGGGGATAATGCAGCCTTCTGGGGGCCTATGGCTTGGACGGTAATTTTTGGGCTAACCTTTGCCACACTTATTACGTTAGTACTAGTACCAGTCATGTACCTGCTCACCGATAAGCTTTCCATTAAGCTTCGTGGGCGATAAGCATTACTGATAAGGTTGGTGGTTTTTTTGATTAAACCCTTGGAATGTTGTTCCAGGGGTTTTTTTATTTGTAGTGTGGAAATAAAGATGTTTTTTTAGATTTACCCCCCAAGCCTAAGTACGCATGCAAGAATTTCAGTGGTACGTGATGTATACCAGCTCCCGAGCAGAGAAAAAAGTTGCCGATCGATTGCAGAAGGAAGGAGTTGAGGTTTTTTTACCCTTAGTGGAAGAGCTTAGGCAATGGACAGATCGAAAAAAAAAGGTGCAAAAGGCCTTATTTAATGGCTATGTTTTTGTTAAAACCCATCGCAACCATTTGTGGAACTGTCTGCAAGTACCTGGGGCGGTGAAGTTTGTAAATTTTTCTGGGGTACCAGCGACCATCCGCGAGGAGGACGTAGAAATCATACAACGTGTAGTGGCTACGGGAGTGGCCATAGAAACGGATGGCTCTGAAATTGCCCCAGGAGAAAAAGTAAAAGTCATTGGAGGATCCCTTCAAGATATGGTGGGGGAATGCATAGAAAAAGGAAATAAGGATTATTTTTTGATTCGAATTCCAGGGATTTACCAAAATATATTGGTGACTATCCCAAGAAAATTCTTGCAGGTTATTGAAGGGGTTGCTTCGGTGCAGGACTAATTCTTAACTTTTTATTCGGTTTCTTTACCTAGGCCTCAATTTGCCTCAAACGCGCGCTGAATTTCTTCTTCGGTAGTTTTTAGTTTTGTCTTGCAAAAAGTGACCAAGGTAGCAGCTTCTTTTACCAGTTCTGATAAGGTATCGATGGATGCCGATCCTTCTTCAAGTTGCGCCAATATTGCTTCCAAGCGCTGCATGGCTTGGGTGTAGGTGTATTCTTTCATTTTTTCTCTATGCTTGTGATGGTACTGCTAATTTTCTGTTGATAGGTGTATGTGGTCATGCTTTCGCCCACCTGTACAGTTTGCTCCTGAATGGGTTTGCCCTTGATTTCACTTCGTGTATATCCCTTTCTAAGTACGGTCGCTGGATCTGCCTGATTACACCTGTATTCCAGTTGTACTACGCGCTCGTGTTGAGCATCGAGTACCTGAGAAACCTCCTTTTTTAGGAGGACTTCTAATTGGGCTTGACTATTTTTTTCAACCTTGAGTAAATTTTTTCCTGCTTGAAGCACTCGAGAAGGGTATACCGTCAGCGCTTCCCTTTCTTTGGAGATCCACATTTTTGTGAATCCCTTGAGTTGAAGAGCACATTCCTGAATTTTACCCTCTTCCTCTTTAAATCTCCCACGAGTAATCCAATCCAATCTTTGAGAACAGGTATTTACCAATTCTTCAAATTCCCTAAAACTCGAAAGCATAAATTCTGCTACTGCTGTGGGGGTTTTGAGTCGCGTATGAGCCAGTAGATCGGCTATGGTTTCATCCCTTTCGTGGCCAATTCCTGTAAATACAGGTAAGGGAAAATTGGCAATTCTTACACCTAAGCGATAGTCATCGAAGCAATCTAAATCCAATTGTGCACCTCCTCCTCGAATTAGAACTACCCCTTCGAGTTGCAAGCGCTGAGCTGCTTTTTCCACTTGATCAAAAGCAGAAAGTAAGCTGTCTACCGCTTCATTTCCTTGCATCAAAGAGGGGAAAAGCTTGTGGTATAGTCGGTATCCTTGGGGGTTATTTTCAAGTTGATTGACAAAATCACCATATCCTGCAGCAGAGGGACTGGATATAATAGCGAAGCGTTGGATGACTGCTGGGAGAGGAAGGCTGGCATTTTTTCCAAAACTACCTTCTGAAGTCAATCGATCTATGGTTTCTTGTCGAACTCGTGCCCTCTCTCCTAAGGAAAATGAAGGATCAATGTCTTTTACATTAAGGCTTAGGCCAAAAACGGGATGAAAATTTACACTCACTTGTGCCAAGACCTTCATCCCATTTTTTAGAGAGGTGCCGGTCAAGGCCTCAAATTTTCCAGCTACAGTTCGGTAGGTATATTGCCAGATAGTGGCACGAATTTTTGCTGCAATTTGGTTGCCCTGCTTTTCTACGAGTTCGAAGTACACGTGTCCCTGAGGAGCTTGCCTAAAATCTGCAAACTCCCCAATCACCCACATTAGGGGCTGAAGTTCCTTTTCCAAAACTTCTTGAATGTGCTCGGAAAGTTGTGAAATCGAGATGGCTTCCATAGGGATTAGAATTCCAAAGCCATGGATATTTTTTCACCTAATTCTTGGCTAGCACGCAGTAAGGGTAACCTCACTTGGTCGGAGTGGATCACTCCCATTTTATATAGTAAGTGTTTGATTCCCACAGGATTTCCTTCCTGATACATCAAATCATTGTACTTCAGTAGGGAATAGTTGGCATGAAGAGAAGCTTGCAAATCTCCATGGACCATCTGGGTAAAAGTAGAAGGAAAAGCATTTGCGAGCACGGAAATAACGCCGCTTCCACCTATGCTTTGAATGGCTTTTGTGAGCATATCTTCTCCAGAAAGCAACAAAAAATCTTTGGGCATGGCCGAAGCTATGTGTATGCATTGTTCCAGATTGCCGCTGGCTTCCTTTATCCCAATGATGTTGGGATGATGCGAAAGGGTTAGGGTAGTAGAAGCAGTCATGTTGGACATGGTCCTACCGGGTATATTGTATAGCATTACCGGTACTGGGGAGGCATCTGCAATGGCCCTAAAATGAGCAATGATGCCAGCCTGTGTAGGTTTGTTGTAGTAGGGGCTCACCGACAGGATTGCTGCTACCCCATAAAAATCTGTTGACGAGAGGGTATCTAATACCGCTTGGGTATGGTTACCCCCTATTCCAACCATAATGGGACATCTTCCTTTGGTATGTGCCACACATGCTTTAAGGACCTCTGCCTTTTCTGTGGCACTGAGCGTGGCAGATTCTCCTGTGGTGCCTAGAGGCACCAGATAGTCTGCCCCACCAGAGATTACATGATCGATTAGGTTTTGAAAACTAGCTATGTCAATGCGAAGATCTTCAAGAAATGGGGTTACCAATGCGACTCCTGTACCTTTAAATGCATTCATAGTAGTGGCTTTAATTCCAAACAAATATAGGACCTATGAGGTTTTTTTAGAGATTAAAAAAAGAAAAAAGCCTGATCGAAAGTTTTTTTAAGATTTTGTTTTTCCTTAAAAATCTTCTCAAAGACAAGCGATTTTTAGAAATCCCATTCATTTTAAAAATAGACTTAAAAAAAGGACTAACTTTTACTCCAGGTATACTACAGCTAGGTTAGACCAAGGGTTCCTAGCTATATACTTTAGGGCTTGATATTTTAATTAAATTTGAGAAAAATTCCTTGATTATTCGTACGTGGAAATTGTAATTATACTGGTGCTTGTGCTTATCAATGGCATTTTTGCCATGGCTGAACTTTCCTTGGTTTCCGCTCGGAAATTTAAGTTAGAAAGTTTGAGAAAGCAGGGCAAACTTGGGGCAAAGGCAGCCTTGGAGCTCTCAGAAAACCCCACCAAGTTCATGTCAACCGTACAAATTGGCATCACGCTGATTGGAGTTTTGCTTGGGGTTTACAGTGGAGAAAATTTGACTGATGATTTGGATAAGGCCATACAAGGAATTTCTTTTTTGGCTCCTTATTCTACTTCCATCGCAGTAGGGATTGTCGTGGTAGGCATTACGTACCTCTCTATCGTTTTGGGTGAACTTTTTCCCAAAAGATTGGGGATGACCTTTCCCGAACAAATTGCCTTGAGGGTTTCCAAACCCATGATGGTTTTATCCAAAATGACTAGTCCCTTTGTTTGGCTTTTGAGCGTTTCCAACGATTTTTTGCTTTGGGTTTTTCAAATTAAGCATACCTCAGAGAGTAAAATTTCGGAAGAAGAGTTAAAGGCCTTGATCAAGGAAAGTGCAGAAGGAGGGGAGATCATGAATATAGAGCAGGATATTGTGGAGCGGGTCTTTGAGTTGGGGGATAGAAGAATCAACACCCTGCTTACCCACCGTAGCGAATTGGTTTTTTTTGATGTGGAGGACACCGAAGAGGAGGTTAGAAAAAAAATCAGTCAAGAAAAGCATTCCGCCTATCCTCTATGTGCAGAGGGAGATCTGGATAATATCACGGGTATTGTTTTGGTCAAGGATCTCTTCGATAAAAGTCTTCAAGAGGGCTTTGATCTGAAGAAAATAGCCAAACCCCCTTTGTTTTTAAATGAAAGCATGTTTGCCTACCAAGCTTTGGAACTCTTTAAAGCCCAACGCTTGCACTACGGGTTGGTGATTGATGAATATGGAGTGACAGTTGGTATTGTAACCATGGATGATGTGGTAGATGCCTTGGTGGGAGAGGCTACCGAGCTTGACCAGTCGGATTATCAATTGGTTCAGCGGGATGAAAATTCTTGGCTCATTGATGGTCAGTATTCTATTATTGATTTTGAAAAGTATTTTGACCTTGAGATTTCCTATAAAAATAAGAGCTTCACTACCTTGGCAGGCTTAATACTTCATAAAAGTGGCTCCATTCCAAATGTTGGGGATTCGGTGCAGGTCCAAGACCTCATCTTGGAAGTGGTGGATAAGGATGGGCAAAGAATCGACAAAGTCCTGGTAACCAAATCTTAGGTTTTTCTTCTTCCTAAATTTTTTTGATTTCCCTTTTTCTTATTCTTGTTGGGAATGCTGGACAAGTTTCAAAAATTTTTCCTCTGAAAGTAAAGGAATTCCCAATTGAATTGCCTTTTCTTTTTTACTTGGGCCCATGTCTTCCCCTTCAATGATAAAATCCAGTTGCTTGGAGACGGCGCTCAGGTATTGTCCTCCATGGGCCTGTACAAATTCTACGATTTCATCCCGTTTAAAATGCTGCAATTTCCCAGATGCGAGGATTTTCTTGCCTTCTAGCGCAAAACTAAGCGATTGCTGTTCTTTTTCCTGCAATTCAAACTGAAGTCCATGAGCCTTCAGCTTGGCAAGGCATTTCTGGTTATCGGATTGAGCAAAAAATTCCTGAAGGCTACTTACTAAAGTTTCTCCAATCCCATTGATGGCCAACAATTCTTCACTACTGGCTGCTTGAAGTTTGTCCAAGGTTTTAAATTGCTTGGCTAACAATTGAGCGGTATTTTCTCCAATATTTCTAATTCCTAAGGCAAACAATACTTTTTCAAATCCTTGATTTTTGGAGGCATAAATCCCTTCCATCATGTTGCTTAGCACCCCTTCTTGAAACGTATTGGCTTTTAACTTTTTAATTCGCTCCTGAAGTTCATCGGGTAGCGCCAACTTTAAATCTAAAAGTATGGTGTGTACTGTACCGTGACGCTGGCTAGCCTCTACCAAATGCTCAAAGGAAACTCTTCTACCTAGGAAAATTTCTAAGACCAGGGCCACAGGCACAAAATCCTCAACTTTCATCAGTTCGGAATGCGCATCTAAGTTCTGGATCAAAAAATCAACCATCCCCACATTGGAAGGAACTTTCTTCTTCCATTGCTTGAGTTGGGCTTGAAATGCTCTCAGTCGGTCTCTCAAGGGAAGGTGGATAGTTTCCTCAAGGCTGTCTTGAATTTGCTTGTAGGAAATTCCCTCAGTCAATGCAAAAAGTGCTTTTTCTAGATTAATGTAGAGAAGCCCTGTTGCTTCACGCTCGTATTGGTCTTGACTCATTTCTAAGCCAAGGAGGTCTTTCTGCTTGGCATCCAACTCGTAAATATCTGCATAGGTCCTAAGAAAGCCTTGGTCAATCAGGGCTCTAATCCTTTCGGTTCCTAGGCTATCAATATCCATGGCTCGCTTGCTTACGAAATGCTCAATTTTCCCTAAAATTTGAGGAGGGCAGGCAGCCGAGTTGGGACAATAATGCTTAGCCTCCCCTTCCTTACGGACTAGGGAAGTCCCGCATTCTGGACAGGAGGAGATGTAGGAAATAGCAAGGGCCCCAGTTTTTCTTCTGGAAGGATTTACCCCAGTAATTTTTGGAATGATTTCACCACCTTTTTCTACATGGACAAAGTCTCCTGTGTGCAAGTCAAGTCTCTCTATCTCGTTGGCATTATGTAAGGAGGCTCTTTTTACGGTAGTACCCGCCAGAGATACGGGGGCTAAGTTGGCCACTGGGGTGATGGCTCCGGTGCGTCCTACTTGGTAAGTGATAGACAATAATTCCGTTTCGGCGCTTTCAGGTTGGTACTTGTAGGCTATGGCCCAGCGTGGGGATTTGGCCGTTTCTCCCAATTCTTCCCGGTGGGTGTAAGCATTTAATTTTAAGACAACTCCATCAGTGTCTAGAGGCAGGAGGTTTCTTTTTTCTTTCCAGTCCTCGATGTATTCCAAGGCTTGCTGGATAGTGGCTACTTTTTGGTAGGTTGGGGAAACAGGAAATCCCCAAGATTCCAGAAGCTTTATGGCTTGGTCATGATAAGAGATGCCAAGATTTTCACCTAGCATCTGGTACACATAGCAGTGGAGGTGTCTTTTGGCAACGATGCTGCTGTCCTGCATCTTAAGGGTACCCGAAGCAGCATTTCGAGGATTGGCCAATAGGGCTTCTCCATTGGATTCGCGCTCTTGATTGATTTTTTCAAATTCTTTTAGGGGTAAAAATACTTCCCCACGGACTTCAAAACGAGGTGGAACGGTTGACGCCTTTATCTGCAAGGGTATGCTTCGTATGGTTTTGATATTGGCAGTGACATCATCTCCCTTGGTTCCATCTCCCCGGGTCAGCGCACGGACGAGTTGGCCGTTCTCATATACCAACGAAATGGCAACCCCATCAAATTTCAATTCACAAAAGTACTCGTAGTGGGTATGTCCTAGCCCCTTGGCTACGCGCTGATCAAAAGCACTTAATTCTTCTACGGTGTAGGTGTTCCCTAGGGAAAGCATTTTGTATTCGTGTGCTACCGTTTGAAATTCCTTGGTCACGGTTCCTCCCACGCGTTGGCTTGGACTGTCCGGTGCCAATAGCTCTGGAAAACTTTTTTCTAATCGAGTCAATTCTTCTAAAAGTTGATCGAAGGCGAAATCTGAGATCTCTGGACTATCCTGCTGGTAATAGCGCTGGTTGTGGTAGTTGATTTCTTGGGTCAATTTCCTGATGCGAAGGGCGGCTTCAGCGTGCGTCATACGGGTATTGGAATACAGTAGTAAAAATAAGATTTAATGGGAGGAGAACCTGTAGAATGGGTAATATTTATCCAGATCAATTTTCATTCAAGTAAAGAAGAAAGCTAGGAGAAAAGGAAATCATTGGAATTAATCTTGTTTTTGTCCACACTCCCTTCCACTGATTTTTCTATCTTTGGAACTTGAAAACAGGTAAATTTTTTACCTGTTTACCATTGAGTCCTTGAATCCATGAGTAAAAAATATTTTAAACGCTACACTGTAACCTCCGCCTTGCCTTATGCCAATGGCCCCCTGCATATCGGGCATTTGGCAGGTTGCTATGTTCCTGCGGATATTTATGTCAGGTACCTGCGCTCTCAAAACAGGGAGGTAGCCTTTATTTGTGGATCAGACGAACATGGAGTAGCCATCACCATCAAAGCAACGAAAGAAGGGAAAAGCCCTCAAGAAGTGGTAGATCATTACCATGGGCTGATGAAAAATAGTTTTGAAAAATTTGGAATTAGCTTCGATCATTATTCCAGAACTTCTGCGCCTATTCACCATGAAACGGCTCAAGGTTTTTTTACAGATCTGTACCAAAAAGGGGAATTTTTAGAGCAATCCACCGAACAATATTACGATGAGGAGGCCAAACAATTTTTGGCTGACCGATACATAGTAGGTACCTGTCCCAAATGCGGGAATGAACATGCCTACGGAGACCAGTGTGAAAAATGTGGAACTTCCTTGAGTCCCACAGACCTGATCCACCCCAAATCAAAATTGAGTGGAGGGACTCCTATTTTAAAGGAAACAAAGCATTGGTTTTTGGATTTGGCACGTTACCAAGATTTCTTATCGCAGTGGATTTTAGAGGAACATGGAGAGGATTGGAAAAATAATGTGTTGGGACAATGCCGATCCTGGCTGGAGGCCGGTGACGGACTCCAGGCTCGATCTATGACTCGAGATTTGGAATGGGGAATTCCAGTTCCCTTACCCCATGCCACAGGCAAGGTGCTATACGTATGGTTTGACGCGCCCATAGGATATATTTCATCCACCAAGGAATGGGCACAGGAAAAAGGCATAGCTTGGGAACCTTTCTGGAAGGATGAGGGCACCAAATTGGTTCATTTTATTGGAAAGGACAATATCGTCTTTCATTGCATTATTTTTCCTGCCATTTTAAAAGCGCATGGGGGATATATTTTGCCAGAAAATGTACCGGCCAATGAATTTTTGAACCTGGAGGGAGAGAAAATTTCTACTTCTCGGAATTGGGCGGTATGGTTGCACGAATACTTGGAAGAATTTCCAGGTAAGCAAGATGAACTGCGCTACGTACTTACCGCCAATGCTCCGGAAACCAAAGACAATGACTTTACCTGGAAGGATTTTCAATCCAGAATAAATTCCGAATTGGTTGCCATTTATGGAAATTTTGTGAATCGGGCCTTGGTGTTGAATCAAAAGTTTTTCAATGGTCAGGTTCCAGATCGGGGAGAGCTCAGCCCTATAGATGAAGAAGTCCTTCAGGAAGTGGCCGCATTTCCGGAGAAGATAGCAACTTCCATAGAAAAATACAGATTTAGAGAGGCTCTGAGCCTAGTGATGGATTTGGCTCGCGTAGGAAACAAGTACCTCGCAGATACCGAACCTTGGAAGGAAATTAAGGTAAATGAAGCCAGGACCCAAACCATACTTAACCTTGCGCTTAATTTGGCTGCGAATTTGGCCATAGTATCAGAACCATTTCTACCCTTTACGGCTAAAAAATTACTGGATTTATTTGGCTTGACTACATCTAAATGGTCAGATGCCGGCAATTTATCCTTGCTTAAGGCCCATACTTCCTTGGGCACCTTGGGTTTATTGTTTGAAAAAATTGAAGATGAGGTGGTGGAGCAACAAGTACAAAAATTAATGACTACAAAGACCATGAATGAGGCAACTGAAAAAGCAGTACCCGAGATGAAGCCCTTGATTACTTACGAAGATTTTGCCAAACTAGACATGCGTGTGGTGACCGTGCTTGAGGCAGAGACCATGCCCAAGTCCAAAAAACTCCTGAAGTTGAGGGTGGATACAGGCTTAGGGCACCGTACCGTTTTGAGTGGGGTATCAGAGCATTTTGAACCTGAATTTTTAGTGGGTAAGCAAGTTACCATGCTGATCAATCTTGCACCTAGAAGCATGATGGGAATTGATTCGGAAGGAATGATATTGATGGCAGAAGGAAATGATGGAAAATTGAAACTTCTCCATCCTCATGTACCTACCTCTCCTGGATCGGTGATTTCTTAAGCATGGAGGGGGACTTTCCTTTTAATTGGAAGTTACTGCACCCTTTGGCATTTCAAACAAGCTTTCAACTAATTCTTCGTTGACCAAGAAAATATCTGAATAGCTTACTTGGTAACGGATTTTTGTACTAGAATCATTTTCAATCTGGTACCCCGTGATGACTCTTGGGAAAATTAGACCTCCTGCATCCCTGTAATCCTCGTACTTTAAAGCTTCCTGTACCTGATTGTTTTTATTGTAATAGGTCACCGCATACAGCACCCAAGCCAATTGGCCCGTATTGGGATCTATCAAAAGTTCGTACCGATTAGAGGGACCCAAAAGCTTGCCTTCTTTTAGCTTGGCTTCCAGGGTTGGGTAAGCTTGGCCATTAAATACCCTATCTTCCAGCTTAGTTACGGTGACCAAGGTGTCGGTAAGGGCATAGGGAAGACTTAAGAAGGTGGAATATAGGTTATGGTAAAAGCGCACGGATTGCCCAGGGAAGGATTGGCGATTGGGGCTAATCCAAACCTTTTCCCCATCATTTCCAGCCTGAAATAGGTCAGCGTCGATTCGAACTCTACCATCTTTTAGGCTGAGGTAGTGATTTTCCCATTCAAGAGTAGTTTCGTGCACCATGGCAAAGGAGAAAGAACTTGCTTCAATCCATTTTTCCCATGCTCCATGGGCGTCCAGAAGTTTTTTAAAATGTTCGGGTTGATTCAATCTGGCATCGGGACCTTGATTTTTTTCTTGGCAAGCCACTATTGCTACCAGGCATATGAGCAGTAAAGCTATTCTTGTCATTCGCATAGCACTAATTTTTTTTCCAATATACCATTTCAGAAGATTTCAAGCATCATGATTTTGCCACAGGTCTATTTTTGATGGTCTACCCTATTTTCTACCAATCAAATAAAAATGATTCTTCAAGTAAAAAATGGACCTGTTGTTGCTTAGGTTTGCAACAAATTCCTACCCTTTGTGGCCTTCTATTCGAAAATTTCTCAATGACATTCACCTTTATGCTGGATTAACCTGCGGATTGATTGTGATTGCAGTTTGTTTAAGCGGTACCGTTTATGTCTACAATACTGAAATCCGTGAATATTTTGATTCGGATAGATTTTTTGTAAATCAACAAGGATCCCCACTTGCTTTAGAGGAGTTAAGATCCGATTTGGAGGATGCTTATGAGGGAAAAGTGGTGGGGGTCAACGTTTTTGCACAGGAAGGAAGAACCTATCAGTTTACCCTGAAAAAGCCAGGGGAGGAAAACTCTTTAACTCTTTTTGTAGATCCCTATTCGGGCAAGGTGCTGGCAGACAATTCCAGTAAAACTAGTAGCGAACGATGGATGGGCTATCTATTTTCTCTTCATCGCTGGTTGTTGTTAGACAAAATAGAAACTCCAATTTTAAATCAAATGTCCAACATGGAGCTTGGACGATTGATTAATGGAGTGGCTACGCTATTGTTTCTTTTGGGGGTGATGACAGGCATTTTCATTTGGGTTCCAAAAAAGACCAAAAACTGGAAGCAGGGCTTAGGTGTAAAGTGGAATGCCAACTGGAAGAGGATCAATCACGATCTTCACAATTCCCTGGCTTTTTATTCCTTGATTGCCCTATTTATCATGTCAGTTACGGGGCCCTTTTGGTCTTTTGGTTGGTATAAAATGGCTTGGCAAAAAAGTTGGGACATCTACCAGGCTCCCAAAGAGGAGCCAAAAGCAAGCGCCCCCATGGGCGACCCTTCGGAATCAGTGTTGGTACAAAAAGAGGATTCTGTGTCCGTGTATGCCCTGCCAATTGCCTCTTTGGATGAGGTAATTGCCTTGGCAAATCGTGAACTGCCTTACTTAGGGAATGTACGGATTACCTTACCTGAGGAAGCTGGGGGAGAGATTGGGGTTAGTAAATCCCGTGTAGGATTTTTTGCGCGAGCTGGTGCAGATCAATTGAAGATCACTTCTTCAAGCTTAGAAATCAAAGAAGTAACTCTTTTTGCGGATCTGCCCATTCGTCAACAAATAGGGAAATCGGTAAAGTCCTTACATACCGGAGAGATTTTCGGTCAAATGACTAAGTTTTTGTGGGCTGTAGCATGTGCTATTGCAACTTCATTGCCCATCACTGGAACCTTGATTTGGTGGAACAAGAGAAAGAAAAGTAAAGGGAAAAATGAATAATTGGAGGAATAAGGGAATGGCTTTCGATTTTTTTCTAGCTAGGAAAATATCCCTTTAATGCTCATTATTGGAAAATGAATTGAATGCATAGATGCGATAGGATAAGGTTGATTTTTTCCTTGCATCTTCGTACATAATCTAGTAGAAATAAGATTTTCAGCATGAGAATTCTAGTAGTAGAAGACGAACCTGGCATTTCCAATTTCCTCAAGCAGGGATTGGAGGAGGAATCCTTTGCTGTAGATGTGGCTGAAAATGGTAAGCTAGGATTAGAATTGGCCCTTTCTGGCAACTACGATTTACTCCTTTTGGATTGGATGGTACCAGGAATAAGTGGAATAGAGCTTACTAGGCAGTTTAGAAAATTCTACCCTCACGTCCCCATTATATTTTTAACAGCCAAAGATACCCTGGATGAAACGGTGTTTGGCTTGCAGTCGGGGGCCAACGATTACATCAAAAAACCATTCCATTTTGAAGAATTGCTTGTTCGCATCCGGGTGCAAACAAGAGGTTCTGCCAAGTCAGCAGAAAAATTAATCCTTGGGCCCATTGTATTGGATAAAGAAAAACATCAAGTCTTTAAGCGGGAAAAAGAAATTGCATTGACCCAAAAAGAATTTGCCTTATTGGAGTATCTGATTCGAAATAAAAATAAGGTGTGCAGAAGGACTCGAATCATAGAGAGTGTCTGGGACATTCATTTCGATTACAATACTGGAGTAATTGATGTGTTTATCAATTCCTTGAGGAAAAAACTGCAACTCCATAAAGGAGAAGATTACATTCAAACTATCCGTGGCGTGGGATATATGGCCAAAGAAGGATGAGCACTTCCTACAAAGAACGAATTGCACGGCGCCTTACAGGGGTGACAGCTCTTCTATTTCTCTGTGTTTTTATATTGATTTATTTGGTGGCCAATTTCACTGTAGTTCGAAATATAGATAGGGATCTCGATCTGGAAATTGAAAAACACCAAGACGAATTGGTGATAGCCAATGGAAAAATTAGTTTCCTTCATTCGAATGAGTGGGAGGAGATGGAGCATTCCCAGATTCAGCTTAATCCCATTTTTATAGAAATTGTGGATGTGGAGGGTAAATCCATGGACCGCTCTCCCAACTTAAGAGAATTTCACCTCAGTTTTTTACCCCAAAAATCTCATACAGAGGAAGCCTGGACCCAAAAATTAGGTTCTAGGGAGGTCCGCCAAAGACAAATCCCCTTGGTCAATTCCGGAAAAATTGAAGGCTATTTGTTGTTGGCAAAATCCTTTGAAGATGCCAGGGAGTTACTTGACAATTTGAGAAATGTACTCTTGGTTATCTATCCCATTCTATTGATTACCTTATACCTGAGCATGCGGTATTTGGCTGGAAAAAGTATAGAGCCTTTGGAAAAAATTAGTCAAAAGACCAATCAAATTACCCAGCAAAATCTGGGTGAGCGGGTGCCAGACTTGGGCACAAACGATGAGATTGGCCAACTTACCCTTGCAATCAATAGCCTTTTGGGAAGGTTGGAACAAGCTATGCAGCGGGAAAAGCAATTTACTTCGGATGCTTCCCATGAATTGCGCACGCCACTTTCCGTTTTGAGGGGTACCCTCGAGGTATTGATTCGTAAGGAAAGGTCTGCTTCGGAATACGAAGAAAAGATCAAAACTGCGCTTGGTAGTATAGATCGCATGAGTGCCATGCTGGATCAATTGCTTGCCTTGGCTAGGGTAGAAAATGGGAAAAATTTGGTCCAAGAAGAATTGGAGCTCATAACTTTTTTGGAAGAGCTGGCAGACAAATTTTCCTCAGAGCAGCAACAGCGCATCACTTTTCAATCCTTGGTGGGAATGCCCATCTATGTGCGTACCCAAGAAAAATCTTTAGAAATGATTCTGACCAATCTCTCAGAAAATGCCGTAAAATATTCTGAAGGTAAGGAAGGAATTTTTCTCAGGGTAGGAAAGAAGGATAAAGCATTTATAGAGGTAGAAGATGCAGGTAGTGGAATAAATCCAGAGCATTTGGAAAAAATTTTCGATCCATTTTTTAGAGAAAAAGAGGCGCTAGATAAAGGAATTCCAGGAACAGGTCTGGGATTAGCAATAGTTAAAAAATTAGCGGAAGAGTCTGCAATCCAGTTATCAGTGACCAGTAAAAAAAACAAGGGAAGTATTTTTAAACTTGAATTTTCGCCATCCTCTTAAGGAAAATTTAAGAAAAGTTTAAGGACTAGCTAAGGGAGTAGGGGTGAAATTGCATGGGTCTATTTGTTTGAATTCATGCTGGATAAGATCATAGGTTGGAGCTTAGCTCATAAATTTATTGTTGGCATTTTTCTTCTGGCTTGGGTTGGTTTTGGAATTTATTCCTTGACCAACTTGCCCATTGGGGCTGTTCCTGACGTCACCAACAACCAGGTTCAAGTCATTACCATATCCAGAAACCTAGCAACGGAGGATGTGGAGAAATTTCTTACCTATCCCATTGAATTGGAAATGGCCAATCTCCCCGGTATCAAGGAGATACGCTCGGTTTCTAAGTTTGGTCTTTCAGTGGTTACCTTGGTATTTGAAGAGGATATGGGTACCTATCTGCCTCGTCAACTCATTGCTGAGCGACTAAAAATAGCAGAAGAGCGGATTCCCCAAGGCTTTGGAAAGCCCTTTATGGGCCCTATATCCACTGGCCTTGGAGAAATTTACCAATACATCATCGATGTTAAGCCAGGATATGAAGACCGGTATAGCATCACTGATTTACGTACCATACAGGACTGGATTGTGCGGCGCAATTTAACTGGGATAGAGGGCGTCATAGAAGTCAATACCTGGGGAGGCTATCTCAAAGAATACGAAGTTGCCATAGATCCAGAGCGATTAAAGGCCATGCAAGTCAACCTAGCTACTGTCTACGAGGCCTTGCAACAAAATAATTCTATAGCTGGAGGTAGCTATATTGAAAAGACCAACGAAAGTTATTTTATCCGAGGAGAGGGCCAGGTAAAAAGCATTCCCGATATTGAAAATATCGTTGTTTCCTTAAGGGAAGGTAGCCCGATTTATATCCGCGACTTGGCAGAAGTTAAGTTTGGACATGCCAATCGTTTTGGAGCAATTACTGCCAATGCCGAGGGGGAGAAAGTACTGGGTCAGGTCATGATGTTGAAAGGAGCAGGTGGAAAAGGGACCATAGATCGGGTAAAGGAACGCATCGCTGAGATGGAATCCACTCTCCCAGAAGGCATAGTAATCAATGGATTTTTGGACCGTTCTGAGTTGATCGATAGGACAACCACTACCATTGTAGAAAATCTGGTCTTAGGCTGCTTGATTGTAGTTTTTGTAGTGGTCCTCTTGCTAGGTAATTTCCGCTCTGGACTTGTGGTGGCATCTGTCATTCCTTTGAGCTTACTTTTTGCTTTATCCCTGATGTATTTGTTTGGGGTAGATGCCAATTTGATGAGCTTAGGCGCCATAGATTTTGGAATCATTATCGATGGGGCGGTGATCATTGTAGAATATATCGCCTACCAGTTTACCAAATCTTCTGCTACACTTGCTGGACTTTCCTTCCAAGAAAAACAAGAAGAAAAGGATAAAATATCCTTTTCAGGAGCTTCAAAAATGATGCATTCGGCCATTTTTGGTCAGATCATTATCATTTTAGTTTTTATCCCCATTCTTTTCTTGTCTGGAGTAGAAGGAAAAATGTTTAGACCTATGGCGGAGGTATTTAGCTTCGCTTTATTTGGCGCGATGATCTTGGGATTAACCTACGTACCCGTGGCCTCTTCCCTACTTCTCAAAGCGGAGGTTCAAGGTCCACGCAATGTCTCCGTACGCTTACTCAAGGTGCTTACCTCGGTTTATCGTCCTGCGCTTTCTTGGGCCTTAGATCATAGCAGAGCTATCTTGATTTCAGCTGGACTTTTTTTAGGTGGAGCAATTATTCTTTTTACCACCATGGGAGCTGAGTTTGTCCCCACATTGGACGAAGGAGATTTTGTAATTCAGCCCGTATTGAAAACGGGAACAACCCTCTCCAATACCGTGGAGACCATCACGGAAATGGAGCGTATTCTCATGAAATTTCCTGAAGTTAAGCAAGTAGTTACTCGAATTGGGGCTGCGGAGATTCCCACAGACCCCATGTCTATGGAGGAGAGCGATGTGATTGTAACCCTACATCCTCCCAGCGAGTGGACTACGGTCCAAACCAAAGATGAGTTGGCTGAAGAATTCAAAAAGGCTTTAGAAGCTATTCCAGGCCTGGACTATGAATTTACCCAGCCTATTGAGATGCGATTCAACGAATTGATTACAGGGGTAAGAGCAGATTTGGCCATCAAGGTGGTGGGTGAGGATCTGGATGTTTTGCTTCAAAAAGCAGAAGAAATTGAATCTGCTATCCAGGGAGTGGAAGGGGCAGCGGATATTATTTTAGAAAAAGTAGATGGTCTTCCTCAGATGAAAATTGTGTACGATAGGGCTAAAATTGCCAAATACGGACTAAATGTAGAAGATATCAATCAGGTGGTTACCATGGGGTTTGCAGGGTTAAGTGCAGGAACAGTTTTCGAGGGGGAAAAGCAATTTGACTTGGTGATTCGTTATGATGAGCCTTACCGAAAAGATATTTCAAATTTGGAAAATGCAGCCATACAAATACCCAATGGAGGCACTATTCCACTGGCAGAACTTGCCAGCATAAGTTATACCAAAGGACCTGCCAAGATTTCTCGTGACAATACCCAGAGAAGGGTGGTGGTTGGGGTCAATGTACGAAATCGGGATTTACAATCCGTAGTAGACGATATCCAATCTATTATAAAAAATAGAATAGATATCCCCGAAGGATACCGCATAGAATACGGAGGTCAATTTGAAAACCTGCAACAAGCACGAAATCGCTTGCTTGTAGCCGTTCCTGTGGCCCTATTTCTCATTTTTGTGCTTTTGTATTTTGCATTTTCCTCCACCAAAGACGCGTTGATGATTTATACGGCCATCCCTTTTTCGGCCATTGGGGGGATTATTCTTCTTTGGATTAGGGACATGCCATTTAGTATTTCTGCGGGGGTTGGATTTATAGCCCTCTTTGGAATCGCGGTGCTCAACGGGATTGTTATGATTGAGCATTTCAAATCCATGTCGCATAGGTTTTCTACGCTTCGAGAGGTAGTGCTCGTAGGTGCGATGCAGCGCCTTCGTCCTGTACTGCTAACTGCCTCTGCCGCAGCGCTTGGTTTTCTTCCGATGGCCCTTTCTGGTTCTGCAGGTGCGGAAGTACAGCGGCCTTTGGCTACTGTGGTTGTTGGAGGATTGATTTCTGCCACCATATTGACTTTAATCGTATTGCCCGTTCTCTATATGCTATTGAATTCGGATAAAAAAATCTCTTTTAAGGGATCTAAAGTCGCATCTATTTTTCTTTTAGCCTTGCTTATTCCAGTGGCAGCCTCTTGGGCACAACAACCCAGAGTACTGAGCTTGGATGAAGCGTTGAACTTGGCAGAGAAGCAAAACCCAGGATTCTTGGCATCGCAGAAGCGACTTGAAGCTGCTACCGCATTGACCGGTGCTGCCTGGAACCTAGGAAAAACGCAAATTTATCATGCTCAAGATCAAAATGACATTGCAGAAAATGGCGTATTTAATCAGGTATGGGGCTTTCGTCAGCAATTTGAGCTACCTAGTTTGTATGCGGCACAGAAAAATTTTCTAAAAGCGGGTCAATTGCAAGAAGAAGCTCAATTTCAATTGGATGCACGTGCTTTAAAAAAGGAGGTTAGTAGTGTTTTTATTACAGCTGTTTACTGGATGGAAATGGAAAAACATTATCTTTTTTTGGATAGCTTATATGTGGCCTTTGCTCACGCAGCTCAGAGGCGTTTGGAAACAGGGGATACAAATTTGCTAGAGAAACTTACAGCTGAAAGCAAACAGAAGGAAATAGCCCTTAAAAAGTCAGAATCAAGCAGAGAAAAAATTTCGGCCACGCTTCGATTGAAGGGACTTTTGGCCGTAGAAGAAGAGATTGAGGTTGCCGATGGCCCCATCCTTCTTGTTTCAAGCGAGACGCTGAGTAATCATCCGGGTTTATCCTGGTACGAAGCTGGAAAAAGAAGAGCGCTATTTGAGACGAGGGTAAATCAACAAGGACTTTTACCCGGCGTAAACCTTAATTTATTTAGAGGGACCAATTTTGCGGTAGGATCAAAGATTTATCCAGGATTTGAAGTGGGACTTGGAATTCCACTATTTTTTGGTGCGCAAACAGCCAAGATCAGGGCAGGTAAACTTGCGCAACAGCAATTGGATTTGGAAGCGATTCAATTTCAAATCCAATTGAAAAGCCAAGTAGAAAGTTTGCGGCAAAAGGCCGCCCAGCAGTCCCAAGTCTTAACGTATTTTGAAAAAGAAGGCATGTCTCTAGCAAAGCAGCTTAGAGAACAGGCCAATCGATCCTTTACGGCTGGGGAAATTGACTTTCTCAATTATGTCCTTCTTTTAGAAAATTCACAAGAACTCACCTTGCAGTATTTACAAGCCAAGAGAGATTTTCAGCTCAACCAACTTGAACTCATTTATATAAACATGCCATGAATGTCCGGATAATATTTTCCCTAATTCTCCCAATATCCCTCTGTTGGATCAGTGCTTGCGGAAGTAATACTACTTCTGAGGAAGGAATAGAAGTCAGTGAGGTAGCGCAAGAATCCATGGAAATTCTACTTACCAAGGAGCAATTTCAGACCATGAAAATGGAATGGGATACCTTGAAAACGGGTGAATTTTCAGAGGAAATTTCTGTACAAGGGGCCGTGCAAATTCCTGTGGAGAGCAAGCGTGAAATTGCAGGGTATTTCGGCGGCCATGTCAACGATCTCAAATGGATAGAAGGCCAGGAAGTTCGTAAAGGGCAAGTCTTATTTACCTTGGAAAACCCAGAATTTTTAAGACTTCAACAAGATTACCTGGAAGTAAGAAGCCAGTTATCTTTTTTGAAGGCGGAATATGAGCGCCAGAAAACCTTGGCTTCGGAGCAAATTTCTTCCCAAAAGAATTACCTCAAAGCTGAAGCTGACTATGAAGGTGCCTTAGCAAAAACTCAAAGTTTGGAAAAGCAATTGGCTTTGCTGCAAATCGATGGAAAGGCCTTGACTCCAGGCACTATGAAAAGTAAAATAGCTATACTTTCTCCCATCCATGGTTTTGTCGATGAAGTCAATGCTGTTCCAGGACAATATTTGGCAGCAGGGACCAAGGCCATGACTTTGTTGAGCAGAGAACATTTGCATGTAGAATTAGTGCTTTTTGAAAAAGATGCTCATAAAGTCCAGCCAGGGCAAAAGATGGAGTTAACTTCTCCAGATCGTCCGCATCAGATCTTCAATGCCAGTATCTATGTAGTTGGAAAAACCATAAACGAACAGCGCCAAGTCTTTGTCCATGCTGACCTCTTGGATGGGAAGCAAGAAGCCTTGTTGTTGCCAGGTATGTTTTTGCAAGCAAGGATTCAACTTGATCCCTCTCAAGCCTTGGCTGTCCCTGAAGAGGCTGTGATAGAAGTAGGACAAGAATATTACATATTGATCCAAAAATCCATAAGTGATCAAGGCTATGTGCTCGAAAAAGTGAAAGTTACTCCCGGGGCAAAAAGTAAAAATTTTCTTTCTATTACCCCTGAGCGGGTATTAGATGCTTCTACGCTGGTTTTGATCAAAGGGGCATTTAACTTACTTTAGATTAATTTTCTTTAGCAAGGAAAATAAAATAAATGGGTTTTTATTCTTTACTACCATGCCGGAGGAAACCAAGAGCCATCCTTTAGATAACCCTATCTGGACAGCCCTCAATTCTGGGAGCCTCCATTTCTCATTTGGGGATGAAAAGATTCGATTTATCGATAGAAAAATGGGATTTTTTGTTGCCATGCCAGCTTACGAGAAAAAGGATTTAGAGCAGCTTCATGATACTTTGGAATTAGGCAAGCGCGTCATCCTATTTACATCCCATGTCCTAGATTTAGATTCCCGATGGCTTGTTCACAACGATCATGAAATGCTTCAAATGATTGGTACACGAAGCTACCTAGATCATCCTGAATGTAGTGAAATTCAAGCATTAGGTCAAAGCGAGGTAGCAGCCATGCTTACCCTGACCAAGTTGACCAAGCCAGGGCCATTTTTTGAAAACACCTTTCATTTTGGTGGATATTTTGGTTGCTTTAATGACGGTATTCTCGTATCCATGGCAGGATCTAGGTTGGTTGCAGGGGATTTTACCGAGGTAAGTGCGGTTTGTACCCATCCCGAATTTCAAGGATTAGGCATGTCCAAACGGGTTTTGCCCCATGTTTTGAAGTATATTCAAAAGTTGGGGAAAACTCCCTTCCTTCATTTGTATCCTGAAAACATTCCAGCTTTGAAGCTTTACGAAAGTTTAGGTTTTGTTTCCAGAACTTTGCTTCGGGTGTATTCCTTAGAAAAAGTAAAATCTTGATCTAGCCAACAATTTTATTCAATTTTAAAAAGGGGAGGTTAGCAGGGGTAATTTGTTATAAGCACCTATTTCTTAACTTTAATTCGTATGAAATTCTTCTATTTTTTCTCCATTTTATTTTTTGGTTTCATCTCCAATCTTTTTGCTCAAGATCGAAGCCTAAAGACAGAAAGGATAGTGCTGATTACCTTGGATGGTATGCGATGGCAAGAGGTATTTACTGGGGCTGATTCTCTTCTGGTGGATGACAGCGGATGGGTCAAAAAACCCGGTTCTTTGCTGGAAGATTTTTGGGATTCGGATTTTTCCAAGCGTAGGGAAAAGCTGATGCCCTTTGTCTGGGGCACCTTGGCAAAGGAAGGTCAGCTTTATGGCAATAGAAAGTATGGAAATAATGGTTCCACGTCCAATTTCTTATGGTTTTCTTATCCTGGCTACAACGAATTGTTATCTGGATATGCAGACGATTCGCGAATCACTTCTAACGATAAGGTCAACAATCCCAATTTGACGTTTTTAGAATACCTACAGCAAAATCCAGCCTACAAAAATCAGGTGAAAGCAGTTGGGGGCTGGGACGTTTTCCCCTATATCCTAAACGAAAGTCGTAGCGGAATTTCAGTCAATGCAGGATTTGATCTCGCGGAAGGAGAGGAACTCACTGCAGTAGAGAAGACGGTCAATCGCTTGCAGCAAGAGCTAAGGGGGCCATGGGAAAATGTTCGATTGGATCCGTTTACCCATGCCTATGCCTTGGAAACATTAAAAAAGCACCATCCCAAAGTGGCCTATTTTGCCTATGGAGAAACAGACGATTGGGCACACCAGGGAGCCTACGACCAATACCTTTGGTCAGCAAGGCAAAGTGATGCCTACATTCAGGAAATTTGGGAGTATTTGCAGGCAGATCCTTTCTATAAGGATAAAACTACCCTACTAGTGACCGTAGATCACGGCAGAGGTACAGGAAAGGAAAATTGGAAAAATCATGGAGCTTCTGTGGAGGGATCGGGACAGGTATGGTTGATGGTCATGGGACCAGATACTCCAGCCTTAGGAGAAATTAAGGATGAGGGTCAATGGTATACTGCCATGTTGGCGAGAAGTATATTCCATCTTCTCGGATTGGATTACCCTGATCCTAAAGCTGCGCCACGGTTGAAAAGTATTTCCACTCATTAGTCAATTTAAGTCGCTGAATCCTTTTTAAAATAAAGGTCCTCAGCTAAGTCTTTTTAGGACTTAGTGAGTCCCTTTTTTACTTTGGGTTTATTTGAGTAGTAAATAAATAGTTGGTATTTAATACAAAAAGATAGGTTTAATCCTGAGATTAATTTTCTTTTGGCTTTTTGTCTAGCAATAAAAAATCATTGACCACAATTTCGGTAATGTATTTTTTGTCCCCATTTTTATCGGTATAGCTTCGGTTAGTCAGCTTGCCTTCCACTGCAATTTCCGATCCCTTGTCGGTAAATTTGGCCAAATTTTCTGCGGTCTTGTCCCAAAGGACCAAGTTATGCCAGGTGGTTTCTTCCACCCTTTCTCCTTTCTGGTTTTTGTATACTTCAGAAGTAGCTAGGCTGACATGCCCTACCGATTTTCCAGAATCCAAAGTTTTTAGATCTAGTTTGTTTCCCAAGTGTCCAATAAGTTGAACTTTGTTTTTTAGTGCATTCATGATTAAAAAAGTTGAGTTGAAAAAGAATTGAAACGCGATTATAAATCTCTAGTATAAAAATGAAGGGAAAATTTGACTTAACCCTCATGGTAAGCGGTTGTAACCGATTGTAATCTTTTTTGAAATCTATTTACTTCCTTTTTCTACTTATTCCGTAGAGACACGAGCCTAAACCTATAAAAAGTGCCGTCATCCCTACGGACCTAAGGCTCACTTGTGTCATAAGCCAGAGGCACGCCAGGATTCCTAACATGGGAATCAGGTATCCACCTTTCAAAATAAATCTTCCTTTTTCCTGAAATTGAGATCTAAGTCTTGGTATAGCCGCACAACTCATGATGTAAAGAAAAAGTCTTGAGAGCACCGTCATCGCTGCCAAAGCGGTGAAGGATCCAAAAAAGGAGAGTAGAAAAGCTGCCAAACCGAAAAACAGTACGGAATTAGCAGGAGTTAAAAACCGGGGATGAACCTCCCCAAACCACGCTGGCAAGGAATTTTCTAAGGAGAGGGCATAGGTCACTCGCGTAGCCGAAAACATGGAACTGATCAGATTGGCAATAACGGAGGCAGTAACGCCTACCATGAGGATAACCGCCCCAGGAACGCCAAAAAGTACATTTGATACGTCAAGAAGAGGAGTTTTTGACTGGCCAATCTCAGGAATCGCAGCTTGGGAGACCAATTGAATCAGCATGTAAACCAGCGCTACTACCCCCAATCCTAAAAGCAATCCTAAGGGCATATCCCTTTCGGGTTTTTTTGCTTCCCCAGCTGGCACCACTGCTCCTTCAAATCCCACAAAGGCATAAATCAAAAGTAAGGCAGCAGCTCCCAGATCTTTTTGGGGAGGGAGGGGGGTAGTAAATGAAGGCAGGACTTCAGCACCCAAGAGGATAAAACCTCCCAAGGGCAAGAACAGGAGTACCGTGAATTTGATGAGAGTAAACAAGGTCATGGATCGTATGGATTCTACTGAACCCAGTACATTGATTCCTCCTAAGCCCAAGCAAATAAGCCCTAGGGTAATAGTTCTTCCCATCCCTAGTCCTGCATTGGGAACAAAATAAGCTATAGAGTCCGTAAGTAAAACGGTATTGGCTGAAAAGGAAATCAGCCTAGCCAAGTAGTACAACCATCCTCCTTGAAACCCAATAAAGGAACCAAAGGCTAGGGTGCCGTAGCGAATGGGACCTCCCGTACCTCGGAAATAGCTTCCCAGTTCGGCAAAACACAAAATGACGGGTAATATCAGGAGTGCACAAAAGGCATAGACCAAGATGCTGTACTCCCCTGCCAAGGCCGCCGCTCCACTGGGTAAACCAAAAATACCGGCGCCAATCAGGCCATTGACTACGAGCATCCAAATTCCCCAAAGACCTAAATTTCGTGGGAGTTTTTCTTCTATGGGGGTAGGAGTCTTTGAATTCACCTCTCAGGATTTTTTGAGACCATAGTATCAAGATAGGGAAAAGAAATTCTAGTAAGGCTTCAATTTGGGTTTTTCCATTCCAACACTTCCATGGTATTGAGTTCGGGTCCTCCACCTCGGTTGCCCGAACCTGCATATACCCAAATTTTACCTTGTAAAAATGCCGCCCCAGTGCCGTGACGTCCTTGAAGTAGTGAAGGAAGGGTAGACCAAGTACCTGTACGGGTGTGTAGCACCTCTACTTCCGCGTGGGCGGGAGTTTGGCTGCTACTTTCCCCATTCAATACGACGAGGTAAGGTCCTAAGCCCAAATTAGAATTTCCCGCTCTGAGTGTAGGCAATTCGGTTTCGAGGGTAGACCACCTCTGGGTGACAAAATCAAACACGTCAACCTCTTTATTGGTCAATTCCAGTACTTTTCCAATTTTAGCATAGGAAGTTCTCCCTCCCGCAAGGTATAGTTGGTCTTCCACTAGGGCTGCGCTCACATGATCTCTAGCCCTTGGAGCACTGGGTAAGGTTTTCCATGTTCCCGTGTTGGGGTCCAATTCATCAAACCAGCGAACAAATCCGTCGTAATGACCATCTTGTATCCCGCAAACCACGTAGATTTTGTCGTTTCTGACCACTACACCTGCCGATCCTCGCAGCCTATTGGTTGGTAGTGTTGGCCCCTCTCTCCAGGTACGGGTCTTGGGATTGAAAATTAGAATAGTAGGAATTGGGGTTTCGTGAGGGTAAGTTCCTGTCAAAGCTCCTACGACCCAGATTTCCTCCTTGTAGGCAATGGCTTGGAAA